>Ga0257110_1000973_pt1 | contig 13402 bp, 14 predicted proteins | sample LP_taG_7_FD_190184 | JGI IMG/M metagenome (GOLD analysis project Ga0257110, IMG submission 190184) | Marine microbial communities from Northeast Subartic Pacific Ocean, Canada - LP_J_2015_P26_10m | ecosystem: Environmental > Aquatic > Marine > Oceanic | place: Canada: Northeast Subartic Pacific...
TAAGCATGTTAAACAAGTCGCTTAAAACAATAGTCGACATAGGCGTTGTATGCCTATTAATAGTTGGTCTAACAAGTTGTGCTAGTGGAGGCGGTAGTTCTGGCTTGGTTGCTGTGAGTACTCCCCAACCACCAGCATCAACGCCACCAAGTTACACACCGCCCGAATGGAATGGTACTAGTTACACAGATACTAATCCAATTGAAAGCACAGGCGAGTATGCCGATATTACATACAATAGGATTGATGCTGATGAATTTATGAATGCTAATCCTACTTGGTCATTTGACGGCAACAGTGATTACGAAAGAACTAATATGGGGTTACTACATATATCAAACAATGGATATGTTGGAGCAGTAACCACACAATTTGAATCACACCCTGAAGGTTTTACATACGGTATTGACCCTGCTAATAGTCCTATTACAGGAGACTTCAATGGCGATGGGTTGATGGACGTTATGTTTTCGCATAACTTTGGTCCTAACAATAACGCCTGGTTACCAACTAGTAGACTTATTGTATTAATTAATCAAGGCAATGGTAGACTAGAAGTAGACCCAAACGCATTCGTTGATGGTGAGTTCCCTACTGTTGGTCCATTGTTTCAAAGCCATGTTGCTGATTTTAATGGCGACGGTGTCGATGACTTTATTAATATTGGCGAGAGTGGTGCTTTTGTTTTAAGTTCAGCAGATGGATTAGTTAATCAAACAGAAACACTTATTAGTCAACTTATGGATATGGGTGCGACTACTCAAACAGGCGAATATAACATTTGGACACATACAACAGCAATAGGTGATTTAAACAATGATGGTACCATCGACATGTTTATACCTAGTAATTTACATGACCAAGATTGTTCTACACCGTATGGGTGTTCGGCCTTTGCTATGGTAAATGACGGTGCTGGTAACTTTAGTTTAGGTAGTGTGTTGTTTCCAAATATGAGTAGTGTATTAGCAAGTGTTATAGAAGACTTTGATGGCGACGGTTTTGGTGATGTAGCAGTATCAATGCCTTTGCTAAAGCCGGATCATATATTTTATAATGAAAGGCTATGTGATACTTGCTCAGGTGTAGTTATGTATGGCAATAGCGACTTAGACTATACACGAGATATTAGCCTACTACCAGATTACATGGTTGATAACATGATAGGCTTACAATTAATTGCTATAGATGTAAACAACGATGGCTTCAAAGACTTAATGCTAATGGGCACAGGTGATGGATACGGCGAAGGTAGTGTAGATGGCAGTCACAATTACTATGCTGAAAACTACTTACAAGTGTTCCTAAATAGTGGCGACGGTAGAGGGTGGACTGACGCAACAGGCACATACATAGATGCCTCAATATATAATGACCTACCTAAACATAACACACACGGTACTAAACCAGATTGGTTAATTCAAGTAGACCTTGACGGTGACGGTGACTTAGACTTATGGTCAGGTGTTGACTATTATGCTCCTTATTACATAAACGACAATGGTGTTTATAGACTTGCTGGTATTATAGGCGATGTTGTGCCAGTGCCAGAAGGATGCCCGAGTGGCGGCGGCAACTGTGGGCAAAACACACAATTCCATTTACCAATTGACATTGACGGTGACGGCATAATTGACTTTGTACAAGCACACGAATGGGGTAACACAGAAGTAAGTAACTTAACACTTAGTCAACTAATGGGCAGACAAGCAAGTACACAACAGGCATTTGCTTTTGGGTCTAATGGTACAAACAGTTATAGAGACAGCGGACTTGCTGGAGCAGGATATACAAACTATATAATGCAACTAGCAAAAAGCATAGCAACAGGTCCTAGTAATTTATTAAGTATCGACGACATGATTCTTAATAGCACAGAAGAGTTTTTACAGTTTGGTAGATCAACAACTAAACACAATGGCATGTTTATCAAGCAGACTAATAACAAAACAATGGCAATACAGAATTGGGGTAACAGCGAAACAATGGCTGGTTACGGTTTCCATTTTGCTACAGAACAAATGAAGAACGGCATGTCCAATCATAGTGCTAAGTTGTCAAGCATAATGGGGTTTGGTAGACACAAAAACATATACGGACTAGTTACATATAGCGATATAGAAATTACTAACGCAAGGAATACTATATTTGCCGGAGTGGCACAAAGTAAAACTGATGCAAGTTCATTTGTATCTGAATTTGGTATTACTAAAAGTGCATTTACATATGGTTTAAATTATACGTTTGCTACAATCGATGGCTTCGACGAATCAGGCAATGATACATTTACCTACAAAGTCAATGACGCGAGTATAAATGCGTTTAAGGCCTTTATAACATTTGATAAAAACATATTTGGTATTAACACACTTGTAAAGGTAACAGAAAACTTTACACACGATCCTTATAAGGTCAGTATAGAAACAAGAGATGGTTCTTTCTTTGGAGCAATTGATCCAGTAAAAGAATCTACTCACTTATGGTATAATATTAGTAAACAGTACAAAACCAATTACGGTACTGTATCATTATCATACCAAGACTACATAGTAGGACCAAAAGGTCTAGACCAATTAATTGTTAAATGGGACTGGAAATTTTGATAAATAAAGTTGTAACATTAGAAGTATTGTTCGCCGAGGTCGGGTACAATATTGTTACAGGAAAATAACTTGCTAACTATAGGAGATTATTATGAATAAGCAAATCAGATTCTCAGCAGAATCACTTTCCCCACTATTCAAAACCAGTGTTGGTTTTGACAACCTAGTAAACGAGTTCTTCAATGAACCACAGTTTGCTAACGCAACAGGGTATCCCCCTTACAACATCAGTAAAACAGAAGACGATGTCTATGAAATTACTCTAGCAGTTGCTGGATTTAAGAAACCGGATATTGAAATTGAATTAGAGGACGGTGTATTAAAAATCACTGGAACCTCTACTGTACTTGATGAAGAAGGTGTAGAGTACCTACACAAAGGCATAGCAGAAAGAAACTTCGTAAGAACTTTCAAACTTGCGGAATATGTCGAAGTTAAAGATGCCAGACTTCAAGACGGCATCCTAAGGGTTGGATTATTTAAGAATGTACCTGAGGCACTAAAGCCACAGAAGATTGACATATCTTAATTAGTCTTGTGCGGGTGTTGCCTTATTATGGTGGCACCCACACTTAATTTTATTAAATACTAACATATAATATAGCAGATAAATATGGCAAAGACAAATATACAAAGCAAAACAAGAGTTGAAATCAAATACCCTGATAGGTATAAGATTATTATTTTAAACGATGATTACACACCTTTTGAATTTGTAATTTCGTTATTAGTAGAAGTGTTTAATAAGAGCGGTGATGAAGCAAAAAGAGTCACTGGAGAAGTTCATGAACTAGGGCAAGGTGTAGTAGGTTACTACAATGCCGAGGTTGCTGAACAAAAATCATCTGAAGCAACACTACTATCTAGAACAGCCGGGCATCCGTTAGTATGTAAAGTAGTGAAGGCGTGAAAGAATACGAAGACATAAACAAAACTTATAAAGAAGGCTTTTCAACAAACATAGAATCCTTTTCATTACCTATTGGCCTAGATGAAGGCACCGTGAAAGCAATTAGCCAAATGAAAAACGAACCCGAGTGGTTACTAGAGTTTAGACTAAAAGCATTCGAACATTGGAAAAATAGTGTAGAACCAACATGGTCAGCACTAAACTATAAACCAATAGACTACCAAAGTATTTCATACTATTCAGCACCAAAGAAGTTTACCAAAGATGAAATACCACAAGAAATTCTAGACACATTTGAAAAGTTAGGTGTGCCGTTACACGAACGTAACGCATTACTAGGTCTAGAAGAACCAGATCCAAACCTTATCCCAACAGTGGCCATTGACGCAGTATTTGATAGTGTTAGTGTTGCTACAACATTTAAAAAGGAATTAGAGAAGCATGGTATTATATTTTGTAGTATCAGCGAAGCAATAGAGACACACGAAGAGTTAGTTAGGCAATACTTAGGTAGTGTTATACCTTATAAAGACAACTACTTTGCTACACTTAACTCAGCAGTATTCACAGACGGTACATTTTGTTATATACCGCCAGGGGTAACATGCCCAATGGAACTAAACACATACTTTAGAATTAATGCTAGAAACACAGGGCAGTTTGAACGCACACTAATTATAGCAGACAAGGATAGCAAGGTTAGTTACTTAGAAGGATGTACAGCACCAGCATACGATAATAACACACTACACGCGGCCTGTGTTGAACTAGTGACCCATGAGAACGCAGAGATTAAATATTCAACAGTACAAAATTGGTACCCGGGTGACGAAAACGGTGTAGGCGGAGTTTATAATTTTGTAACAAAAAGAGGATTATGTAAAGGTGATAACAGTAAAATATCTTGGACCCAAGTTGAAACAGGTTCCGCAATTACTTGGAAGTATCCTTCCTGTATATTACGAGGTGACAATAGTGTTGGTGAGTTCTATAGTGTTGCGGTAACAAAAGGTAAACAACAAGCAGACACAGGAACTAAAATGTTTCATGTAGGCAAAAATACAAAAAGTACTATCATTAGCAAAGGCATTAGTTTTGGTGATAGCACAAACACTTACAGAGGCAAAGTAAGAATAAACAAAGGTGCTACCGGTAGTAGGAACTATACCAGATGCGACAGTCTAATGTTAGACAACAGCCTAGCAATAACACTACCAATAGTAGAACAACAAAATAATGACAGCATTATTGAACACGAAGCAAGTACAAACAAAGTGTCTGAAGACCAATTGTACTATTTAAACACATTAGGCATCAGCGAAGAAGATGCTACTAACATGATCGTAAACGGTTTCTGTAGAGAAGTATTTAAAGAACTTCCACTAGAATTTGCCGCTGAGGCAAGACAACTTTTAAATGTAACACTAGAAGGAGCAGTAGGATGATCAAAGTAAACATAAAGGACATTGGTGGCGATACCGTAAAAGACACAGATGTATATGAATTAAAGGACAACAAGTTTGGAAATAACTTAACACTTAGTAGTACATTCCTCAGAGCACAACAAAAAACTAACGGTCACACACACGAAGGACAAGAAGAAGTTTATTTCTTTCAACAAGGTGATGGCGAAATGGAAATAGATAATAATAGATTTCCTGTAAAAGCAGGTGACGTTGTTTGTATTAACGATGGCGAATTTCATAGAGTGTTTAACACAGGGCACTTAGGATTATACTTTGTGTGCGTTTTTGATGGAGGACGGAATCATTAAACCATTAATTATATGCGGAGGCTGTAGTTTTACACACTCGCCTGACAGTTGGGCACAGGTACTAGGTAACAATAGGAAAGACGAAGACTGCTGGGCCAACGACTTCTTTAAAATTTGGAAAAAGTATGGCATAGAAGAGGGTGGTGCTAGTCCTGATATATTCCCTGATCATTTGTATGATTACTGGGAAATGGGAGAGGACCTATCCGATTATATAGATGTATTAATAGTAGGGCAAGGTGCGGCAGGCAACGATCTAAACAGCAGAGTAATTAGAAATGTTATACAAGCAGAACGAGAAAAGTACCCGGGCAGACCGATTGGGGTGTTTTGGCAGTTGTCAGGTTGGGATAGGGTAGAGTACTTAACTAATCGTTGGGAAACATCTTGGCACAAAGAATTATACGATGCCGACGAACACATGACCAGTGTAATCAAACCATGGGTGAGAGCACCGTCTGATTTAAAACAAGTTGGAGGACATTCGCCATGGAACGCACCTACTCCAGATTACTTTTTACCTAAAAGTAGGTACTGGTGGAAATCAGGTGGAGCAGGACACGAACAATGGCTTGACTCACCATTAGAAGAATTTACAAGAGAATATTACGAAAACATCTGGACCGGTGAACACACAGCAATTAAGAATTTAGAATACATTGAGCACACAAGGCTATTTTGTGACAACTTGGATATTCCTATTACAATATTTCCTGGTTGGGAATACACATGGGACAAAGCAATAAACATTGGAGCAATGGAGTCATCTATTAGTGCTTTTGAAATATTAGGTAGACTACCAGATGACATTGTAACAGACATACCAGGTGCTCACGGAATTGGCGAATGGGCTCTACTGAATCATGAATTATTTTCAGGGCCCGGGTTTGAAGGCAGAGGTGGTGATCATGGAAGTGGTCAAATAAAACCGTTTCAGAATAAACTGTCATATTTAGGCAGTAGTGCTTATGAAAAATATTGGGACGAAAAGACACAAAAATATGAAGTTGGCAATCACCCTAGTTGCCACGCACACGCAATGTTCTCACACGATTGGATTACGCCTAGGGTAAAAGACATGTTGATGAAATTCAATTGACAAAACAACACAAACAGTATATAATACATTATGGAATTTGAAAACTTTAGTATAGCAATAGATAACAAACAATTAATTACCGATTTCAACGGGCACTTTGCCAACGGTGAAACAACAGTAATTGTAGGTCCAAATGGATGTGGCAAGAGTACTTTTGCCCATGGTGTTATGGGCAGAGGCGATATCACTGTAGGCGGTAAAATACATCTTAATGATGTAAACATCCTAGACCTAGAAACCGACGAGAGAGCCAGAGCAGGCATATTTGTTAGTTGGCAAACACCGCCGGAGATATCAGGTGTAACATCATTTGGTCTAATTAGAGATGTTAAAAAAATTACAGGTAAGAATATGGCCACTGAACTAAAAAGTTTTAAAGGTCTAATCAGCGATGTTGACTTGCCAAGTGATTGGCCAAACAGACAAGTTAATGTAGGCGGTAGTGGTGGCGAAAGGAAAAGAGCAGAGATGGTTAACCTTATGTCCATTGATCCTAGGATTGCTATACTAGACGAGATTGATACAGGCTTAGACACTAACGGTCTTAAACTTGTTAGCAGTATAGTAAACAAAAGAAGAGACGAAGGTAAGATCAATCTTGTCATTACGCATAACAAAAACTTATTAGATCATCTGGAATTTGACAATGGATACATCTTTCGATCTGGAAATTTACTTATGGTATCGCCAGAGGAGATCAAAGACACCCTTACTCATGGATACAAATAAAATAACATCGCTATCTGAGTTATGGGAACAAAAACAAACTGCTCCTATTACTCACACAACAGATAATACACATTTATCTGTGCTAACTACTGCGAACAAAATAATAGCAGACACAGACAACAGTCACAACGACATGTACAAGTCTGCTGTATTTAAAAAGTTGTGGAGTAAAAAACTTTTACATCTAGGTAACGAACCAGTCTTAACCAAAAGTCGCGAAAGATATACACAACCGGATCTGTTTGAACATTTAGATGACTATCCGCAAAGAGAGTATGATCAGATTGTGTTTAGTAACGGAATGTTTTATAGTACAGTAGGCAGTTACACTAGAGGCTATTATATATGGCGCGACAGTCATGCTGTAAACGAAGCATACAACAGTCTAGTAGATATTATACATCCAACTATGCCAGGGGCACTAGCAACACGATTAACACAATCAGTTAATGTACTAAATATCGACAGCAGTGGCGATTTACTAATAACGTCTGATGTTAAAAATAGCAACGAAGCAACCATAAAAGAAAACGAACACTGGAGTGTTAAAGATTCAGACGAGCCGTTACTAAATGCTGGTGTGTATATTGTTAGAATATGTAAAGGCAACAATGTCAGAATAAAAGAAACGCACACACAAAGTAATACAGTATATTGTAACAGATGGATTTATATTGTAGACTACGGTGCTACATTAGAACTAGACAGGTATGTATCACATACTGACGGAGTAATAGATAGCACACATGTTATTCAGTACCCAAACTCTAGGATAAAAATAAATACACATGACAAAGGAAATCAGTGGCGTAATATTAACATCACTGCTTACCAAAAGACTGTCACAGAAGTAAACGGCAGTACACAATTAAAAGATAGCGATAGTGCTAACTTTATAGATGTCCATCATAAAGGCTATGATGGCAACAGTAACATTAAATATAACTCTGCGATATACAATACCAATACAGGAAACTTTATTGGAACGGTACAAGTAGAAAAGAAAGCAGTCGGTACTAAAAGTAAAATGTCAAATAAGAATCTTTTAGTTGATCCGCTATCTAGAGCATTTAGTAAACCAATACTACATATCAATACAAAGGAAATTGAATGTACACATGGTTGTACTACAAGTAAGATAAGCGAAGACGAACTTTACTATCTACAATCATTAGGTGTAGATAGAGGAACTGCTAAACTAATCATAGCAAACGGACACATACAATTATGATCATCAGTGAAATTCGCGAACAGTTCAAAGCATTACAGCAAGGACATGTATACTTAGATAACGCCGCGACTAGTCTTACACCAACCGTAGTTCTAGATAAAATGACAGAATACTATACACAATATCCGGGTAGTGTTCATAGAGGTAATTATCTTTGGGTAAATCAAGCCAGCGACGAATACGAAGGCGTAAGAGATAAAATATCTGAATGGTGTAATGCCAGTAACTATACAATAGTGTTTACATCAGGCGCAACTGCTAGTTCTAATATAATTGTACACAACGCAAGACAATTAGGAATAAAGATGTTCCACACTTGCCTAAATGATCATCATGCTAACATTGTACCACATAGGCTAGCAAACACACCGGTAACTGCTAAACAGTTTGACACTAATGGATTAATAGACAAAGAAACAATACTAGAAGGGGTCTTAGACGCACACATGTTACATCTAAGCGGTGTTTTTAATGCCACGGGGCAAATACTGGATATTAAAGATATAGTAGCACAGGCGCACAACAAAGGTGCCACAGTTGCTTTAGATATGAGTCAGCATGTATCACATAGTAAATTAGACGCAAATGATGTAGACGCTGAATTTTATTATTGGTCAGCACATAAGCATTATGGACCTACAGGCTCAGGTGTGTTATTAATTAAAAATGATTTAGTAGAGCAAATGGTACCGCAGATAGGCGGTGGCATGCAAGTATTAACTGTAACAGAAAATAATATAGAATTTAACGACAATGCTACAAAGTTCGAAGCAGGCACACCAAATGTAGCAGGTGTGATTGGCATGGGTGCTAGTATAGATTTTATGAACAATATTGGAATGGATAACATCCATTCGCATGTTTACAGCATGACTAAGTTATTAGTAGACGGTTTATTAGAACGCAAAGTGCCAATAGTAGGTGAATCATTACCAAGCAATGAGCGAGGCGGATTAGTAAGTTTTACTATCCCAGGACTACATTGTTTTGACGTAGGCACCGAAATGGGTCTATACGGTATCTTCATTAGATCAGGTAAACTTTGTGCTCACCCTATAGTAGACTCAATGTCCACTAGTGGATTCTTAAGAGCAAGTCCAGGTGTTAATACCAATGAGGTAGATATTGCTAGATTCTTTGATGTATTAGATTCGGTACTAACTAATGGATGATTTACAAAAGTTTATAGCCGCAAAGGTTATGAAGAAGTTAAGAGATATATTTGATCCAGAAATTCCTGTAAATATTGTAGACTTAGGATTAATATACAATGTAGAAATTAATAAAGAAATGGATTGTCAGGTGCTTATGACGTTAACAGCACCAAACTGTCCAGCCGCAGAAATATTACCGGCAGAAGTATATGCTCATGCTCAAAGTATTGAGGGTATACAAAAAGTTAACGTCGACATAACATTTGAGCCACCGTGGACCCCAGATAGAATTTCAGAAGAAGCAAGGTTCACATTAGGAATAGATTAGGAGAAATATATGACTAGAATAGCAAGAACTGTACCCAATGTAACATTTCCAGTTAGGATTGATGACGATGAGTCAGGATTTAAATGGGGAAGCGTTGATACGGAAAGTGTTTTTGCTGGACGCAGAGTTTTAGTATTTTCATTACCTGGAGCATTTACACCAACATGTACAATGAACCAACTGCCAGGTTTCGAAGCATACTACGATCAATTACAAGAATACGGAATTGATGATATATATTGTGCGTCAGTAAATGATACGTTTGTAATGAACGCATGGTTTAGAGAACTAAACATCGAGAAAGTAAAAGCAATACCAGACGGTACTGGTTCCTTTACAAGACAAATGGGATTCTTAGTTGATAAGAGTGCTGTAGGTTTTGGTTTAAGAAGTTGGAGATACGCAATGATTGTTAATGACAAAAACATTGAAGTTATTTTTGAAGAGCCTGGATACGGAGACGAAGCATCAGATGATCCGTACGAAGTAACAGATCCAAATACTGTATTGAACTATCTCAAAGAAGGACTATTACCACAAAGCGAATAATTGTCTAAGCATTCCAATGGAGTGCTTAACATAAAAGGATAAAAATGTTTGACATTGATAACACACTTATATTAAATAATACAGTATTAACTGCAAAGGAAATAATAGAGAAGTATGAGTTCGCACCGGAAGGTTATGACCAGCCACAATTTCGTCCAATTTTTAGTGCGTATGGCCCAGCACCAGAAGATGCGTGGCGTAACTTCAATGAAGTAATGCGTGAAGGACCATGGCGAACAGTTGTAACAAAAGAAGAGTTAGAAGACAAATTTCATTTTAAACAACGACTATTGTCGTTTGCGTCGCAGTTTGAATATGTTCAATTAGTGCTAGTAACCAAAGAAGATATATGTAAAATTGTATACGATAGAATAGAAAAAAGATCTAGCACAACCACAGAAGAACTAATCTTATTACTAAAAAACGAAATAGCATTCAAAGAAAAATGTAAAGAATATGTATTTGACATAGTTGAAATTTATCCTGACACGGAACAGTACGATCTAGATAAGTATCAAGAAATAGTAAATACATATAATGAAATCCAATAACCTAGTAGCAATAGATCTAGAAGTAGCAAGTACTTGCAATGCTGTTTGTCCTGTGTGTATTCGCAGGCAGTCTGGTGAATTAGCAGACTTCGAACAACAGATGCGAACCCTCGATGATGTTAAAAGAATCTTTGATGGTGTAGCAAAACAAATTCAACATATACAACTATGCGGCAACTACGGCGACCCAATGACGTGTGCTGAGATACTGCCTATATGCGAATGGTTTAAACAACAAAACCCTTACATAAGTATCAGGATTTCTACTAATGGTGGTATAGGCAAACCAGATCATTACAGGCAGTTAGGCAAACTAGGTGTTGAAATGATATTTGGTGTAGACGGTGCTAGTAACGAAATACTAGAACTACACAGGGTAAATGTTAGGTACGATCGTGTATTGCGTAATATGGAAGAATACTATAGCGAGAATACATCTATCCACAATGAGTGGCAATACATTATGTTTGACGAAAACAAATGCGATTTATTAGATGCTGTTAAACAAGCAAAACAATTAGGTGTACACACATTTTATATTAGACACCCAAACGGCTTTGACGAATCGGGTCGCGGCATACCTGTATATAATTTTGCTGGTAAATTTACGCACTGGTTAACGCCTATTACGGAAGAATTCAAGCCGTGGGTAGATCAGCATTTTAATCTCACACAGGAACATACTTACGATCATTTAGTAAAAGCATTAGAAAAAATTAAACCAGTATATAACGAAAAGTGTCATACTACAGACATACCGGGCAAATACACACCTGACGACCCGAAACCATATGATGGTATTACACTTTTTGACACAACACTAGACGAACACATGATAGATCATATATCAAAAGTTGATAGTCAAGAGTGTTATAGTTTAAACTATCACGAGAATACTAACTTTGAAAATGAAATACTCAACGTGTTTGTTAGTCATGACAATTATGTATATCCTTGTTGTATGGTTGGTAGTGCTGTTAGCAGAGCAAAACAAAATGATTATGATGGATTACAAGGTCATATAAATGACTTGCTAAATGCTATTACAGAAAACAATTACGAAGACTTTAGTGTTTCAAACAACTCTTTAAAGAATGTATTAGATAGTGGCATACTACATAAAGCATACTATGATCATATGAAAGCCGGTGATCCAAATTCCTATTGTAAATTAACATGTGGCAAGTGCACTGGTTCAAGAAGTATCTATCAAACGTTCTAACCCCAATAAATATTAGTATGAAAATTAGACTTATATGGAAATTTATTCCTGTGCCTATTTTCATAACAAATTGGTTGATACCTAGCAAGTTTGCTGGTTATCACATAGCGACATTGGCGTTAGTAAGACCTTCGCATGAAGACGATGAAGGCCTGATACAACACGAACTAACTCACGTGAAGCAAAATATTAGAACGTTAGGTATATCGGGTGTTAGACAATACTTTGATAAAAACCACAAATTAGACAGAGAATGCGAAGCATACGCAATCCAGTTACAATATGTGCCACAACCTCAACAAGATGTTATGAAAAAAAGGTTCGTTAATTATATATATTCAAAATATGATTTAGGAATGAGCAAAAACTACATTAGACGCAGGTTCTTTAAACACATCGAAGATATCGGGTAGGGTAACTCCAAACTCCGATTTTTGCGATTTCTCTATTGACTCTCCGTTAACGGACATTATTATGGTTGGAACATGAGACAACAACAAGTGTTATTTACACCACTGGAGTGCCAGCATATACTACAATTAGCAGTAGGCCAACCCTATGCTACAAAAATATACCCTGAAGTGTTTGAAAAGAACTTGTCCACTACACATAACCGTAGTGCCAAGGACCTGCCCAGATTCGAACTGCGCCGCAGAACAACTGATACTGATCTTGACAAAACTATTACTGAACTAGACATAACTGGCAAACAGTTTCTAGAACAAAAACTATCTAACTGGATTACTAGTATAACACAAGAGTGTAACTTGTTATCGTATGTAAAGGGCGACTTCTTGTACAAACACATAGACGCAGGTGTTGAAGGTAGCGGACTGGCTAAACGGCAATACACTATGATTATACAGTTAAGCGATCCTGCTGACTATGAGGGTGGCACATTTGTTATAGGTGATTATCATTTGCCTAAGACACAAGGCTTATGTTGTTTGTTTGATGGCGGTACGCAAGTACACGAAGTATTACCAATTACCAGTGGCACAAGATTAAGTATGATAACATGGTTTGAAAAGGATGATTTAATACTGTGAGCAAGTTATGGTTAATAGGTGACAGTTTCTTTACACGTTGTACAGAACTGACATACGAACAAAATATACCCTTACAAGGCAAAAGATATCCTGGTGCTAGTTGGCCGGAACTGTTTGCCAAACACTTAGGCTTGACTCCAGAGTATTACTGGGCATACGGTAGTTTAAGTAATCAAAGTATACTGCTAGGCTTAGACTGTGTG
>Ga0257110_1000974_pt1 | contig 13400 bp, 13 predicted proteins | sample LP_taG_7_FD_190184 | JGI IMG/M metagenome (GOLD analysis project Ga0257110, IMG submission 190184) | Marine microbial communities from Northeast Subartic Pacific Ocean, Canada - LP_J_2015_P26_10m | ecosystem: Environmental > Aquatic > Marine > Oceanic | place: Canada: Northeast Subartic Pacific...
TACTCCAATTAATCCACCTACTAAACCACCAATTATTATTCCAAAAGTACTCGTACATTTATTATTTAATTTGTATATTGCATCCATTCCAAAAAGTGTCAAAATTGATATCATTAAAGGAAAATTTATTTCATTATTTTCAAACATAGGTATCGATAAATACATAAGTGTAAATCCAATAAATACACTATTTGTATTGGGTCCATCAAACTTATTATTAATAGGTATATCTACTATATCACAAATAGGAGATCTTGTTTCCAAATCTATTTTATTACCCAATGCTGGTTTTAATCCAGCTACATTAAATATGTATGCAATAAAAGCACCAGCCAAATATATAATTGCTTTCACATCTTGATTAAATAATGATATCATAATCATAAAAAATGCTAATAGTATTGATGATATAGCAGAAAAAAACTGCAAAATATTACTAAATGTAAATGACATTGCCATCTTAATATATTGTATCTATATTTTAATTTAAATACGGCAATTTCTTATTCAAAAAACGATTCATTTTCGTTATTGTTTTTTTTTCTGGTAATATCATATCATTTTCTATTTTTTCCAAATCACGAAGTTTCATATTCATCATTTGTGCAAACTCATGTATTGTATATTTTGAATGTTGTCTTGACATTGTTAATATTCTTCCAAAAGATAATTCTTCGCTATCCATATTGATACATATACATTTTATAATATCTTTATGTAATTCAATAAAAATATTATACTTTTACACCTTTGAATATTAAAGCTCACATAAAATATAATAAAAAGATATAAATATTTTTTTACTATATAAAGTAGTATGGAAAACGAAAAATCTAAATTATGTGAGAATGAAGAAGATCCCAATGCATTTGAATGCGACGATTGTAATGTAAAAGATATAAACTGCTTTGAACATTTTGGAATATCAAATGAGGAAGTAGATATTTATAGAGATCTGGGTGAGCCAGATCGATGCACGGATTGTTTTGAAAAGTGGAAAAATGGAGAGGATGGACGTGAATACTTGAAAATGGTAACGGATAAAGATAAAGAAGAAACCTATAAATTATGTGAAAATGTTGAATGTGAAAGATATCCACCTGATTGGGATTCTGAAGAAGACACCGAAGACACTTATCAGGAAGGACAATGGAAGAAATGCTGTTTATGTGACGGGTATTTTGATGATGATGGATTTGGTGATATTTTATTCATACAAGAAAAACCTAATTATCAAGAAGCCCAGTGTGACTTATGCGGAAAAACTGAAAATATAGTTCAAATGAAAGGATCCGGACAATTTCTTTGTGAAAGTGCGTGTGATGAAGATGAATACGATTAGATTTCACGTATTTTTGTACGAGCCTAAATATTCAAAGGTGTAAATATGGATTTAATTATTCTTTTTCCAAAGCATATTGTAAAGCTTCTTCAATAGTTTCGATTGCATGAAATTCTATTCCTTCTATTACTGGATTCTTTTCATTTTTTTCCATAAATTTTTTGAAATCCTTTTCATTCTCTTGAGGAAACAAGAACGTTTTTACACCTGCTTGAATTCCTCCTATAAATTTCAAATCGAGCCCACCAATTGCAGTTACTTTACCCTGTAAGCTCATTTCACCAGTTATTGCTAATGTATTTTTGATTTTTCTATTATTAAGCAAACTATACAATGTAACAGTGATTGCAGTACCAGCAGAAGGACCATCTTTTGGTGTTGCGCCATCAGGACAATGAATATGGACACCCTGGGTTTTTGTTTTATCAAATCGTTCAACTAATTTTTCCTTCATTTCATCAGGTGTTAGTTTCCATGCAAGTGTTTTAGCAACACTCATACTTTCTTTCATAACATCTCCTTGCATACCAGTTAATTTAAGATCCAGTAAACTACCTGAAATAACAAAATTAGTTTCAATTGGAATGATTCCTCCGCGTCCCAATGCATTCGCCCATAGCCCATTTATTATACCAACCTCTGAGGCGTTGTGTATTTTTTTTGGTTTGATTGTTTCTCTATTTTTCAAATATTTTTCTTTCAAATCCTGAATAGTTAATTCATATGGAAATTCATGTTCACATTCTGATTTCAAGAATTCTAAATTAATTTCCCCGACAATTTCGAACATAAGTTCTTTCATTTTACGTACACCCGCTTCGCAAGTATATTCTTCAACCGCAAATTCTATTACATCTTTTGGTATAATAATATTTCCTTGTTGTCCCATTTTTTCATAAATTTCAGGAAGCATAAAATCTTGACAAATAGTTACTTTATCTTCCAATGATAAATGGTCGAATTTAATACGATGAATGCGGTCCAATAAGATGCGATCCATTAAACTTACGTCATTATACGAGAATACAAACAATGCTTTAGATAAATCGAGATCAATACCCGTGAAGTATTTATCTTGAAATTCATCATTCTGTGTAGGATCTACTAAATGAGTTAATATACCAATAATTTCTCTACCTGTTTCTGTTCGACTTACCTTATCTATTTCGTCAATAAATATAATAGGATTCATACATTTTGTTTCCATCAATATATCAACTATTTTCCCCCACATTGAACCAACATATGTATAATTATGACCATCTAAAGTGCTACCATTACTAGAACCACCAATTGCAATAAATGAAAATGGTCGAGATTCGCCTTCATCATCAGTTAAACATTTAGATAGACCATATTTTGCAATTGATGTTTTACCTACACCAGGAGGACCTTCAAAACCAAAACAATAACCTGTTTGTTCACCATTTACCCATTGTCCAATTATACGTTCTATTTGTTTTTTCGCATTTTTATGCCCATGAACAGATTTATCTAATATACTTCCCACTCCATCTAAATATTTTTGAACTCTATTGTAATTATTTGTAATTTTTACTAGTTCTTGAGGTTTATCATATTTATATGTAAAATTTAATATTTTTTGTTTATCAACCATATCTTTAATAAAACCATAAACCTTATTATTATCTAAAATATATTCTGTTATATCGTGTTTCAATTCATTTTTATTAGTATATTTATTTAATACTATTTTATCTAGTGCATATTTTTCACAATTTTCATTAATTAAATCACCAAAATTAATAAATTCGTCCTTTCTCTTAATATTATCGATTACCATAATAATTTTTTCATAACACTCAACATTATGCAATAAATCTAAAGTTTGAACTCTATTTTGTGTATAACGAATAACTTCCATCGAGTTGTATTTATTTTTTAATTCGATATCTAATGTATTTTTTTTGTTATTTGCATAATTAAGAAATAAACTATTATTTGTTTTCATTAAATCTAATATTGGCTCTTGTCTATAAATACCAAAAGGAATACGTAAAAGACCATCTAAATATTGTCTTGCCTTAGATCCGGAATCCTCTGATTTTGATTTTAATTCTTTTAATTTATTAATCGCCTTTTCTTTAACATAATCCTTTGTCTTCATTAAGCAAATTCGTTGTTCATAAGGTAAATTGCTCTGAACATCTCCATTATTTAATTTATTTGTATATTCTATTGTTTGTTTCATTGCACCCTTAAAACTTTCTTTGATAATATTTGGAAAACTTTCTAAAATTACAACCTGTTCACGACTTTCACCACTTTTATCGTCTAAACTCAAAAGATCATATAACAAATATGCTAAAAACTGAAGTTCAAAATTATCTTTATGTATTAATAATTTTAATAATAACATACGTTTTTCATATAAATCTAATCCCATAAATTCACGTGTAATTTTTGAAATTGCCTTGTTATTTAATTGTTTAATATAAGTATTATAACCAATAAACATATCATACAGAGCATTTAATTCATATACAAGAAGATCTCTCAATGTTAAACTATCAACAAAAATACTAAAACTTATATTCTGAAAATGTTCAGTTTTTGGTGTATTTATTTTAATATATTCTACTCTTTCGTGTATAATTTTATTTGTTACATAATTCAAAGGTACATCGTCGAAATATCCATAAATAATAATAGTCTGTTGCATTTCTTCATTTGTAAATACTATTTTACCCCCATGAACTTTAAATGACAAAGACTCATTTTGAAATTTAGTTATAGGAAATACATCTAATGTTTTACTTGTTTCTGCAAGATGAATATCTTCAAAAAAACTACTGGTTTTACTATTACTATTACGATTTATTAATGACCATAAAATAATTTTATAATTTGTAGGATGAAAACATTTATTTAATAGTCCAAACATTTCGATATGTTCATCAGTTAATTCATCAAAATAATCTATTCCAAAACATACATTAAGCAAATCAAATAAGTTATGTGAACCATGTGTTTTCATACATGTAGCCAATTTATTTATAATTTTATTTAATTCTGATGTACATGATTTTAATTCTATTACTTCCATGGATAACACCTCTTCTAAACCTGTTAAACCAGTATTTAAAACATTCAACTCATCTAATATGACAGATATTTCCGTTATCTGAAATATTTCCTCTTTTTGATATTTTTTTAAAATTAAAAAGAATCTACTTAATATATCCTTAGTGTTTACTATTCTTGTTCTTAAACAATCAAAAGGATCTTGTTCTTTTTCAACGTGATTATTTTCACGCCCAATTAAATACGTATCAAAACTTCTTTCCATACTTGTATATTATGAGAAATATATTTTTAAAATATAACTTAAACAACTTCAACTAAATATTTTTACCCCCCTCAATAAATAATAATATAATCGAAAATATATTACATAACTATTTAAACCTATTCTCATAATTACGTTAATGGGAATACCTAGTTATTTTGCTTTTTTAATAAAAAATTATCCACAAATTATTCAGAAAAAAATATTATATACAATAGACAATCTGTATCTAGATTCAAATTCGATTGTATATGATAGCGTTTATTCATTAGAATATAATAATGATGCAGATTTTGAAATCCAGGTTATTAAACATGTTTGTAGTACAATTGATAGTTATTGTACTTCTATACAACCTAAAAAGGTATTTATTACATTTGATGGAGTAGCACCTATTGCAAAACTAAATCAACAAAAGTCAAGACGTTATAAGTCATGGTTTACAAATGAAATGGAACAAAAAATTAAAACCAAAGGTTATAATAAAAAATGTAAATGGAATACCTCGTCAATAACTCCTGGTACACAATTTATGAATAAACTAAATACAATGGTTTATAATTATTTTATCAAAAACAAGGATACGATTCATAAAAATATATTATTTGAATTTTCTGGCTCAGATAAACATGGTGAAGGTGAACATAAAATTTTCGATAAAATAAGAAATGAAACTAATTATCATGCAAATACACATACACTAGTATATGGACTTGATGCAGATTTAATTATGTTATGCTTACATCATCTCCATCTATGTAAATCACTAAACTTATATCGCGAAACTCCACAATTTATTAAACAACTAGATAGTTCACTTGACCCAAATGAGACATATGTATTAAATAATAATTTACTAGGTGAAAAAATTATAACTACAATGTCAAGTAAAAATGTAATAAACAACAATGATTTGATACATGATTATATTTTTGTTTGTTTTTTACTAGGAAATGATTTCATGCCACACCATCCAGCATATAATATTCGCCACTCAGGAATACATGTATTATTGGATGTATACAAACATTTACACGATAAAGATAAAAAATTCATATTAACCAAAGATAATATTATACAATGGAACAATGTTAGAAAATATATTGAATTATTATCACAGCAAGAAGAATCATTATTTCAAGAAGAACACAATAAAAAAAATAAACATGAAAAAAGATACATTCCTAATAAAACAGAAGATGAGCGTTGGGAAAAATTTCAAATTACACCATGTTTTGAAAGAAGTAGTGAACATTTTATCGATCCAAATGAGCCTGGTTGGAATCTGCGCTATTACAAAACACTATTTGATATTAATAATGATGAAGAGCGAATTAAACAAATATGCTTTAATTATCTTGAAGCACTTGAATGGACATTTACATATTATACATCAGGTTGCAAGGACTGGAGATGGAAATACAAGTATAAATATGCTCCATTATTTAAAGACCTCATAAAATATATCCCTTATTTTGATTCAGAGCTGCTTGAAACAAAATTACCTCAACCAATAAATAGCATTGTCCAATTAGCTTATGTATTGCCAAATACAAGCTATAATCTTCTGCCTAAAAACGTAGTTGAAATATTAAATAACAATTTTGAAGTTGATGGTCCATACGAAATGTCTTGGGCATATATGAAATATTTCTTTGAAACTCATATAGAATTTCCTGATATAGATATTGTTAAATTATCTAATTTAATCAATGTTAAATAAATATAAAATTGAATATTATATTAATAGTTTTATTTAATTTAATATTCAATATGCGTGATGTACGTGTAATTATTGCTCATATTATTAATATAATTCCATACAATACAAATGACAAATTTAGTATTCTTAAAATTAAATTACATAAAATGCTTCAAAGCATGTGTTATTCACCTCCAGAAAAAATATTTTCATCATATTACTGGAATATAACTAGTGAAGAATTAAATCACTATATTTCATTAGATGATTATAATAATATTGATTGGGCTAAAGAAGCGATAGATATTTTTCGAAATACCAATTAATAAAATAGTGAAGGCGAAATACTATCTAAATATAATATCATAGCCTGTTTTTTTACACTTATTGTTAATAATATTTCGTTTTTATCACAATATCCAAGAAAATTTTCATACGAACTAATTAATGGTCGTTTTGGAGTATATATAAAAAATGAATTATATGAATATGAACGTTTCATATTATTTACTTATATTATTTTTTTACGGAATTATTTTCTTATCAACTACAACCTCCTTAGCCACATTTTTAATAATTTTATGAAAATCTTTTTCTTTATTTTCTTCACTTCCTAATGAATTAGATAAAATATTTAAATAATTATTATTATTGTCATCCAAAATATCTGGATTTTCTTGTATCAACTCATCCATTTTCTGCAAATTTTTACGTTTTATCTTTACAATAGCATTTTTTACGTTCTTATAATCTTCATTTTCACGATTCCATTCATTATTTTCTTTTACATATAATGTTTCGCGTTTCCCATCTGAACAATGAATTGGGCGTTTATATACATCCAACTCTTGCAACCCACGTATAAATATTTTAGACATACCTTCAACAAAACCATATTTACCATTATTTTCCAAATCTTCCATTTGCAATTGCAACGATTGAACAAAATCTACTAGATTAACTGCATTTTTACATTGTGTATTTAAAAATATATTCATGTTAAAATGATTATGATTAGTTGTATTTGTTTGATACATATTTGTTACATTATTATCCCCAACACGTGGTATTAATTCCTGTATTGTTTTTCGCATTTCTTTATTCTCTTGTACCATAGATAAAAACATCTCTTTATAAATTGTTTCTTCTGTTTTTGTTTCTTCTATTTTTGTAGAATTCGCTGAAACATCTTTGCTAACAATCTCGATTTTCATATTTTCTTGCGAGCATTTTTTCTTGTGATACCAAAGACCATTCCTGTTTTTATATTTTTTATTGCAAATATCACATACAAAATCAGTATAGTACTTTTCGTTCAAAGATGTGTTCAAAATATGCTTTCTAGTCAATATATGTTTATTATAATTAGAAACATTGCTAGTAGTATAATCACATTTTTCACAACAAAATTGTTGATCTTTTTTTTTGAGTACTTTTAGTACTTTTTCGTTCAAAGGTTTCATATATATTTTGAACAAAAAAGTACTCTAAATCATTTTTTTTCTAAAAACTCAAAAAAGTGGTTGGTAACAACTATAATATTTAATTCATGTAATAAGAGCTTTTATCAAGTATTTCTAATATTTGCACATTTTGACGTTTTTTAAACTATCCCTCAAATGCCAAAAAGGACATTTTAAAAATGTCCAAAATAGAAATCAAAAAAAAACTTTCAGTAATGAAAACATGATTTTTTTATCTTTGAAAAATATGGTTTAAAAATAAAAAATTTATTATTATAAATGGAACTCAAAACACGTAATGATTTGCAAAAAATTTTACAACAAAACCCAGGACTAATTTTTATTAAATTGGGTGCAACTTGGTGCAAACCTTGTGAATTAATAGCTGATGTTGTCGATGAAGTTTTTTCAAAAATGCCTGAAAATGCACTTGCAATTAAAGTAGATGTAGATGATAGTTTTGATTTTTTTGCATTTTTAAAAGCTAAGAGAATGGTACAAGGTATTCCAACTATATTATGTTATCATAAAGGTAATGAAAATTATATTCCAGATGATAGTGTTACTGGAACAGATACAAATCAAATATATGATTTTTTTAGAACAAATTTAGAATATATCTAATAAAATTAAATTAATAAATAAAAATAGTATATTTAATTATGAATGATGTTGATTTGAATATAGACAATTATACCTATGAAAATATACTTGAGTTATTTCATCTGAATTATAATTTTGATATAAACGAATTAAAAAATGCCAAAAAAATTGTTCTAAAAACACATCCTGATAAATCAGGGTTACCTAAAGAATATTTTCTTTTTTATTCAAAGGCATATAAGATGTTATTTTATGTATATGAATTCCGTTTAAAAACAAAAAAAAGTGAACATGACGAATATGTGAATATGACAAACGAAACAAATGAATCAAATGTAGAGTTAATAAATCAAATGAATAAAAAAGAAAAATTCAATTCATGGTTTAATCGATTATTTGAAAAATATTATGATAAAAATGATGATGGTCATGGTGAATGGTTATCACAAAAAGAACCAAATAATGAACCAAAAATGAATAATATGAGAGAAATGAATGAGTATATAGAATCAAAAAAACAAACATTATCAAATGAACAATCTTTAATTAAACAAAATTATATACAGGATATACCAAGTCAATGTAGCAATTTATTAAATGATGATAATGAAGAATATTCATCAGGAAATATATTTAGCAAATTTCAATATGAAGATTTGAAAAAAGCACATGAAGAGACGCTTATACCAGTAAGTCAAAATTTACTAGATTCTAAACGTAATTATCAAAATACTGACGAATTAGTAAGAGAAAGAAAGAATAATATAGAAATATTAAGTGAACAAGAAAGTAATAAAATCTTACAAAATAAATTAAACAAAGATAATGAAATATCGTCGCATAGGGCATTTGATTTAATAAAACAAGAAGAAGAATCAAATAAACGTAATAATCTATTTTGGGGTCAATTGAAAATGTTACAAAATAAAAAATAAAAATATCTATTTATGCTATATAAATGTTTGGTGATAAATTAAATAGATATTTATTTGCCTTTCTTGGTTTAACTACTATTGGATTTTTATATAATCGATATGAAGAAAAAAATAAATTAAGCGAATCTGAAGAAACTTATAATTCAATAAAGAACTACTTATTAAACGAATCATCTTTGGCTAAATCAAAGAAACCAATTTTATGGTTACATGTTCCTTATCGTATTAATGCACGCAAATGGGTAGATTTTTCTTCTAGAAACACAAATAATCTAAATCAACCTTATTTATCATTATGTGTAAAATCTATTATAGAGAAATGTGGAAATGATTTTAACATATGTTTAATAGATGATGATAGTTTCGGAAATTTAATTCCAGATTGGTTGACTAATATGTCCCGTATTCCTGAACCAATTAGTGGTTATATGCGAAACATCGGGCTATGTAAATTAATATATTTTTACGGAGGAATGGTAATGCCCATTCAAACAATGTGTTTTAAAAATTTAAAACCTTTATATGATTCAATGACGTCAATTAAAAAACCTTTTTTTATTGAAAATCATACAACAACAATGAGTGTTTCGCAACAAGTCACCATGTTTCCGTCGTATGATATGTTTGGTGCTTTAAAAAATGATACAACTATAAAAAAAATAATAGGTATTTTGGAAGAAAATATATCGCGTGATGCCACTAACGAATCATTATTTTTAGGACAACTAGAACGTTTTCTCTTTGAGATGTCTCAGAATCTCGAAATTTCAATTATAGATGGAAAAATAATAGGTATCAAAGATGTAAACAATAATCCTATTAATATAGAAAAACTTTTTTCCGAAGAGAAAAACGATATTATACTTCATTCTAATAATCTTTGTATGATATTACCTAGTGAACAAATATTAAAAAGAAACAAATATGAATGGTTTGCTTCATTAAATATCGGTCAAGTAATACAAGGAAATTATTATTTAGCTCACTTGTTAAAAAGTCTAAATTAAAACTATGTTTGTTCTTTTGGTAGATATATATAGTAATTAATAAAATATGAACTACCAATATATTTAATTTCTGACTTGTAGTAAATATGAAAAAAACGACATAATTGTCGTAATATTGTATTAAATCGTTTATAATTTATATTTTCCAAATAATTAAGTTTCGATTTATGATAATATGATTGTAAGCTATTTACAAAAGGTTGTATAATATTTTTGTATTCGGCTTGTTTATAAATAGTAGAAGTAATTATATAACGATTATCATTATTGCAAATGCTTATAGAATTTAAAAAATTTACGAATTCGTTATAATTTGGGTCTTTGCAAAATATTTGGGATTTCATGTGTATATATTATAGAAAAATAATATATTTGCAATAAAAATATTTATATAAATGATATTATATTATATAAGTAATGGCAGGAGGTTTATTAAACTTAGTCGCTTATGGAAATCAAAATGTAATAATAAACGGAAATCCATCTAAAACATTCTTTAAAATGAAGTATGCAAAACATACTAATTTCGGATTACAAAAATTTAGAATAGATTACGATGGATTGCGAACATTAAGATTAAATGAAGATTCGCATTTTCGTTTTAAAATACCACGTTATGCAGATTTGTTAATGGATACATATATTGTATTAAACTTACCTATTATATGGAGTCCAATATATAAATCAATTGATGATAATGGCGATGAAAAAATGATACCATATGAATTTGAATGGATCGAAAATTTAGGTACCGAAATGATTCGCGAAATATCAATAACATGTGGTGGTCAGAAAATCCAAACATATAGTGGAAACTATATGCGTAATGTAGTTGAGCGTGATTTCGAACAAACAAAAAAACAACAATTTCGCCATATGAGTTGTAGTGAACCTGAATTTTATCGTCCATCACATGCTTTTGAAAGAAACGGCAAATATCCATCTGCAAAAGCAACAAATAGTGAAACTGGTGCTCATCCATCTATTCATGGTCGCAAATTATATATACCATTAATGGCATGGTTTGGTAATTCTAGTAAAATGGCGTTTCCATTAGTTGCGTTACAATATAATGAATTACATATTAACGTTACATTTAGACCAATTAGTGAATTATATACAATTCGCGATGTAGAAAATAATAAAGATAATTATCCACGTGTTCAACCTAATTATAATAATGAATATATGCAATTGTATCGTTTTCTTCAAACACCACCGAGCGATGATTTAAAACAAGAAGAATATATTGAGCAAAGAAATAATTGGAATGCTGATGTTCATCTTATTGCAAATTATGGTTTTTTATCGGATGATGAAGCAAGATTATTTGCAGCACAAGAACAAAAATATTTATTTAAAGAAATACATGAGTATAAATATTTAAATGTTACAGGAAGTAAAAAAATAGAAGTAGAAACAAATGGATTAGTGTCTAGTTGGATGTTTTATTTGCAGCGTAGTGATGTAAATCTTAGAAATCAGTGGACAAATTATTCAAATTGGCCATATAAATATTTACCACAAAATGTAGAGACAATTGATGAAGAAAATAATATTCACATAACAGGTGAATATCATCATCCAAATAATAAAGAAATATTACAAGAATTTGGTATATTGCTAGATGGTAATTATCGTGAAAATTTGTTACCTTCAGGGATTTACCAATTTATTGAGCCATATATTCGATCAAAAGGTAAACCAAGTGAAGGATTATATTTTTATAATTTTTGTTTAAATACAGATGTACATGAACATCAACCATCTGGAGCAATTAATTTAAATAAATTTGGTAAAATAGAATTAGAAATAGTTACATATACACCCCCTTTGGATGAAAATGCAGAATTTCTAACAATATGCGATAATGAAGGAAATACTATTGGTGTAAATAAATCTTCATGGTCAATATATGATTACAATTATGATATGATATTAATAGAAGAACGTTATAATATATTATCATTTATTGGTGGTAATTGTGGTCTTCTTTATAGTAATTAATTATATAAGTTTGTTTCAGTCATCATACCAGTAGTTCTTTGTTGTGGTGTAAACATTGGATCGTGATTTTGAATAATAGGTACTTGTGATTTAGGTTCTTCATCGTCATTAACTATAATTACAGATGGATTTAATTTTTTTAAAAGTGATGTATTATTTTCAATATTATTGGTGTTTGAAATAATAACAGGACTTAAAGTAGAACCTTTATTTGTTTCTAAATTACATCCTTCACATTCATCATGACCTTGTAAACATTCACCATCACTCTGACACATTTCATAGCATTTAGTTTTATTACATGATTTATAAGGTGTTGTTCTTTTCATGGTGGTCATATTTTCTAAAATGTTATTAATTTTGAAGAAATATACATAACCAGCTAAAAGAATAAAAAATAATATGATAGCGTGTGATCTTTTAAGTTTCATATATAATATAGATGAAGATATATTTTTTATCGCGCCTTTTTTTATATAACTAATATATGGCTGAAGATAAAAATAACAATTCAGAAGAAAAAAATGATAATAAAAAAGAAGAAACTAGCAAAAATAAAAATTCTGAAAAAAAATTAGATTTTGCATCATTTGGTAATAAAATTTTGAATATGACCATACGTTTAATAGTATATTCTATTGTTGGTGGTTGTTTCGTATATTTAACAAATATTGTAAACGATGCAGGCGGTTTAGGAGGTACAGAAACAAATGGATTACCATATGTTAGTCCAATGGGATTATTTGCTTGTGATCAAGGAATAAAAAAATCAATGCAAAAAGGTTTTAAAAAATTTAGTGATATGTCTAAAAAAATGATGGACAAAATACCATTAAGTGAAGATATGAAAAAAAAAGCAAATAGTAAATTAGATAGTGTTAGTGAAAATTTAGGTGATAATAAAGGTAAAGGTAATGGGAGAAGAAATAAAGAGAAGGTTCCATTTTCAGTATATGTAAAACATAGTTTAGAAGAATGGTCATTTCCTTACAAAAATAAAGTATTGTGCAACAAGCAAAATATATATTATG
>Ga0257110_1000976_pt1 | contig 13386 bp, 10 predicted proteins | sample LP_taG_7_FD_190184 | JGI IMG/M metagenome (GOLD analysis project Ga0257110, IMG submission 190184) | Marine microbial communities from Northeast Subartic Pacific Ocean, Canada - LP_J_2015_P26_10m | ecosystem: Environmental > Aquatic > Marine > Oceanic | place: Canada: Northeast Subartic Pacific...
CCAGCTGCCCCCAGGCGCTGAGGGTCGATTCCTCCGGGTCATAAACACTCATGCGACGCCCTCTGCCGGCTGCGACAGCTCAATTAAGACACCACCACAACTCTTCGGGTGAATGAAGATGACCCTGGCGCCATGCGCTCCCGGCGAGGGGTTATCGCTGATAAATTGATAGCCCTTATCGCGTAGCCTGACGACATCCGCATCGATATCGTCGGTTCGAAAGCATAAGTGATGCAAACCCCCGCCCCGCTTTTCCAAGTAGCTGGCAATCGGGCCGGTGCCCGCTAACGGCGCAACGAGTTCGATGTGCGTCGCCGGCACGCTAAAAAAAGCGGTTGCGGTTTTCTCCGCCTCAACCACCTCATCACCATCATATTGCAGGCCAAAGTCCTCCAAAAAACGAGCCACGGCTGTTTCTAGCTCAGGGACGGCAATGGCGATATGGTCAAGTGCAGTAATCATTCGGTGGATATCCTAATTCATCACTAGATAAAGAGCTTAACGAGCTCTGTGGTGTGCGCTCTCCGCGATAAGGCTATTTCCTCGTCAGAGATAATTTCTACCTTCTCGTCGGGAGTGACTCGAAATAGCGGCTGCCCTTTGGCGATGATGACGCCATCACCCTCGACCAGTACCTCGTCGATCGTGCCGGCAAAAGGGGCGAATACCTTGTTGAACATCTTCATGACCTCAACAAGATAAAGCGGTTCACCTGCCTCAAAATGCTGCCCCTGCTCCACATACAGTGGCGCTTCGGGCGCCTCGCGACCGTAAAACATCCCGCCACTCTCAGCGACAATCTCGTTAGATTTGGCAACCGGCGGCGGCGCAAGCGCCTTACCCATCGCCTTCTGATGCGTCTCATCTAAAAGGCGTTCAGGAAACGCGATGGTCATATCTGCATTCACGTCAAGATCGTAAAAGCCGGTAAAGCGCGCCATTGCCGGCAGGCACTCTAGTATCTCCATTCCCGCTTGGTAGCCACTGTGGGCCGCCTGTATCGCTGCCCAGTCAGCCCCCGTTACGCCCTCTGGCGCCTCTTGAGTCATCAACCGTGACAGTGCAGCCCAGTCATCGCATTCAAATCGCCGCGATAGCTCAGCATAAAAATCTTCTGCGTCAGTCAAAATCTGATGGTCATGATCCCAGATGGTGCTGGACGCTGGCAGCGTCTCGTTCCAGTCAAGACGCAAGAAATGATAAGTGTCGGCAAGCACCTCCACCGGATTATCTGCCCACTCAAAATGCCCTTGCTCAAATCGAAAGGCGTGTTGATTCTGACTGAGCCAGCCAGAGAGCAAATGAGGCGATGCCATTAACTGCATGATGGGCCTGATCAACAAACTTTCCTTCGCCGCCAACACCGATTTTAGAGCGGCACCCTCGGCGCCCGCTGCAGCGACTCTGGTTGCGCACAATTGCTCCCAGGCGATTTTGATATCGACTCTGCCCGCTTCCTGCGCTAACTCACCCACTGCAGTGAGGTAAGGCACAATGAAACGCGTGGTCGGCCGAGCGTTCACCGTACGCCCTAAAAACCAGTGCACCAGACCGTAGTGAAAGGCGAGATTGGTCTGTAAATCTCTGCCGCGAAGTCGCGTCGAGCGCAGCACTTCTGCCATTTGCTCATAGGCTGTTTCCCGCGCCCCCCCCACTGTCAGCAGTAGTGCCACGTTCGAATCATAGGCGCCCGCCAACGTGTATTCCATGAACACATCTGTGTCAGGGTTGTGCAAGCTGATTCCCTGATCGTCACGAATCTCACCAGCAATAGGGTCCGACCAGAACTCCACCATGCCCCCTGCGCTGGGCTGGAGCGCGTCGTTAGTGGCGTTAAGCCGAGCCTCCAAGCTATCTGAGAGCCTCGGAACACGCTCAGGCCTGGGTAACTGTTGTCCGTGCGCCGCCAGTAGCACCATCGCCTCTACCAACGATTCGACAACAAAGCCATCCTCAGCATCATCAGGATTCGAGAAGCGCAAGGCGTAGCACAACTCAGAGACGCGGTGCTCTACTTGAATCCGAGTATTCATTTCCATGAAAAAATGCTGATCTCGGTCGACAATGCACTCAAAGGTCGAGACAGAATCCAGTCCAACGGCCTCTCCGAAACGCGTTGCCTCATCTTCCATCGCATCTAACGTGACAATATCCTGAGCCAGAACGGCCGCCTCTTCCTCCGCGCCAGAATGCTTCGCTCTTTGCTGCGCCGCGAGCAATGACTCGCGAGTGACCGATACCTCAAGCAGTTTCTGCTCATGCATCTGTAACGAGCAGTCTCTGCCGCCCAGCGTGATGCACCAATCGCCATTGCCGATAACCTGAATTTCCTGATGTCGGGTTGTTTCGATATTTAACTCAACCAACACATTTTTGTTGTCACCCACGCCGGTTGTCTTGACCTCATTCAGGATTTCTCGGACTAACTCAGGGGTTTTTTCAGCGTCACCGAGGGCGACGATTCGCTGTCCTTTACCGCCGCCGCCACCAATGGCTTTTAAGCGGACACGATTTTGAGGATATTGCTCGCTCATCTTGATCACGGCTTCGGTCAGCGTTTCACTCAGCTCATCGACGGTATAGAGGTCAAGGCCCTTTCTATAGCTGGCCATCAAAACACGTTCAGCAAAGCTCTCGAGCTGCTCGTCAGGAGTGTCACTGGGCGCTAACACCAACTCATGTTCTGCGACCACAGACTCTAGCGCGGCTCTATCCGGATGCTTTTTCAGCAACGTCAGAGTAGTACCGTTATCAATGCCCGGCGTGACCGAGACGCCTACACGGAGCGCAGTGCGTTTCGCCTCATCTTTTAATCCCGCCTGCCTAACGGTTCGCGAACAAGGACCAATAAAAATCAGACCAGCCGCTTCCATCGCCGCAACCATCTGCTCATCTTCAGCCATAAATCCATAACCAGCGAAAATAGCGTTGTAGCCATGCTGTCGGGCAATGTGGATGATGTCGGTAATCCGCTGCTCACGCTCTTCTTTGGTCGCGCCGCTGTAATCGGGCACGCGGTGCACTCGGTCAGGGTCGGTCAGCACCCTCAGCTCGGGCGCCAACGCGCCGCGATACACAATCGAGTCCTTTTCGGATAATAAGATGCCGTACTGATCGATGCCCATTTCCGTGAACACGTCCATGGCTTCTTTACGAATCGGGCCACGGCAGATAATCAGCGGTCTTAAGTCGTTACATAAAAAACGCTCACACCACGGCGACGCGGACAGCTTGTCGCGCCGGTCCGCGTGAATAAGGGGATTATTGAGATAGTGCTTAATACCCAAAACGATGTTTCTCCCAACCACTGATCAATGAAATTCGCGCTGCGCCGACTGCATCGGCCCAGGCTGGTAATGACGCAAACAAAATGCCATCTGGCGCGCCAACACTTGGCGTAGGTCCGCGGGCATAACAATCTCAGAAATGGAACCCAAACTCAGCGCTTCGTCGGGATTCATGATTTCCTGTTCGTAACGTTGAGCCAGAGACGCCTCTTCTGCTTTAATCAGCGCATCAACGGCAAGGGCGGCCTCTTTGCTCGCCTCTGTGACGGACAGACCCTGAGCCACACGAGCCTCGCTTTCAGTTTGAATACGTGCGTCGCGATTCGCCCGAATTTTTTTGAGCTCGTCCTTATACACGTACTCCACGCCCGCGGGTCCCATGACCGCGACCCGCGTTGTAGGCAGCGCCACGACAAAATCCGCGCCCGTCGCATAATTATTGTAGGACGCATACGCGCCGCCGAAAGCATTCCGCACCAGCACCAAAAAACGAGGCGTGCGCAGATCGACAATCGCGTCCAGCATCGCGCGACCCGCCTGCACGATGCCCCTGTGCTCCTGTTCTCGACCCGGCAAAAACCCAGTCGTATCTTCAAGGAAGATCACGGGGATGTTGTACAAATTACAAAAGCGAATAAAGCGGGCATTTTTATACGCGGCATCGATGTCGATTTGCCCGGAGGCAACGGCAGAATTGTTGGCGACGAACCCCACCACATTACCGCCCATGCGGCCTAGTGCTGTGACCGTATTGCGCGCTCTATCCGCCTGCGTTTCCAGAAAATCGCCGTGATCACACAGCTGCTGAATCATGATGCTGATGTCAAAGGGCGTATTGAATCCTGTGGGAGAGTTAAACGCCTTCTTTAAGAGTATATCCACGTCAACTGTGCGACGGTCTATCGGATCAGAGGTCTCCCTATAGGGGGCCAGCGACTGATTCGAGTCAGGCAAATAGCGCAACAGCTCTTTTACCTTTCGGAGGGCTGCCACTTCATCTTCAACGACAAAATCTGTCACACCGGTCTGGCTGTGCACCATTGGCCCACCCAGTTCGTCGGGCGTAATATCCTCGCCCAAAACGCTTTTAACAACGCCCGGCCCGGTCAGTCCGAAAAAGGTCTCCTTCGGCTGAATCAAGAAACTACCTTGCCGCGGCAGGTAACTGCCACCCCCCGCATTGAACCCAAACATGCACATGATACTGGGCACAATGCCGCTGATTTTACGCAGCGCGGTAAAGGCGTCAGCATAACCATCGAGGCCGCCGACACCAGCGGGAATATAAGCGCCCGCAGAATCATTTAAACCGACCACTGGAATCCGACGCTTAGCAGCCAACTCAAAAAGCCGCGCTAGTTTCTTGCCATTCGTGGCATCCATCGATCCCGCGCGCACGGTAAAATCGTGCCCATAAACCGCAACATCACGTCCGTTGACCGACATGATCGCTGTGACCAATGAGGCACCATCCAGATTCGGCCCCCAGTTTTGATAGAGCACATGGGGTGTATCGTCAGCCAAATAACGGATTCGCTCCCAAACCGTCATCCGCCCCTTCAGGTGCTGACGAAGGCGATTACGCGATCCGGCCGCCATGAGGGGCTTTTCGCGCAGCTCTGCACCACGGCGCAGCGTCGCCTCATAACGGCCAGCTGGGTCAGTCTCGACCGGAGCGGCTGTAAACGGGTTCTTTAGTGACACGGTCACACCCTCGCGGGTGCCCTTCTCGGTACCATTGTTCATTGACGGGCTCTCAGATAAAAAACGGTGCGCTCTCATGCACAGAGGTGCTGATCAACCGATAAGTGTACACCGCGCTGTGCATAGACCGCGACATTACTTATCCTTACCACTTCCTGTCAATTTTACCCCTGTTGGTGAAAGGGTTATTTATGTCGCTAACAGAGCGCATCGTTTCACTGCCTTATGAGGCCAGCTTGGTCGAATGGGCGGGCTTGTTTGCTCACTTGCCCGGCTTTGCCTACCTAGATAGTGGTAATCAAACCGGTGGCACCGAGCGAGAATTGCTCACCGCCTTACCAAGTGCCCGCCATACCTTGCAGCATTATTCAGGTGATATGAGCCGTTGGATGGCAGCAATCGAAGCAGCGCTCGCTCACGCCCACCACTCGGATGAGGCCGCGCAATCCTCGGATAGCATGGGGGGCTGCCTCGCCATCGGTCACCTCGATTACGATACCCCCGCCCGTTATCTCATTGGCGAGGCCGCGGAAACTGGCGCATCAGCAGCGCATATTTACCACTGGGTGATGGTGTCGGATTTCGCCGCGCGTTCGACTCAGGTGGTTTTCCACATCGACTGTCCCAAGGCCACTCGACACGCCGTCAGTGCCATACTGCAGAATGGCACTGACGCGTTGCAGGGTGGCGAAGCCAAATACCAAACCGCCTTTTCGGTGACTGCACCCTTTGAGCCCTCCATCAGCAAAACCGATTACCGCGACGCCATACGACGCATACAGGACTACATTGTTGCGGGCGATTGCTACCAGGTGAACTATGCACAGCGATTCAAAGCAACGCTGCAAGGGGATACCTGGGCGGCTTATCAGGCAGTGAGAGACAACCTGGCGGGGGGCTTCTCTGGCTTCTTGCGCCATGGAGAGGATCACACGATCCTCTCACTCTCCCCCGAGCGCTTCTTACAAGTCCACGATGGCGTAATCACGACACAGCCCATCAAAGGCACCTCTGCTCGCCATCTTGATGTGACTGCCGACCGGGCATCAGCCGTCTCACTGCTGAGCTCAGATAAAGATCGCGCCGAGAATGTCATGATCACCGACCTCCTGCGCAATGACTTAGGTCGGTTCTGTGAGCCGGGCTCTGTCAAAGTCACCGAGCTGTGCGGTCTCTATAGCTTTGACAATGTCCATCACTTGATTAGTACGATTACCGGGCGGCTTGCCAGCGGCATCAGCGCTGGCAACGTCATGATTGCCTCATCACCCGGCGGCTCGATTACCGGCGCACCCAAAAAGCGGGCGGTCGAAATCATCGCCGAACTCGAACCACATGCTCGAGGGGCCTATTGCGGCTCACTGTTCGCGATGACCGGAGATGGCTGGCTGCAAAGCAGTATTGCCATCCGCACGCTCGAGGCCAAAGGCACCTCACTTTATTGCTGGGGCGGCGGCGGCATCACTGCCAGCTCTCACTGGGAGGCCGAATATCAGGAAACACTCGATAAAATCGGACCGATAATGAAGGCCTTAGAGGCACCTCATTAATGCTCAGGAAGTTCGATACCTTCGTATAAGGCGACTCTATCGACCAGCTTCGCCCGAGATAGCGCCTCCTGAACCAACTCCCGCCCCAAGTGCGGCGCCAGCTCATGTATGAAATCGTGCATATAGCCACGCAAAAAGGTCCCCTTGCGAAATCCGAGACTGGTCACAGAGGTGGCAAACAAATGCGAGGCATCAATCTTCACAAGATCATGATCCAGCTGCTCGTCGTAGGCCATGCCCGCAATCAGGCCAATCCCCAAACCAAGCCGAACATAGGTTTTGATGACATCGGCGTCGACTGCGGTAAAAACGACTTTAGGCTGCAGGCCTCTATCATTAAAGGCCTCGTCTAACTTCGTGCGACCTGTGAATCCGGTTGTATAGGTCACGATGGGGTGTTCAGCAATCGCTTCCAAGGAACAATGTTGAAGCTCGGCAAGCGGATGCCCTTGGGGTACCACTACACAACGGTTCCAGCGATAACAAGGCAGCGTAATGAGGCTCGGCAGCTGATTCAGTGCCTCGGTCGCGATCACAAAATCCACCTCTCCGTCCGCTGCCATCTGTGCAACCTGAGGCGGCGTGCCCTGCTTCATAGCAAGTGAGACGTCGGGATATTGGCGCATAAAGCGCTGAATGATTTCAGGCAGCACGTATCGCGCCTGAGTATGGGTCGTCGCAATCGACAATGTGCCCGATCGCTCGTCAGAGAACTCTTGAGCGACGCGCTTGATCGCGTCCGCCTTGCGAAGCATCTCCCCCGCCAGATCCAGAATGACTTCACCGGCCGGTGTGATGTGCGTCAAATGTTTGCCACTGCGAGCGAACACCTCGACCCCCAGCTCATCTTCCAACAGGCGAATTTGCTTGCTAATACCGGGCTGAGAGGTAAAGAGGCTTTGAGCCGTCGCCGACACGTTGAGGTCGTGATGCGCGACTTCCCAGATATAGCGTAATTGTTGCAGTTTCATACTACCAAGGCTCCTCAGAGCGACTCCTGTCCTAAAAGCCTAACCGGCTTTGCAAGGGGGATCCAGCATTTGGTAATAAAAATCTGAATTCTTAGAATAAATTATTTTTTATTAGCGACACCGTGGGGCACATGACCCGTCGGGACATGACCGCTTGCGTGCTCACAGTGCGACTGTTGATCATCAAAAAAAACGTCGGCGCGATACGCGGTGAGAAACGCCGTTTTTGTCAAGCCGCCGAGAAAAATAGACTCATCAATGCGGATATCCCAGGCGCGTAACGTTCTAATGACACGCTCGTGTGCTGGCGCCGAGCGCGCGGTCACCAGCGCCGTCCGCAAGGGGGGATCTTCTGCCGGTAGCGCTTGCTGCAGACGCTGTAATGAAGACAAAAACTGCTTAAAGGGGCCACCCATCAACGGTTGCTTTCGTGCGGCAGATTCACTCGCCGCAAAAGCGTCGAGTCCCTTTTCTTTGTAAACGCGCTCTGCTTCATCTGAAAAGACTACCGCGTCGCCATCGAAGGCGATGCGAAGCTGCTGATCTCCCATATCACCGGCCGCCCTGGAAACCAGCGTCGCAGCGGCCACGCCATTAGCCAGTGCGACTCGGACATCCTCGCTCTCAGCGGATAGAAATAACTGGCAGCCGAATGCCTCAATGTAACGCCAGGGCGGCTCGCCGCCACAAAAAGCGGCTCGGGTAATACCCAAACCGTAATGCTCAATGGAATTAAAGACCCGCAAACCCGTGTCAGCGCTATTACGCGAGAGCAAAATCACCTCAATGCCTAAGGGTTCACTGAGCTGCTGGTTGAGCGCTAACAACTTTTTTACCATCGCGAAGGCCTGACCGGGTTCTAAAATATCGTCTTCTTTCTCGATCTGATAAGCCGAGTAAGCTTCTAATCCCTCTGTTTGAAAAATATGGTGCGCCTCATCCAGATTGAAAAGTGCTCTCGATGAAATCGCGATCACTAACTTTTGCGCACCTATCTCGGCCATCAGATCGCATCGCTCTTAACGCCATCCGCATGACGAGAAAAATACGATTTTGATAAGGTAAACACCACTGGAGACAACAGAAGCAACGCAATTAAATTGGGAATGGCCATAAAGGCATTCAACGTGTCTGCTATCAGCCAAATCAAGCCCAAGTCGGTTGCTGCACCCACGGGAATCGCCAACACCCAGAGCACCCGAAACGGCATGATGCCCCGGGTACCAAAAAGATAGACGACACAACGCTCACCATAGAACGACCAACCGATCATGGTAGTGGTTGCGAAAAACACCACCCCTACTGTAACCACCAACTCGCCGCCAGGAATCGCCGAGCCGAAGGCGGACGCGGTCAAGCTAGCACCAGAAATACCCGACTCCAATACACCCGTCAGCATGATCACCAGACCGGTCATCGTGCACACTACCAGGGTGTCAATAAAAGTGCCCAACATCGCAATAAGCCCCTGTTCAACCGGCTCATTGGTCCGAGCGGCTGCGTGTGCAATCGGCGCACTCCCCAGACCCGCCTCATTGGAGAAGATGCCCCGCGCCACGCCAAAGCGGATTGCCGCCCAGACACTCGCTCCAGCGAAACCGCCTGCCGCCGAAGCACCATTAAAGGCGCTATCGATGATCGTACCCAATGCCTCTGGGACCTGCTCGATATGAAGCGCAATCACCAGTGCGCTCATCGCAACATAGGCAATCGCCATGATTGGCACCACCGCACTCGCCGTGGCAGCAATTCGTCGAATACCCCCTAAAATCACGGCACCCACAATCACCATGAGCAGCAAACCCGTAGTCAGCCAATGGACCTCGAACTGATCTCCCAGTACCTGAGCCACTGAATTCGATTGCACGGTGTTGGCTAATCCAAACCCTGCCATTGCACCGAATAGCGCAAACGCGCCACTGAGGATGGCAAAACGCGGACCAAGGCCATTACGAATGTAATACATGGGACCGCCGCTGAACCCGCCGAGGTCGTCCTGCTCACGGTAGCGAACGGCAAGCACCGCCTCAGCATATTTCATGGCCATACCAAATAGTGCGGTTAGCCACATCCAGAACAGCGCTCCGGGACCCCCTAATGTCATGGCGGTCGCGACACCCGCAATGTTGCCCGTACCGATGGTGGCGCTCAACGAGGTCATCAAGGCCCTGAAGGGCGGAATATCGCCCTCCCCCTGACCTTTGAAACCGCCGAGCAACAATCGAAAAGCAAACCCCAGCTTGCGCCATGTCAAAAGGCCCAACCCGAGCGTCAGGAAAATACCGGTGCCCAACAGGAGCACCTGCATCGGCACCCCCCAAGCCCAAGCGTTCACCTCAGTAATAACCGCTTCCACCTACATGCTCTCCTTCACTCTCGAGGCGTACCACTCATCGCGGTGCCAGCCGGTAGTTCTTTGTTAAGTCCTGCTCGTCCTGCTCAATCCGCCTGCAACAGGCCACGCCTCACCGAGCGCGCACTGCGCACTCTCTTTTCCGCACATTCACTCCGCCACCGAAGCACTCGCCGTGGCTTTGAGCAGCTGCTCCTCATGAGAAAATAAACCAAAAATACCCCCCGTGTGCACAAACACAATATCGTCGACATCATCATAATGCCCCGATTCAATATCGGTGATCAGGCCATGAAATGCCTTACCCGTATAAACCGGATCTAAGGGGATCCCCTCGAGTCGCGTTAACTCGGTGATCAACGCATAAATCGCGGGATCCGCTCGGCCGTAGCCGGGCCCTACCGAATGGTCGCGAGTGATCGGTGCCAACACGATATCCGGTAATTGTGACCACCGCGCCACCGATGCGCGCCAGTCAGCAGAGACTCGGGTATTAAACCAGTTACTGTCATCACAGACCGCATAGCCTACAACTGAGACCGGCAGTTCGTGCAATATCGCGCCGGCAGTCAATCCTGTTTGAGTCCCGGCAGAGCCGGTAGCAAGCGCAACGGTGGCGCGATCAATACCTGCTTTTGTCAAATCACCGCGGAGTTCCTCAGCGGCGGCAATGTAGCCCCATATCCCGAGGCTGTCGCTACCACCCGTGGGAATCAACAGCGCGGGTCGCCCCGCCCTCAAGCAGGCTGCCTCAGCCCTGCCAAAGGCCTCTTTAACACCCTTGCCCCACTGAGCAGATGGCAAAATTTCGAAGCTCGCGCCGGCCAATTGGTCCAGTAAGAAATTGCCCGTGGTCGAGGTCGAGTCGTCATCCGCTCGCAATACCACGTGACAGTGCAACCCTAATTGAGCGGCGACCAAGGCAGTGGCGCGACAATGGTTACTCTGCACGCCGCCGCAGGTCACTAGCGTCGTCAAGCCCTCCGCCTGCGCATGGGCCGCGATAAACTCTAGCTTACGCACTTTGTTGCCGGTCAACGCGGAACCCGTCAGATCGTCCCGCTTTATCCAGATGCGCTTGCCCCCACCCCACCGTGCCGATGCCCTGGGCAGCAGATGCAGAGGCGTGGGGAGCCTCGCCAACTCTAGGCGAGGTGGATACTCAATCAGACTGGACGCCAACGGACTTCAGCGTGCCCTTGGGAAGTACGGAGGTCACATGAATCTTCTGAAACTTCAGCTCTACGTCCTTTCCAACCGAGAGCACTAAGTAGTTGTCGTCGACCGCGCTAATCTTGCCCATCATGCCCGAAGAGAGGGCCACTTCATCGCCCTTCTGCAGCGCCATCACCATCGCACCGTGTTCTTTTTGTCTCTTCCGCTGTGGACGAATTGTCGTGAAGTACATGAAGAGTAAAATACCAACCATCATTAAAGGCAGGAATAAACCGCCACCTTGAGGTTGTTCTGCCGCGGCTTGCGCATAGGCGCTAGAAATAAACATAAGCACTTCTCCTTGGGGAAGGCGACACTCTACGGCTTGAGCCGCTATTCAACAATATGTGGCTACTAATCGAATGGTCAACCGCAGCACTGCCTTATCGACCTGACCGCTAGACGGTTGGCGCGTCGAGCGACAGATTAAAATCAATCGTCAGCGGCGCGTGATCAGAAAAGCGCTCATCGCGATAGATTGACTGGCGGAGGCCCTTACCCGACAGGCCCGGTGTAGCGAGCATGTAATCGAGTCGCCAGCCGACGTTGTTGGCCCATGCTTGTCCACGGTTTGACCACCAAGTGTACAAGTCGGGTTCGTCCGTTATTTCCCTGAAAATATCGACCCATTTGAGGTCGTTGTAGATGCGATCCAGCCACTCACGTTCATGAGGCATAAATCCTGAATTCTTGCGATTGCTGCGCCAATTTTTTAGATCGATATTTTGATGACAGGTATTCCAATCAGCGCAGATGATGAACTCTCGTCGCTTACGACGTAACGCAGCCATGTGATCATAAAATGGCTCCATGAAACCATCTTTTCGGCCCTGCGCTATCGGTGACGCTGACCCCGACGGGACATACAAAGACACAACGCTCAACCCCGGAAAATCAACCTGCAGGTACCGCCCTTCCGAATCAACCAGGTCCCAATCCAAACGCGTAATCACCCTCTGCGGCTTATGCTTAGCAAAGACCGCCGTGCCCGCGTACCCCGGGCGCTCAGCTTCATTATAAAAGCAGTGATAGCCCTTAGGATAAAAGGCTTGGTCTGTCAGTTGCACTTCCTTTGCTTTGATTTCCTGAATGCAGACAACATCAGCCCGCTGCTTCGCAAGCCAACGGAAGAACCCTTTTCGCTCCGCCGCTCTGATTCCATTGGTATTGCACGTGATCACTCGAAACATCGCGCCGGCGCCCCTGCTCATTCAACCCGTGTAAGCCGCGTAGTCAAACAAACATCGCCCGCCATGACAACTGAGCGAGCACAGGAGGGTTTTCACTCGTCGGCAAAACCGGTTTGTTGCTCAGCGTCACGGGCGCTATCTGCCACTCTCTTTCCGTCATCGAACCCAATAACAGCCTCCAACAATGACGAGTGGAAGCGTCGCAATGATCTCGGATTACCCTGCCGCCAGACGGGAACCAGCCAGCGTAACTATGCCGGGATTTGGCGCGCCGACAGACAGGCTGATCATTGAGGGTACCGAGCCACACACGCTACACTGCCGCGTCGAGATCCGAAGAGCGAATCATTGTGCACATTACCCTGCTCGCCAATCGAGATTTACACAGTAACTATGCGCTCAATCTGCTACTCCCGCGGCTGGCCAACGATCACTCGTTGACGCTCTTTCTGTCCGACACAGTGGGCGGCGACTCGAATCGGCGACCGGATCTTCATTGGCTGCAGTTTCTCGAGCAGACACTCTGTAATGACCTACTGTTTCCTACTCTGGATCGCGCTGGTGTAACGGGCGAGCTACTCACTTTTTCGGCTTTTGAGACATTCTTAGAGCAGCCCTGGGCTCCCCTCAACGATCCCAATAGCGAAGCCGGCCTCGCCGCCTTGGCCGCAAGCAGCCCAGATCTTTTGATTAGCCTACGTTATGGCCGCATCCTGCAACCTACTGCCATCAGCCTACCGGCTCGGGGTGTGCTGAACTTACACTCCGGCCGACTACCGCGATACCGCGGGGTGATGGCGACCTTTCGAGCAATGCTGGCCGGCGACACACTACTGGGAACAACCCTGCACTGGATAGACGATGCCTCCATCGACACCGGACGCATTGTAAACACACATGCGGAGCCACTCGACCCACAGCGGTGTTATCTCAGCAACGTCTTATCACTCTATAAACCAGGCTGCAGAGCGATCATTGACGCTATCCATGCACTCTCGGCCGACGAGGATCTCAAAAGCCATCAAGCGACGGGGGCTGGCGATTACTTCAGCTTTCCTAGCGCCTCAGAGTGTCAGGCCTTCCGGGCTGCCGGCTACATTTGGGCAGACCTCGCCA
>Ga0257110_1000979_pt1 | contig 13354 bp, 19 predicted proteins | sample LP_taG_7_FD_190184 | JGI IMG/M metagenome (GOLD analysis project Ga0257110, IMG submission 190184) | Marine microbial communities from Northeast Subartic Pacific Ocean, Canada - LP_J_2015_P26_10m | ecosystem: Environmental > Aquatic > Marine > Oceanic | place: Canada: Northeast Subartic Pacific...
TCCATAAAGGAACAACATAACCTTGATTAAGTACGTCTAGTATACCAGGACAACTCTTTACAGTTTGTGGTCCACCTCTATCCTCAAGCTCTTGTGTTATAGGAACCTTTGGTGTCTTTTGTTTCTTAAACCATTCAGGCCAAAACTTACTTGCTGGTACGGGTGGCAAACTTTCTTTAAGTTCATCGTGATGTGTAAAGAATGTTACTTTAGTTGGTTGCATATAGTTGTTCACATATTAAATTCATTTGCACAACAATGGCGTGTGCGTATGCTACTGCGTGTGCTTTCTTAAAGTAGTAAGCGCCATCAGTCGGCTTTGTCCAAACGTTCTGATGTATTTCCTCCCACGTCTTGTCCTGTAGATGTCTCTTCGCTGGTCTTATTATCGCCAGTGTCGCCGCTAGTTCCAATATCGTTGTCGGCTTTAGTCTTTTTAGAAGTGAACTGTGTTCTCCTACGTGAAATAATTTGGTTACGAAGTCGTCGTGCATGAGTAGATCCCATAATGGTTCCTTTTCCATAAGTCTGTTAAGATGCTCTTCGGTCTTTATATCTTTGTATAAACTAACATTTAGAAAGTCTAGTTTAAAGTATCCCCGTTCGTCTGCATCTTTATGATTCAAAGTAGAGATCATATCAATAGGACTATGCGGAACTTCAGTTACATATACTCCTGTGTTATGTTTCTTTTCTTTGTTTAACCTTGCAATACGATGTTCTAGCTTATCTAGAATAATATCTCTATCAGCAAAGTCAATATCAATATCTGGCATTATCTATTCTCTTCATAACTTGTTTTAAATGCTAAAGTTATTCTTGGTTTGTTAGTATTCAAAGGTGCATGGCCTTTGTGTAGTTTCATAGCATCAAAACAAACTAATGTGTTTTGTACAAATGGAACTGTTTGTTCTTCGTATATTTCAAATGCACCACTGTCTGGAAGTGTTTCACTTGCCATGTAAAGACAAGTTAAGTCACCGTCATCTGAATGAAAGTCACTTACCATTCCTTCGTGTTGTATGTTTATGTACATTCTAATTAAGTTTAATTCTTTACCTAAGGTCTTTTTAAGTTTAGTAAACAAGAAGTCGTTTAAAGGTTCATGTGGATTCATTTCTGAAATATAAAATTCTTTAGCACCCTTAACAGATCGTTGACCGTAGTAGTGTGGATAGTCATACGTAAACTTATCGTCTAAGAATTTTACCATATCTTCTTCTAGCCAATTATCAACCTGAGTATACATTATATACCTGCCTCTTTAGCAACTTCTTTTACTAGTTCAACATCAGCTACGCCTCTCTTAAAACGCATAGCCCAATGATTAGGATTAATAACATGATATACAATTTGTAGTTGCTCATCATTCATCTTGCTTAACATCTCTTTACCTGTCTTACAATTTAATATTAACCATGGACTTACTTTTCCATCTTTAATATCTTGACAAGCTCTGTTTAAACTTGAATAGTTAAAGTAGTCTTGCCATCTTGCTTCTTTCTCTTCTCCCCAATCCATCATAGTTTTTACACTACGTTCTAGGGCAGTTTCTACACTTTCTTTTAAAATTAAATCTAATGCATAACGTTCATACATTTCTTCTCTACACCAATGATCTAATCTTACTCCACTTGTTACAACATGATCTACATACTTCTCTGGGTACAAAGGTCTTACGTTATTAACAAATGATCCAAACTTTACAAATGCATTATAGTATTGACTATCACAAAACTCTTCATAAGTTTTATCTTTCTGTGCTCGTTGACACAGTTTATAAAATCTATTAAATGTTAAGTACCCTAACTGTACACGTCTTTCATCTTTTTGAAAATGCCTACGTTTCTTTTCGCACATATGAACTGCAAGAGTTTTTTCTTTAGTAAAACTCGAACCACAGTATGGACACTTAAAAGGCTTCTCAGAGTTTGACATTTTTCTTATCCATTCCTCTGTCTTCTGCGTATTGTTTAAGTTCTTTTGTTGTAGATAATTTAGCAAGTAATTCTACCTCATCTTCTTTCATATTAGGAAACATATCTTTTAGAAACTTAACTGCTTTAGCATCACCGCTTTTTTGTTTTAAGCCTTGCCAAACGTGTTGTCTACTAGAGCTCTTTGCGTTGTGTGTTGTACACAATAACTGCCATTGTAGTTTAGGATGTCTTGTTCCTAGTACATTCCAATTCTTATTATAGTTTTGGTTAGTTAATACTACAGCTAATTCTTTTGCTTCTCTTGTACCTGCAACCGAACTAGCATACCTATTCAGTAACCAATAGTTTAATTCTTTTCGTTCTTCATCACTCCATTCATCGAATGCACCTTTACCATTCATGTCCATTGCCATGAAGATCTCGTTAAGTGGAAGTTTTCTTTTTGTATTCATCTCTTATAGTATACCATATTGTTTGCAATTTGTCAAGTTGTTTTTTGAGTGTTGGGTAATGTTCTGACGCTTCGATGATATCTTCATACTCAAAATCTCTAAACATATCCAGTTGTTTTGGATCTCCACCCACTACCCACCTTGGTATATTGTTGTGTGGTGGATCTCGATAACGTGCATAAACTACACCTCCGGCGTTTTCGTAAATGAGTGCCTCTCCAGGTTTTAAATTTCCCACATCACTTCGCCTGGCTACCTGAAGTACGTCTTACAATATCATCATGATTGAACTCAGCCCAATATAATTCAAATGCAACACCATCTTCTAAGCCTTCGAACTGATGTACCTTGCCTGGCTTGACCTGTGTAAAGTCTCCAGCTTCAAGAATAGTTTCGTCAACAAGTCCTTGATCATCTTGCCAAACACGAACAATCATCTTGCCTGACTCAACAAAGAACCCGTTCCATTTATATTTGTGTTCATGTTCGGAACACTTGAAACCTTTCTTGTATTCAATACGGTGAAACTCTAGTACACCATTTGCATGGATTAATTCTGTTTGTCCCCATACTTTTCCTGCTTTCATAATTACTCCTCAGTCTTGAAATGCAAATAATTTCTCAACAATATGTCCATCGATATTAACATAACGTCTAATATGTTCTGGATCTTGTCTTGGTGTAACACCGTGTAAACTATTAACAGAGTTTAAAAAACAAACCATTGTGTTACGTTTATATGGTATATGATCTACAACTTGAATGTCTTCCATCATAGCTTCTCTACCAGTTACTCTTCTCCACTGTCTACCTGTTGTGTTTCTATATACATTTAGTCCGCCATCTTCTTTTACGTCTTCTGGCTTTTTAAAGTAAAACAAACAAGCGAACAATTCTTTTGATTGATCAACGTGTGGTGTACGTATTTGTTTATGATCAATAGCATTCATTACAAACTGTAATTCCATTCTTACTGAACCACCTATGGGTGCTTTTCTAGGACTTACATCTGATCTAATATACTTTGTGTATAGGTCTTCTGCAAATCTACCCTTAGGATATAAGTCTGACATAGGTTCTCTAAATGCACGTATAAGCTCATTTTTATATTCTTTGCTTGTATGATATTGTGCAAAGGCTTGCCATAATGGCGTTACTATGTTGTTATCAAACTCGTGTTGTTGATAACGCATTGTACCAAAGCCGTGTGTTTGACCTTTAGTAAGATGTTGTTCTGGGTACTCTGCTTCTAACTTTTCGTATAAGTCCCAGGGCAATACCTCTGGAATGTAAATGTATGGAAACGGATCCGTCTTCAGATTTTCGGGCTTAAAATTTTGTAATACACTTAACTGCTGGTTCATTTATACTTTGTTCCAATCTCATCGCTTGTTATGTTCTCTCCACTATACAAGTGTTGTTGTGGAATTTGAAATTTGTTGTTATTTTTCTTCTTCATAATAGCAACAACCATAGGATCTCTTTCCCAACTATCTAATTGGAAGTCTCCTCTGTAACCTTTGTGCCTTCTAAGTTTATCAGGTTCACACTTTTCAAGTCGGCTACAGTTACTAGTACCAATCCACAATCCCTTTAGGTCGTAATCGTTCTGTAACGATAAACAAGGATACAAGTTAGGTTGAGTATTAAAGAACCCATGATCAACCCAACGATAAAAAGGTAGTACGTGAATCATGTATCCACCTACCTTTGTTAGGTCATGCATATTTTTATATACTGTATATTGATTGAATACGTGTTCGCCAGTACCGTTGTTAGTAACTAGATCAAACTGTTCAGTCCAGTTATACTCTTTGCTAATGTCAGTATTAAGATCCATAGCAACTGCATCCATCTCTGTGTTAACATCAATTGCTAGATACTTTGTAAATCCTAGTCCTATAAAAAATTCTTTTGTTGTTGTAGGTTGTGCATTTAATCCTAAACGTCTGTATAGTGTAGCTCTTGCTTTATTATTCTTTAGCCGCTGATTGCCTAGTTCACATACAGTTGGATTAGGTTTGCTAATAATATCATCTACTACACTATCAATCGCTGTTGTAATCAAGTTAGTAAATGACATCTATTTCTCCAACACAACAATATACTTATTGTTAGGGTGTACTTGTCCTCGCTTGTCTGTTCTAGTTTTTTCAGTAAACTCACTGTGAACAAACTTAACGCCTGGCATATTTAATTCAATCTTATCTTTCCACCAACCTGGATTTTCAACAATCAAGTGTGCATTACGTCCGTCCGATAAAAACTTTTTAGCAGGACTAGTAGCAATAATAAGAAATGCACATTTACTAAATGTTTCGTTTATATCTTTTAGCACGTTGTCTAGGAATACAGGTTCAATATGTTCTAGAACGTCAGTACTAATAAGCATATCAAAAGGTCCTGGTTGTCTTTGTTGAAATTCTGGATGTCCTGGATCCCAACCAATTGCACTAATATCTGGATATGATTCGTGTAGTGCTTTAACAACACCTCCTTTACCGCAACCATAATCAAATAAAGTTTTTGGTTTGTATTCTTTTAGCCATTTCTCAATAGCCTTTAATCCTTTTGCATCTCCAAAAGATGCTTTCTCATCATGCAGTCTTGACAGCTGATGTACATATTCTTCACTAATTGTTTTCATTTAATCTACCTTCCTGACGTTTTTTATTCCTAATTGACTTGCCATAACTACCAACGGCAGATATGTTAGTAGTATTTAACCTGTTCATTTCTTCATCGCTTACGAGTTGGCATTTGACCTCAATAGGCTTATCACTCATTGGTACTAACTGTAACCAAGGATCGCCTGTATTGATTTTAACTTTGCCTTTAAACGGAATCATCAAATTATTAAGCATGGCGTGTTGGTGTTTGTATTCAATAATACCTGGCACACCCCAATAGGCTAACGGGTCTTTTTGATGCCAGTCCGGAGTTGTCCAAACCCACTTAACCCCTGTTTCTTCTTTTACTAACCAAGGACTACCTATCTTAACGTGTGAGTAATTTGGTTTATGAAAGTTCCAATCTTGTTCATCGTGTGGTAGTAATGCCGTATGTTCTGGAAATACTCTTTGATCTAATACACCATACGGGTCGCAACTTAAATGCAACTCGCACCAACTAGGAACAATGACTCCTTCTCTTAATATATCATTAATCGCAGGACATTGTTTCATGCTACTAATAGGAACCGGAGATCCTTCAGTGTGCAAATTAGTTTCTGATCTACTAGAGGGTAAACTCTTCCACCATTCAGGAATGAAGTTCTTTGCCAACATAGGTTGACATTGATCCATTACATATTGTTGGTTAGTATAAAACTCTAATACTATTTTATTAGATGAGTAATCCATAATCTATTGTTTCGCTTTGTCTACTAATATCTTTAATGAACCAAGCACATAATGGCTCAGGTCCGTCTGTAATTGGTACACCTAGTAACTGTCCGTTCTTAGTTTTAGGAAAGTACCACTTCATATCATTATAAAAGTTTGTTACTTTTACTTGTCCCCAATTCATTGTGTAACTGCTTAAAGGGTTATACAAGAATGCTTCAAAGCCTCTATCATTTAAACTTGTTAAAGGTAGCACTTCTATATCTCCACTACCTTCACTGTCGCCTACTGCTAGATGCCAATCAACTGGCATAGTTATTTCCTTACCGTTTATTTCTAATACCATTGCTGGGCTATTAAAACTTTCTAAAAAGATTAGAGGAATAAAAAAGAAGTCTGGATCTTTAGGGTTACTATTATCTAGTACACTAAAGCGGACATCTTCTTTTAGTTCTTCAGGCAAGTTGTTCAGATGGAACGTTTGATTTTCTAAGGTTAATATTTTCATTTAATTTTTTTATCCATTATTTGTTTTGGCGTTAAGTTGCCTGTGGAAGGATCAAGTTTTGTTAGTCTACAACTAAACAAGTTCTTGGGTCCTTTTGACGTTACTATGACAGGTTGACCTTTTTCATCTACAGTGATATCTTTGATCTTAGCACTAACGTTTCTAAAACGTCCTACTAAAACTTCATCTCCGACTTTGATATCTACAGTAAACTTCTTCATGACCAGTCTACCTTTTCAATTGTGAAAGGATACTCCGCCTCTTTGTAAAACTTTTTACGAGCGGTGAGATGCCTCTTCGCATATTTGCAGGAACTAGTCATGTCCCAAATCTGTACGAAGTCCTTGTCTTGGGCTTTACGAATGCCTCTACCTATTGATTGAATTACTCTTACAAAACTCTTACCGGGCTCAATAAGTACAAGATTGAAAATACGAGGAATATTAATCCCCACACTAGCAACACCATATGTTGCAATAAGTACCTTGTTAGTTGCTTCTTTAATTTCATCATATTGCTCTTTACGATCCTTTAGTTTAACATCACCTTTAATAAAAACTGAATCAGGTATTGCTTCGCAGAGTTGTTCTCCTGCACTAATCCTATCTACAAGTATTAAGGTATTGCCACTATCTTTAATGCTACTACACATCTTAGCCAAGTACTTAATTCTATCTTTATTTGTTACTAGATATTTTAGTTCTTCTTGATAATTGTTGTATACATTAGTATCGAGCAGTTGTACAACGTTTACATGACACTTGGATAGTACACCTCTGTCTTGTAATTCTTTTGCACTTATTTGATTAATTACAGGGCCTATACTTGCAAGTATGCTTTGAAATTCAAATTGTTCCTTAGGTATAGTTCCTGTTAAGCCCCAACGTATTGGTGCATTTCTTAAGTTTTGTGTTAGTAATTTTTTTAATACATCTGCCTTTGCTTGATGAACTTCATCAATAATAATTGTTTGCACACCATCTAAAAATTCAGCTAGTGTTAGTTTTGCCTCTCCGTCTTTTGTTTTCTTGTCTAGTATGTTTAAACTTTGCCAAGTACAAATTGTGTGTGTTTTGCCTAGTTCTTTTCTATCGCCAAAGTAAACGCCGACGTCTAGTCCAACATTTACATAGTCTTCTTCTGTTTGTGTTACAAGTGATTTGTTTGGTACAATAACAAGTGTTCTACCTATCTTCTCGCATAAGTGCGATAGTGTAGCAGTGATAATTGTTTTACCTGCACCAGTGGCAACCTCTTGTAAACATTGTGGAGTTCCTATAAATTTGTTAACAGTCTCCACTTGGTAATCTCTTAGTATGATTGGTTGTCCTTCAGCTGGATGTCCTTTAGGCCAATTCTTATGAGCCCAATAGTTTTCATCTATCTCATCAAATGTAAGATCATGTTTCTCTCTATGATCAACAATGTCTGCAATCTCAACACCTGCTTCAACTAGTGTGTTAACTATAATATCCAAATGATTAACGTAACCAGTACCACCAATTCCGAAAAAAGCCACAGTTCCATCCCATCTCCCTAATTTATATTGAGGAAGGTAACGTGCATAAGGTACTTGAAACTTTAGCTTGTTAGCTACCTTACGTCTGTGTTCCACAGGTAAGTTTTCTACCTTAACGTTAACTTCATCTTGTATTACTATTCTACAACTCGCCATCTATATCATTTCCGCTTTTAATGTTCCGTAACTAAAATGAGGACTTACATCGTCATCATATTGTATTATTAAATCTTGACTTTGTACATACGATTCAATCGGATGTCTAGTCTTCTTACTGCCTAATGTAAAGATGCCTTTTGGTTTCCAACCCTTTTGTAACAAAGGTTTAGGAATCTTATTATTACTAATATACACTACTTTTGTATTTTTGTCAACTATATTATTTAATCTCTGTTCCTTGACATATTGGTTAAATTGTATGGCATCATTACCCATCTTGCTGTCCATTCTAAACATAACGGACATTTCTTCAGTCTTAATAAAATTTCTAAACAAGTTATGTAGTTTGCTTAACTCTGAATAACTCTCTTTTGCTTCTAACAAAATCAATAACGGAAACCTTTGTAGTGCATCAATAGAGTCAACTACTTTTTCTAACGGCCAAGTAGTACTATTAATACAAACCAAATTGCTTTGTCTGTTAGCAAGTAGTTTGGTTAGTTCACTTTGTTCTTTAATGCTTTCTTCAACTTGGTGCATATCAAAGTGAGTAATTGCATAATAGTCTTTGCAATCATAGTACCTAAATAAATTTTCGTAGTTAGGTTCTCCTAGATCATCTACACAAATGTTAACACCGTTGTCTGGATAGTTTTTAAATTTAAAATTATAGATGCCTGGAATATAGCTACTACGATTATTATCAAACTGTTGCAACTCTTTATATAGTTCCATAACCCTTGGCTCAATTTCAAATCTTGCACCTTGAAATTTCTTTGCTATGTTAACTAGTTTCCAAATATAATTTTCCGTAACAGGAAAGTAATGTGTATGCTTGTCGTAATGATAATCTTTATCGCTGTTATTTTTTAATTCTTCAATGTGCTTTATTACTTTCTTATTGAAAGGAAATCTAATAGCAATATTTTCTGCAGAATCAAATTTAGGTTTTAAAATTTTAACCCAGTGATCTCTATTAATTTCACGCAGAGGGAAACGTAACTTTTCAACAGCTTCTTTAAGATTAACTTTGTGCTTTTCAAATTGATCGACATAATATTCTAGTAATAATTTTTTAGATAGTTCATATTGTTTAGCAGTAAGAGCCGTACCTCTGTATACCTGTTTAGCAATACTAAACATGATGTTTGCATTGTCAGGGTGTAGTGTAAAGCTATGTAAGTCTTTAAACTCGTCAACACCAGACCATTTTAGTTCGCTTATACCAGCGGCTAGTTCTAAACAGTCTTCCGTATTCAACGAAGATTTAGTGATGGATCTCTTATGCATAGTAGTTATTATACTATACTATAAGAAAGAAGTCAAGCGATTTAGTGGTTTTCCTTGTGCAATTTCTTCCAAAGTCCACTCAGTGTATGAAATATCATTAAGCCATTGTGTTCTGTCTGGACGTTTTGGCATAGTAAGAGTATTTAGATCTGAGTTACCTACGTCCCATGCTAGGCTACTTGGACCAACAAACACAGGTACACCTTGCATAACTGAATGTGTTGCAGGGTTACTTGACCAGTTTATTACAGCATAAGCACCTGTAGGATCAAAGTCGAAGTCGTCATATGTTTCTTTAATTTGTATTGGATGTTCTCGTGTTACGTTTTTAAACTCGTGTTCTATTCCAGGAACAGTACATCTTGGATGCGGTCTCCATACTATTGGCATATTAGTACGTTGTCTAATTGTAGTGATTGTTTCTAACAGCCACGTGCCTATTGCAGGCATATCACGCCACTGATGGCTCTTGTCATGTTGGCCACAAATGATAATCTTGTTGCCACTTAATGTCCAAGGTTTAAGTTCTAGTCCTAATGATTCAACCCTAGAACTATCGCAGTTGCTATTACCAAACATAGCATCTCTATTAATCCCATCTATTCCTACTTTCCATGTTGTGCCTCGTTTGAGGCCGCCTACTTCTAATACTATTACAGGTTTCTTGTGTGTGTGGAAGTCGTTCCAGATTTTCTTGTTTCCAGCCATTCTGCCATGCCAAAGCACAGACCAAATAACACCAACATCGCAATCGTAAGAATTGTCAACAACAGTATGCCCGGCACTAGTAACACTAGTTGCAAAAGCGTCAAAAACTTGTTTACTGTTAAGTGCGCCATTCTCTCTAAATAAACTAAACTTCATTCCAATATGACTCGTTACGTGGTTGTAGCAGATCTTTTTTTCTACTACGTCCTTCCGATTTACGAACCCCCTTCAAGTGATCAAAGTATTTTCCAAGCTCACAGTTAATGAGTGGATGTCCTTCTCCGTTGATTAAATGTCCGCTAAAGTCTTTAATATTTTTATATGTTGGTTGTATCTTCTTAAGTACTTCCCAGAATACATAGCTGTCGTGCCATTCTTCCATTTCAAAGATTCCTTGTTCAGCTTCATCGTATACACGTTGAAACTCTTTAAGGAAATTATTTGCACCTTCACTACGTAATGTTAATCCATACCAACCGCACTCAGGCCATTTTCTATTTCTACCTAAGTAGTGTAACCATTGTGATGGCGGTACTAATAATCTAAACTCGCCGTATGTAATAGGACTATGTACGTAAGTATCTGCGTCCATCCATACAAGTATATCTGTTTCAGTATCCTTTGCCATTTCAAATACTGCATACACCTTGTTAGCAAACCTAACGGCATCCCATTTAAATTCTTTGTGATGATCTCTTGGACGTCTTGCCGGCCATGGACACTTACCATTTGCTTTAGGTACATCTTTCCATTGCTGTTTAAAACGTTGCAAGTCAGGAAGTGTTGCATCAGCATCTCTAATTTCAATTCTAGTATCACTTGGCGGTTTTGTTGGATTGCACTTTTCTGCATAAACAACTAGTCTAATCCTTGGATCTACTTTCTCACTGAACGAGTCAATGAAACGTTGTCCGTACTCTTCCAATCCCGGTTGATGAAATGTAGTTACTACAGTAATTCTCATTTAAATCTCCTGTCAATCCATTTCTTTCCAATATACATTATGCTTACTAAAACAAGTAGTCCTACTATTATTCCTGCTTCTAAGTGCAAGTTACCTGTGTCTTCAACTTCAATACCTTTAGGACTTATTGCAATTCTACAATCTTCACACTGGTCGTTAGCTTCAATAATCTCTTCTTCACTCATTATAATCTCGCTATATAAGGTTTCATATGTTGCCATGCTTCGCCACTACGTAAGTCAGCAAAACTCCAATGACATTGTGCAATCTTCTTAATCCATTCTTCTCTGTCTAGTGGTTTTAGTTTAGCTAACTGCGATAATTCTGTATGACATACTTCTTCAACTTGACTTGATTTAGGATCTTCAACAATAATAGGAACGCCTTCTATAACACTTGCTACTAGCGGACTACTGTTATAACCTATAGTTACACAGCTCTTTGCCAGATCGTGTTCTATCAACGGTTCAAAACTTACTCTAACATTTTCACCTGATATACCTTTTACATACTCGGGTGCTTTCTTATCCCCAGGGTGAGGTCTAACCATAATAGGTCTTGTTGTATATTTTCTAATTTCTGCAATCTTACTATTAGCCCAAACAACAACGTCCTTACCTTTCATGCTCCATCCACCATTACGTTGTAAACATAATAGTACAAATTCTCTTTCGTTAATGGACCAAGGCTTCATAACAATACCTAAATCTCTTTGTATCTTCTTCCATTGATGATCAGTATATGTTTGGTTACAATATACTCCTGTGTCATTAAACACACCGTTGATACTGTATCTTAAATAATGATGTGGTTCGTTTTTTCTATTCTTATATAAAAATAAATTTGCATCAGCTGTAATAAAACACTTATTACGTTGGTTTGCAACTATGTCTCTACGTAATTGTATATGAGGTACATGAGCACTTTTGTCATGCACAAAGCCTTGCATCATTGCTACATCACAGTCTAACATATCAAAGCCTTCGTATACTAAACCATTGTCTCCGCACATTCTAACACCTTCAATAAAGTTTTTAATAATGTCCATCTTATGGTTACCTTTGAGAGGCTTGCCAGGCTTTGGAAGTCCTCCTGGTGGAATAACTTTAGTGTAACCTATTACTCTCATTGAATCTTACTCCATGCTGTACCACTTAACATTTCTTCATATGTAAACTGATTGTTACTTAGATATCTGCAAAGGTATGTTAGTGTTTTTCTTCCTGGGTGTTTTACAAATTCTATTCTTCCTAAACTCTTTTCACAAATGTCTTGAGCACAATTAGGACCTAACACAATAGCAGGTTTGCCATATACCATTGCCTCTAGTGCCGCAATACTATTGTATGTTACTAAACAATGTACGTCATCTTCTAATGCTTGTTCCATTGTGTTAACAGATACTCTAGCTTCTCTGCTTGGCTTCTTACGTACTTCAATTGGTCTTGAAGTATGCTTTTTAATCTCTAGTACAGTATTTGAAATCCATGTATCTAAATCTTGTTCAAAGTATTTCATTACCTTTTCACTAGGCGGAACTACTAAAATTTTACGACCTGGTACATGATCTTTAAAAGTAATTGCTAACTTCTTAAAACGGTCTCCACCATACTGTTCAGCATTTGAATTGTCAGCATCTCTAACTGGCATATGAAGATTTTGTAATGCGTTCTTAACAATTCTATGATACGTTTTCTTACCGTTTGGGTTTCTTGGACTTGGATTGTTACCAATGTAACCTGTGTCCATAAAATAAAAGTCCTTACCACGTGCAATACATTCTTTAATAATCTTTTGTTTGCCCAACCCTCTTACTAAAAACGGAGCAGGATGATCCCAGTACTGACCAATATCGTCTGCTCTAATATATTTTCCACCACTACCTAATGCCATTCCCATAACAAAGGAATCAACAATTCCAAAAGAACCTTTTACTTTCTTTTCAACTTTTTTAATACCACTGTCAATACAGATTAGCTTAGGATTCTTAACTTGTTCCATTACACCTTCAACGGCTCTAATGGCATGAGTGTTGTCACCTATCGCAACACCGTATAGTATTTCGTCAATCATTTCTTTCATCATTGGTGTAAGTACCCTAGGATCCCAAGTGCCATAACTATCACTCATCCTTATTCTCCATCATGTCAGAAAGAACATCTTTCCAAGTTTGATGGAATTCGCAATTTCTGTAATTTTTAAACCAAGGTCCACCTTCCGTGTAATGTAATGCACGTGGTGTACCATCTTCTTTTTGTTCTTGATCCATAGTTCCATCAGCTGTATAATGTCCTACTAGGAAGTTCCAGTCTGCTGGTAATGATCCAATCTCACTGTCATCTAGCCAACTAAATCTATGAAAATATTTTCCATCGTAGTTTGGATTGTTAACACTATCTATTGTAACTTTTTGATTACTTGGATGTCCGCAGTTCCATAACACAACACTTGACCAATTTTTTCTTGGGTA
>Ga0257110_1000983_pt1 | contig 13346 bp, 17 predicted proteins | sample LP_taG_7_FD_190184 | JGI IMG/M metagenome (GOLD analysis project Ga0257110, IMG submission 190184) | Marine microbial communities from Northeast Subartic Pacific Ocean, Canada - LP_J_2015_P26_10m | ecosystem: Environmental > Aquatic > Marine > Oceanic | place: Canada: Northeast Subartic Pacific...
ATGATACTGCCTCAGGATTTACCCTTATGGGTCATCAAAAAATTGTTAGAGATTACATTAATTTATATACTCCATATCGTGGAATACTTTTATATCATGGCTTAGGCTCAGGCAAGACATGCTCATCTATTGCTATCGCAGAAGGAATGAAAGATGATAAAAGGGTAATAGTTATGACACCTGCATCTTTAAGAAGAAATTATTATGAAGAACTGAAAAAATGTGGTGATACAATGTATCGAAAAAATCAATTTTGGGAGTTTATAAGTATGACTACACAAAATGTAAAAACATTATCCAGCGTTTTAAACTTAAGTGTAGAATATATTAGAAGAGAAGGTGGTGCATGGCTTGTAAATATGTCTAAACCTAGTAACTATGAAGATCTCGGGAATGATCAAAAAAGATCAATTGATAAACAGTTAGATGAAATGATTAGATATAAATATCAGTTTATTTCTTATAATGGTCTTCAAAGAAGACATTTAAATGAATTAATGAAAGGTCCTGGTGGAAGAAGAAATCCATTTGATAATGCAGTTGTAATTATAGATGAAGCGCATAATTTAGTAAGTAGAATTGTAAATAAATTGGGTAAAAATAAAGAGAGTGTTTCATTAGATTTATATGAATTATTGATGAGTGCAAAAAATGCTAGAATTATTTTATTAAGCGGTACGCCTATTATTAATTATCCAAATGAGATTGGAATACTTTTTAATATTTTGAGAGGATACATTAAAACTTGGCATTTTAAATTAAATATCTCTGGTGGAAGAAGAGTGACAAAAGAAACTTTCAAAAACATGTTTAGATCTACCTTGTTAGGAGGAAATGTAACCGATTTTATAGATTATAATGCTACCACTACAACATTAACATTAACTAGAAATCCTTTTGGATTTGTAAATAAAACTTCAAATAAAAAATATGACGGCATGAGAGTTGGAAATCGTGGAAATATGACAGATGAGGTTTTTATTTCTCATATTACAAAGCTCTTAACTAAATCTAGAATGACTATTCAGAAAACAGATGTCGATATGTATAAAGCTTTACCAGATACATTAGATACATTCAAAGATATGTTTGTAGATAGTGAAAATAATGTAAGAAATATGGGATTATTTAAAAGGCGCATATTAGGGTTAGTTTCTTATTATCGAAGTGCACAAGAATCATTAATGCCTAGATACAGTAAAGGTGCTAATTTTCATATAGTAAGAGAAGAAATGAGTGATTTTCAATTCGGTGTTTATGAGGAAGCAAGAGTTCAGGAGAGAAAAGTTGAGCAAAACAATGCTAAGAAAAAGGCCAAAAAAGGCAAAGGTGGAGACATATATGAAGATACTGTTTCCACTTACAGAATATTTTCGAGAGCATTTTGCAATTTTGTTTTCCCGAGACCTCAAATAAAACGCCCATTCCCTGATAAAGAAGGAGATATGTCAGATGAAGTGTTATTGGAAACTGCTGACGAGGATTTACTTGATGCAGGTGTGAAGCTAGATAATGTAGATGGCAGACTAGACGCCGATGAAGTTATTGGCTCTGCCATTGAAAATGCACAATCGTACGATGAGAGAATTAAAACTGCATTAAAAATGTTAAGTGATAGGAAAGATGAGTTTTTATTACCAGATGTTTTGGAAACCTATAGTCCAAAGTTTCTAGCTATGTTAGATAATATTAAAAATCCAGATCATAGGGGATTACATTTAGTTTATAGTCAGTTTAGAACTCTGGAAGGAATCGGTATATTTAAAATTGTGTTAGAAGCAAATGGATTTGCTGAGTTTAAAATAAAACAACGCGGCGGAAATTGGATAGTAGATATTGCAGAAAAAGATATGGGGAAACCTTGTTTTGTACTTTATACTGGTACCGAAAGTCCCGAACAAAAAGAGATTGTCAGAAATATTTTTAATGGTGACTGGAAATACATTCCTCCTTCCCTAGAAAGCTCGATTAGAAGTATGTCCGATAATAATATGTATGGCGAGATAATAAAGGTATTTATGATTACGGCCTCTGGTGCAGAGGGTATTAGTTTAAAAAATACCAGATATGTTCATATTATGGAGCCATATTGGCATCCGGTTAGAATGCAACAAGTAATCGGCAGAGCCAGGCGTATATGTAGTCATCAAAATCTACCTGAACAACTTAGAACAGTAGATGTATTTTTATACTTGATGACTTTTTCAGAAGAACAGCTATCTAGTGACACAACAATTGAATTAAGATTAAAGGATACTAGTAAGTTAGATAAGTCTATTCCAATTACCAGTGATGAAGCACTATATGAAATATCTAATTTAAAAGAAGAGGTTACTGAGAAATTATTGCTTGCCGTGAAAGAGGCAGCAATAGATTGTTCTCTGCATTCTAAAGCTGGGAGTGGCGAACAATTGCAATGTTTTACTTTTGGAAGTGTAGATCCAAACAATTTTTCGTATAATGGTTCTTATGCAGACAGTGACACTGATGCTGTCCAACAACAAAATATACAAGAAAAAGAAATTAAAAATGCAGTAGATGTTACAATTGATGGCATAAAATATGCATATGATCCAACGTCAAATGCCGTATATGATTATGATAGTTTTATTAGAAAGCAGCCAGTTCAGATAGGTTCATTAATTAAAACCGATAGTGGATATGAGTTAAAGTTTTTATAACTTTTGAAATAATAATATAATTACAAAAGTTATTTAGTTTCTAGTTCAATAATTAAATTGTTAATCATTTTTAATTTATTAGACATATCTGCTCTAATCTTTTTCATATCTAATATAATATCTTTAATGGATCTTTCTTTTTTTTTAAATAACTTAAATATCGTTTTTTCATCACTAGTTTGTTTGTTTTTATCGTCCTTATCATCAACATCAAATCTTACGCGTTTTGGTTTATTGTTAATTATTATTTTTTCACCTATTTTTAACTTTACAGGCGTCGATTCATTATTTTTTGAGTTTTTAACTCCAACCCATTTTTCTGCTTTTTCTATATTATTATTTTGAAATGCAGTTTGTATTTGCATCTCTCTTGCTTTCATTGTTTCTTCTAATATTTTATTTATTTCTTCACCAATAGGTTTATCTACTACGTCGTCTGAAAAATCAACCTTTTTTGGTGTTTCAACGCTCAATAGTTTTGAAAACTCTCGTTGTCGCTTTTCTAGATTTTCTCCAAAGTGCTGTGTTCTTTTATTTTTAATATCTTGTGCCGTAATAGGAACATCATATTTTCGTAGTTCATTATTATCATTGTTGTTACTATTTCTAATTTTATTTAATTGAATCACAACACTTTTCATAAATAATTTATTTTTCTCTGTTATATTTTTTGTTTTATTATATGTTTTATCAATAATATTTATTTGTTGTTCAAATATTTCTTTAACATTTGACATATTAATATTTGAAAATATACCTTCTTCAGACATGATATTCCATAATATTGCTTTATTATTATTGTTATTAAAATTGTTCATATTTACTTAAAGTTCTTATTTAGCTTTAAACTCTTGATTATTTAAAAACTAAATAAATATATCACTAGATTATAGTATAATGGCTAGAAACAAAAGTGCAAAAAAAAGAGCAAAAAAAGCAAAAAATAAAACATTAAAGGTGGCACGTCAAGATATAATCATGAAAAAACCGGTATGTTCTCCTGCAAATCCAGAAAAAAACAATGAAGTCACTTGTTATTCTAATAACACTCTTGTTAAGATTAAAAAACTTTGGAATGCGAGACATTCAGGTGATAAAATAGAATCAGATGAACCACATGCCATTTGGAATCATATAAGAGATAGATTTTCAAATGTATGTAATACTGAAAAATGTTGGCTAAGACAAAATCTTCTAGCTGAGAATCTTGACTCAGACATATTATCTTATACATTTGCACCAAGTGCCCCAAAAGAGTGGAAGAAAAACCCATTTGAATGGTTATCAAGTACAGACATATCTGGCGTTATGTCGCATTTTGAAAAACAATATCCGAGTTTTATTTTTATTGGACCAACACCAATAGATTTTGATAAAAGCTATGCTGACAATGTTTGTGTTTGGGACGAATTATGTAATTTCTCTCTTATCAGTCATATTAAACGGGGTAAAAAAAATATAGGAATGATATTTAATACCGATCCTCATACTGAAGATGGAGAACATTGGATATGTATGTTTTTAGATTTATCGTCAAAACCAAACCCATTTATATTTTTCTTTGATAGTAATGGTGATTTACCTCCTGACGAGGTAACAGTTTTAAAAAATAGAATAGTAAGTCAAGGAGAGACACTTGGTATGAAAATAGATTATGATCATAATCATCCAAAAGTTCATCAAAAATCAGATGGTGAGTGTGGAATGTTTTGTTTATTTACAATAATTCAATTGCTTCTAAAAAATAAAAAATTTGAAGATTTCAAAACTAAAAGAATAACTGATGATGAGGTTAAAAAATTAAGAAAGGTGTATTTTGATCATTCTGAAAACTAAATTATTCCTCACTCTGTTTTTCCTTTTTGCGATTTTTCTTTTTAATCCCCTTTCGCTTATGCTGTTTAGTTTTGATATTTAGATTTTTCTTTTTTGGTAAAAATATTTTATTAGTTAGTTTTATTTTTTTTACATTTACAAAATTATCTAAAGTACCAAAATCTTTTGTTGATTGTTTCATCATTGATTTATTTGCTTGATCAATATCATCTTTTGTTAGTATTGATGTAGTATTTTCATTTACAGTGTTATTATTATTATTATTATTATTATTTAAATCTTCAGAGTATTCTTTTTGAATTAATTCAGCTGTATCTAAGTGTTTAATATATTGTATAATTTGTTTAACTAAAATAGTGTGTGTATTTTTCATAGATTCATTTGGATAATTGTTTTTCATCATATCTTTTATTATCCTATAAACACGCTTTTTGTAAAACTTGTATTCTTTTTTTTCTAATTTTATATTTTCTTCACTATTTTTATTTACTTCATCTTTATATACCGAATTAGCTAGAAACTTTAAAGTAATTTCATTAGTATTAAACTCCATATTTAGATTAATTAGTGAATAAAAAATAACTAATCTAACATGCTTTTATTACAACATTCATTTAATCTTATTTGCTGTCTTGTGCAATTTCCCCACAAATCTTTGCCTGTGTTGCACGTATTAGGATTGAACTTATTAAAGTTAGGTTCTTGGAAAAGACCTGGAAAAGGCTGATTTTCCACAATTCCATCATTTATATCGACAATAAACATATTACTATTAGAATCAGGTATATATTTTGCTTTATTACAAGATTGTAAGGCAAAGTTTTGACTTCTTAGAGAAGATTCGGAATCTATATTACTTGCAAACCCGCTCCAAGGTGCCTGTTTATTTCCAGGGTTGAATACCTTATTAACTGAGAACTGAGGATAATTATTTAATTCAACAGTAGGTTTTTTTCTACCATCAACAACATGCATATAAGCATATTTTGTAGAAATTGGCCTTACACTAAATTGAGGTTGCAAAGGCATTGAAGATTCATTACGACTATATATACGATTATTAATCTCATCCAATCTATCATTATTGAAATAATATACACCATTTACTACACCATACATACTTTTCGACATTAATATATATTACTATCATATTATTTTACTGGCTTTAATGCAAAAAGACCTAAAGCATTGCTCTAATTATATTACATATAAAATGTGCGGAATACTTGCTTTACTCAACAATGGAAATCATAATACGGAAGAAGAAATAGATTGTGCAGTAACTTCTGGAAAACCTAGGGGGCCGGAATCAACTCATTCTCTAAAGTTAAATAACATTTCAATGCATTTTCATAGGCTTGCTATAAATGGATTGGAATCTGGATCAGATCAGCCTTTGCAAGTAGAAAATATTACACTTATTTGTAATGGAGAAATCTATAATTATAAAGAATTATTTACAATGATTGGCGTAACACCTAAAACTAATAGTGATTGTGAAATTATAGCACATTTGTATCTTCGATATGGTGCAGAGAAAACACTACAGATGCTCGATGGTGTATTTGGATTTGTATTGCATGAAAATATGAATGATAATAACAAACCGAGCCGAATTGTCGTTGCAAGAGATCCATTCGGTATTAGACCATTGTTTAAATGTGAGAAAAAAGGAGAAAACTATCAACAAGATTATATTGCATTTTCATCTGAGGTAAAAGCTTTGAGTGAACTTACAAAAAATAAGCAAAATGTTAAAATGAGTACTTTTCAGCCCGGCAGTTATAGTTTATATGAGCAACCATTTGATGATAGTTGTTACTGGCACGAAACTATTAAAAATCGTAAGTATCACAATTTGACATGGCGTCCGTCAGTGTCTGATAAAAATATACAAGCAACTACTTTGTGTAAATATGCAAATGATATAGTGGTTAGTTTATGCAAAGCAGTAAGAAAAAGGGTTATGGTAACAGATCGACCTGTTGCATGCCTTTTATCTGGAGGGTTGGATAGCAGTCTTATTGCAGCACTTGCTAAAAACTACTACATCGGTGATCTGCATACATATAGTATTGGAATGAAAGGATCGAAAGATTTGGAAAATGCTAGACTTGTAGCTGATCATATTGGAAGTATTCATCATGAAGTAGTTTTGACAAGCGATGAGTTTTTCAATGCAATTCCAAATGTTATTAAAAATATCGAAAGTTTTGACACTACAACTGTTCGTGCAAGCGTTGGAAATTATTTAGTAGGAAAATATATTTCTGAGAACAGTGATGCTAAAGTAATCTTGAATGGAGATGGAAGCGATGAAGTTGCAGGAGGATATATTTACTTTTTAGCTGCACCTAATGATTTGGCATTTGATCAAGAATGCAGGAGATTATTGGATGATATTCATTACTTTGATGTATTGAGATCAGATCGATCTATTTCATCGAATGGATTGGAGCCTAGGACACCATTTTTGGATCGAACATTTGTAGATACTTATATGTCTATACCAGCTAATGTTAGAAATCCACGTTCTTTTGAAAATAGAAATAATAATATATGGGACAAGCACGCGATGGACTATAAGATAAAGGGTATGGATGATATTGCTAGTATTATTAAGAGTCGTCCAGAAAAACTACTATTGAGATGGAGTTTTGATAATCTTATGCCTAATCTTTTGCCTAGTTCAGTTCTTTGGAGAAGCAAAGAAGCATTCAGCGACGGTGTAAGCGGAGATTCTGGGTCATGGTTTGAAATTATTCACGCAAACCTGAATGGCAACGACGACAGAATGGATACATATAAGCATTTTGGAACAGAAGGTCATATGCCACCAACAACTATTGAGCAATTATATTACAGGCGTATCTTCTGCCAACTTTACCCTAATTGTGATACAACTACGCCTTATTTTTGGATGCCTAAATGGGTAAATGCAACAGATGCGAGTGCTAGAACATTGAAGTTTTATACAGATAGATAAAATAAATGAATTATAAAAATCGAATTATAAAATATAATACATGTTAAATTATATAAAATATATATTACAGATATTTGCAGATTTTGGAGAATACAAATGGCATAGAAACGCGTTTAATATTATAAAATACTTATCATATATTGCTTATTTTTCGGCACTATTTGGTATTTATAGCTTTGCTCCAAAATATAGTGGCATTTTAGATTTGATAACTAGGTTATATATTTCTTTATTTTTGATAATAAGATTTAATCCTTTGGTAAAAGAAAAATATACAAAGTTTGATAAAAATATAGTTTTCTCTGCAGGATTATTTTTATTTATCACAACTTCGATTACAAGCATAGTTAAGAGTTATTGAATATTATTTTTAATTTATTCACAATAAAAATAAATAATTTATTATAAAGTTATTTATTTTTTTTTGAAATGCAAATACCACAATTAGAACAGGTAAATCTATCTAAATGATTTGACATATTATTATTACATTCTTTGCATTTTGGATTATAAATACTTTGTAATATATTTAAGGGTTTATTTTGATTAACATGTTTTATTTTTTTTGGAGTAGTATATGTTTTCTTCTTTCTCTTCTTACCCATATATATATTTTATTTATTTTTTATTTAAGAAATTAGCTATATAAAAATATATTTTTTTGCTAATAACCTCATCTAAATTATAATCTTCTTGGGATTTTTCATATCCTCGAGTATTGTGTCTATTTGTTATACTTAATATTGCATTTAAAAAAATATTTTTTTCTATAAGAGGCTCGTAAAAATCGTAATATCTCTCTGCCATTAGATCATGTGGTAGATAATATTTATAAGGCATAACATTTATATATAATGCATTAGGTCCTTTCATTCCTTTATGAAATTGATCATCTATGAAGCATATCTCACAGTTTTTATCTTCATTTGTGCAAGCAAAAAAATCTGATAATGATTTTACATGAGAAGTTCTATTTTTTTCTACTTGTATATCATTAACTTTGTAAGCATTTATGATTTGATCGAATATTTTATCTCCTAATTTGTGTTCAAAATAATCTGCTATTAGCCTTGCCCAACTTTTAGGCCCCTGATTATTTGTATATATAATTACTTTGTGACAGGTTCCCTTTCGTTTTTCTTCGAGAAGTAAAAATAAAATATTTATTATATTTGGTCTTAGAAACTCTGGAAATATATCTAGCACTTCATAAAATGATTCATTATTTTGCTTTCCAAAAAAGCGCTGTATTGCGCTCCAAAAAATGCCTATTTCTAAAAATGTTCCTAACGTTTCATCTAAATCAAATATAACAATTTTTTTTGGTTTATTTCTATCCATAGGTATTGTAGAGAATATATTTATAACTGTAAAATGAATTGTAAAATAAGAAACAGCAATTGTAAATAAAATTATAAATATAATTTCAGTCATTACATTATGGTTCGTTTAATTTATAATTAAATTGAATTATTATAAGAGAGAAAAGTAAAAATAAAATACAACATTTAATTCATTTATAATGCAATCTAATCATTTATACCACCATGAACGATTATATGGCTTTTATAGCGAAATACAACAATATCATGTTAGAAATATAACAGCAAAAAAACATAGAATAAAATACTATATTTATGAAACTATGAATGGCGATAAAGTAAATGTAACACAGGTTTATACTAAACAAGAAATGCATTTGGCTCCACATAAGTCATTATTTGTAGATTCTGAGTATATGGGAATAGTAACAAGGTGTATAGGATGCGTTCATTGGTAATATTTTCACTCTCGCTAAGTATTTAATTCATTCAAGATACTTTTACAAATGCCGATTTAATAAACTTTTTCACTCTTCCTAGACATATAAAATCATCAAAATTATTTTTTGGGGAATCATTCATTTTTGTTATTTCAGTACATACTACTTCTTTATCATTGTTGTCTAGATATATAGAACAATTATGAACAATTCTTTCTTTTTCAACTTCGCCGTCACAATTAATTTTTAAGGTAAAAGTTCTATTTGTAACATGATCTGTCATATTTATATGTTGTTTTCTTGAGTACCATCCACAATAATGCATTTTCTATGGTATGAATGAACGTAATATCTGCTAATTAATAAAAAATACATTATTATATCAATTTTAATAAAAAAGGTTTATTGCCTTTTTGTTTTTTGTTATGCAGGCTCTTGAGGTTACTCTTCCAATCGTGGGTCGTCGTGAAAGATTGTAGCCCAGAGCGCTCCCATACTGCCGTAATCCGGTTCGTTGAGAGCATCTGTTTTTTGCTGGAAATCTAGCCAGATTGCAATCTTGTTAGCAGTATGATTATTGAACATGTAATCGCATCCATCAAAGAGGCCATCAAAGCTCACCATTGCCTCTCTGTAGTAGCTATTAGTAGCATCGCGATCTGCTGCTTTGACCTCTTTCTTGTCTGAGTCGTAGTAGTGAATGTTGTTAAGCTTGTATTTCGATCCTCCACATCCATCATCTGGATTTGACTTGTGTGGTTCTCCGTTGGCATCCTCTGGAAACCATACCTTCTTAAGTCCCAGTGGGCGGCGAGCCAGGTGAGCAGTCTCTACTGGAAGCCATTCAGTCGGGCAGGGAGTCAGAGGACGCAGCAGGTTGCTTTCGAAATGCGCTTTATTATAAAGCCGGTTGATGGTAGTTCGCATACTATAAGAAGAAGACAACATAATGTTGAATTGTTGTTTTGGTGTTAGTTTATGTCTGAGTGCAGGTGGGAGGTTTAGTGCTTATTAGTTTTTATGAATAAGTATTTCAATTTTATAGTACAGCAAATATCTTTTAGCTAATGAAATGTACCAAACAATAACATTATTAAAAAAATACAATAAAAAAAGATAAGTGACTGTAATAACTTACATTAGAGAGAGGATGTATTCTCTCGTGATTCTTGGAATGACAATAATTTGTATCAATCGAGAGCATGCTTCTTTGTTTGATAACAAAATATGGTCTCAGTCCTAAACACAGAACCTTCAAAAGAATTATTACATGCGTTTGATGTGTATGATTTTCTACCGTTGTCTTCCTCCCAAGAGATATTTTCTCCACCGAGCTCTTCGTTAAGATAACTTGTCTCCTGAGGAAGCCACGATGTATGACAAGGAATAAGGGTGCGGACTCGGTATTCATTCAACAGTGTTGCTGCGAACTTGGCTGACATGATAACTCCTTTAAATATTTATTGTGATGCATATTTGTTTTCAAGTAATTAGTATTTCAATTTTTGTATTTCAATAAATATAATTTAGCTAATTTCTTGTACTAAATAATTTTATGAAAATAAAATACATTAAAAATATTTTAAAATTAGTTTTTATATTTTTATATTAAACTTAAAAATTGAATATATTTTTATTCACTAGTACATTTTATACTTTATACTTACATTCGTCCCTCTCGCTCATTATGTCTGTTAAAAATAATATGTCTAGTCAAAATGGAAAAATTGTCCTTCTCTCGGGACCAGACATGACTGGTGATTTTCAACAAATGAAACGGGAATGTTGCGACCGATTTGGTAATTTCATTTTTCCTGACTCAAAAAAAGTTATCGACATTCTTAAAGAGAAGAATAACAGCCCAATGACTCTAGAAGAAATAATTGATGTATATGAGAATGGCACACAAGTTGAGTATTATAATACTGTTTATTGCTACTATTGTGTTAATAAGAAAAATTACAAGAATTATATGTTCTCTCCAGATGACGGAGAAAATAAGGATAATTACTATCATCGACTTAGGATGGGAGTTCTCAAGTTCAGTCAAGAAGAAGATTTTAATGTTTGGATTATCAAGTGTCAATAACAGTTTGCATAATAATCTTTATAGAGAAAAATATACAGGAATTGTTCATACCATAAGAATCGTATTCAAACAACATATGCCAGTTTATATTGCTTTTATTTGTTTCATTTATTGTAGTTATTAATAATTATTTGATTATCGATAACTTAATTTAATTTTTTATTAATCAACCTCATCGTTATCGTCTAAATCTGTTAAAGTGTATTGCTCACTATCGGATCCTGTCAAACCTTTTATTTTTTTACATATATATCCAAGAGGATGTTTGACATTATCATAAACATTTTCTACGAAATCAATATGGGAACCCATTTTCTTGCATTCTTCTAATACTTCTCCATCTATCTTTTCACTTAATTTTTCTATTTTTTCTTCTAGAGAATCTACTTTATTATTTAATGTAATAAGTAAATGTTTAATTGATTCCATATGATTATCTAATTTATCTATTTTCTCATCCATTTATTTATATAAATAATATTATTAGCGTATTTTTGATGCATTATTCCTTCTTTTTATGATAATACCATAGATGTGCATGATAAGCCATCATTAATGCTCCTAAAACTAACAATAATAAACCGTGAGGTTTTAAACTGGGTGTGTTGGTAAGTTGGTAACCTAACCAAAGGAAATAAAGTCCAGTCAAAATATGAACACTCCAAATAGCGACACTGGGCACTCCAAATGAATATTTCATTATATAAATAAATTATATTTTAATTAAGTGTTTTGAAATAAATAATAATGCTATATTAGTAATTTGAACTATTAATCCAGATATTCCATCATGATACATACTTCTTATTACACCTAATTTATCATAATAATGAATTTGTAAATGAGGAAATAATCCACTCCATTTCATAATAAAACCATAAAGAGCGCTAATAATAAAAGTAGATGCCATAAATTTAAAAATATATCCTATATTCATAATATTTTTTGGAAAAGGTGTAAGGTATAATATTAAAGGTTGTGTCGTTGCTCCAACAAATCCAGCTATCAAAGCTGCTGCTAAAAGAGTATGTTGTTTAAAATATGGTTTTAAATCTTTTATAAAGGGCATAGTATTTTGAATTATTTTAGGTATTTTTTCAATATGTAAGGACATAAATCTTAATACAACATCCCATAATCCTGTAACTACAAAAGTTAATATTATAAGTTTATAATTATCCATATAACATTAATTGATATTTAAAATAAAGTTGAAAGCAGCATCAATGAACCGGTTGCTGTTAAGTTTTTCATAAATGAATAATATTCTCCTCCAAGAGGAGGAAAATGATAAATTAACGTTGCTAAAACAGTGAATACGGCTAATCCAACGCTAGAATAATATGCTAAATCATTGTACATATTTGTTTGCAGTGAATATAAAATAATAATTGGAGCTATTATTTCTAATACAATTACAATAAAAATAGCTAGTTTATAAAATAGATTTGGAAGTTTTTTAAGAAAAAACATATTTTTCAACCCATTTACAGTTCCTGCAAAATTGCTAGCTTTATTTAATCCTGCTAAGAAATACATTAGTAAAATCATAAATGCATAAATAATTATCATTTATATTATTACTATATTTTCTATTCACTTATGACTTTTCATAAATATTTACGACTTTTCATAATATTAAAATTTAAAAACCATTTTTTTTCTCTCCAAAAAGGTTTTCTGTTTTGTTCTTTCACCTAAAAAATCAAAGTATCTCTTTGATAATCGATATCTTTTTAAAACATTTTTTGCTTTTTTATATCGAGTTTTCTTATATTTATTCATTGCTTCCAATCTAACCTTCATAATCATACCAACCTGCCAAATCCTTTTATGTGGATATTTTTTTGATTTAAAAAGTTTTTCTATTTTTTTTATCGTATTTTTAACATCACCAATTGTAGCATATTTTATAGAAATGGTGTCATTGGGATTTTTATCAATATAAACATCAAATGATTTTTTTGGATTGTTTGGGTTGTAAAGAAATTG
>Ga0257110_1000985_pt1 | contig 13338 bp, 18 predicted proteins | sample LP_taG_7_FD_190184 | JGI IMG/M metagenome (GOLD analysis project Ga0257110, IMG submission 190184) | Marine microbial communities from Northeast Subartic Pacific Ocean, Canada - LP_J_2015_P26_10m | ecosystem: Environmental > Aquatic > Marine > Oceanic | place: Canada: Northeast Subartic Pacific...
TCGCTGGATTTCGCCGCTTCCGGGCCCTCGCCGTAGACGCGCGCGCGCGTCTTTTCCGGAGCCAAGGAGCTGGTTACGGACGTCCCATGGGTCCTAGACAACAGCGAAACCGGTGCGGGGCCGACGCCGGGCGCGCAACATCAATCGCGCACACATCCCCGGGTTGCGACTGAGGCTCTAGACGGCACGGCCGGTCCGAGCCTCGAGGCAAAATTTGGCGGCGCCGCCAAGTGCGATGGATTATCAGTGCGCAAAACAACCGACGCCTAGACACGCCCGTACGAAATAAGAAAATAATATTTATTAATTAAATTCGGCCAGCGGCCAGAGAGACGTGTACTAAACCTCCTGAGAATTTGCCGCGCGCGCGCGCGCGCGCGGGTCTAGTGCGGGTTGAAAGTCAACTTTTCGCGAAAAACGATCCTCACGCCCGAGTGTCTCAAAATGTACGACGCTACCGCACTCACAACGCCAGTCTCGGCGAAAGGACCCCACTTTCAAGCGGTTTACGACGCCCTAACTTCAACTTGTATGTTGAACTTGACAACTTTTTTGTGTTGAACTTCAAGATACAAACCCCCAGGCCAACTTTCGTTTCAAGGGTTTGTTTTGCGCACTGGGCAATGGTAACTTTATGTTGAACTTCCCCACGCCTATGTTGCACTTATTGACATCGTGTGGTCCATGTACGCCTCCATGTGAGCCATTCGAGGCGCCTAGAGCACCGGATACGCCGCTCCATCAGTCTCCGAGCACATCCATGAAGCCCTGCGGCCCACACACTGCCCGGCGGCGGCTGCTAACGACCACAGGCTACTTCAACATAGGGTTGCCTATTCAACTTGAACTTCAACATGGGGCTGGGCCGCGCTCGTTTCGGCCACTCTTTTGCTCCAGAAACGTTGGAATAGAGCAAAACTTCATGCGGATGCATTTATTCCAACGTAATTGCACGCTTTTTATGATCGACTAATCGAATTTTGTTGATCCGTCTCACGAAACGACAATTAGGCTAGTGAGGAGGAAGTAAAAAAATTCAAGCTAAGCGCCACTATAGTTTGAGTTATGCGCCGCTCTGGCCTAAGCGCCGCTCTAGCCTGAGTTATGCGCCGCTCTAGCCTAAGCGCCGCTCTAGTCTGGGTTATGCGCCGCTCTAGCCTAAGCGCCGGTCTAGTCTAAGTCAAGGAGCTGAATGTAGGCTCCCTAGGTAGCTGGCCTATCGCCAAGCGCACTTTGATTGTCCTTAATCGCACTCGCGTTCTGACCTCGATAATCCCCGTTTATCATGCCCTGTTGGAGGTATGTAGAGCATGAGGCTTTTTTACTTGCTTTTTAGCTCCGCTCATGTGCTCATGGCCAGGAGGGCGCAGCGCCTCAAATCTCCTGCCGGCGCCTCGTCATGTCTCCGCGGTCTCCCCGGGCAGCCTGGGAGGCCCGGGAGGCCCATACTTGAGGTTGTCAAGATCCCCGCGAGGCAAAGAGCCTGCGAGGGTCCCAACTGGGTACCGCCCTGGGCAACCAGGTACTGCCAACATCCTCCTGCATGGGCTATGATGGCGGCATTTGGCGATGAGACTCGCCTGGCTATGGCCTTTGCGCAGAGACCGTGACCAATGCCGATCTATATGGAATTCAAAGAGTAAATCCAAGTCACTCCGAAGTGAAAGCCCTTTCATGAATGAATCTCAAAGAGCAATCATACACCGTGCATCTTCCATTGAAACTGGTCTGACATAGTACGTGGCGCTCGATTGTCGGTCATAATTTCGATCATGCGTAGCTTCATGCTCTCTGTGATACCAGCATCCTTGGTCCTTAACCAGAGCTCAATGCGATACACTGGATGGGAACCCTTCCCACCAGATTTATCAACAACACGCGCACCGCAAATATGATCCTGAGTGTCAATGGTCTCGCCGATTAGACCCAGGACGAGATTTTGCCACCATTCGTCGATCATGTCCCCCTCATTCCCCCGCCCGCTCTTGCGAAGATTCCATTCACCGCCATTAATGTTTGCAGAATCCTCCCATTCGGGCGCTATGCCCTCTTTGAAGATTGAGAAAGACTCGATGAACCGGTCTTGTGGCGGTGATCCGACGCGCTTTCGCGCTTTCCCATCGTAGAACACATCTGAGGGGGGAGGAATATGTTCGTAATTTTTCCAAAAATCTTCGACTGTGCTAAAGCTAAATAACTTTTTCTGCAAGTTGGCCCATTCTTGCTTGGTCATCGTTTTCTTCTCGGAGGTCCGATGCTCCCAGAATGCCCAGGTGTGCTGAGTTGGATGTGAACTCATGTTAGCGAGCCCACTTGTCCGGACAAGGGATTTGTCGGTGGTTCGGCCGGGCCTACCAGTGGAAATGCCACACCGAGGTGAGGATGTGCAAGAAGCAGAAGAAGAGCATATGAAGTATCTCTGTAGCCAGTATGGAGCTGCGTACGACGGCGGTGTGAAGGGGAGACGAGTCCGTTCCCAGTCTATCAATCAGGTATGATGCTGATGCCAGACAGCTGCACGTTGCTGTCTGCTGGAAAGCTGGGGTCTTTTCTGATGTGAGGGCGCTTGTGGAGCAGACAGTACCAGGCCAGCAAGCTGCCGCGCCCCGGCCGAAGCCTCCCAAGATCCGCCAGCCATCTACTGGCAAGCCTCGAAATACGGTATCCTATTCGGACGACGAGGACTACTATAGTATGTTCCCCCTTTGAAGACGTTCGCGGAGTGGGAATACAAGCCCGTCGTGCTTGCGGGGAAGCGCGCGCGGGCAGCAGTTAGGTATTCCTAGCATAAACTTATCTATTTATTTAGAGATCTATTTCCCAAAGCCGCGAGTAAAAATCTCCTAAGTCCACGATGCGCCCCCGGCCCGTGCCCGGCCCGCCCCCGGCCCCCGTCCCGGGGCCGCGGCGTCGTGCGGGGGCCGTTGATACGCCGTGGCAGGACACATCACCTCTGTGCGGTCGCCCCACGGCTGACTTGGGTTCGATACTCCCCCACGCGCGTGACGACGACGACGGCGGCGGCGGCGGCGACGACGACCGCCCGACCGACCCCCCAAAGTAGGCCACAAGGGCTTCGCCGGGGGGCCGAGGGGACTCGCCCGGCACCCCCCCGAAGCCCAAAATTTTTCTTAACCCCCCCCCGTACGCCGGCGCTCGAGGCGGCCTCTCCTGCTGGCAGTCCTCGCACTACCGTAACACCCTGACTGACACAGAGCTCGCGACTCATGTCGGCCAGCGATCGGACGATCGGCCAGATCGGACGATCGGACGAAGCCCATTGGACGCACGGCCAATCGCGGTTGGACGCCGGCGTTATCTGCATATGATGGCGCAGCAGTTGAGCCGCCCAGTAAATGCAACCCCCGCGGGGCCCGAGCTGCCATGCGACCATCTTCGATATAGAAATGTGCACATATAGAACGCGTTCTATGGTGACTACGTATCTTCCAGCTGCATCCGCACTTGGTGATAGTTGAACCTATACATGGGCTTCAATAAACGAAGAGTAGGGAAAGGTGAGATACACCCAGCGGTATACTTTAAGTCCTCGATGCGCTCAAAGAAGCTCTGCACACATTGTGTAATATATCAGGAACAGAGGTTTGAATGCATATATTCACCAGATCAAACGCCTCCAGTTCTCGACGCAGACGGGCGTTTTCTTCTGTCAATTGATGTTCAACCTTCTCGCGCTCTTGCTTCGTGTTATCAGATCCTTCATAGACCCTAGAACTGTTGTGAAATTGATTACGATGGTCGAGATCTTACGTCTGAGCATCCGGCTCTGTGACAATGCCTGGGTGATCTGGCTTGGTGCCAGTCGTGCACGGCAACCTATTTAAAGGCTAGACTCGCTTAATGTATGTGCAGTGAGCACGGTATTCATACTCCGTTTTGTTATTAGTGTCTCGCATCTGAAATTCTACTCTGCTTACCTTCCCAGCCGGACCTGCACGAGTACATCTTAGAACCTATCTCTGCTGGACGGTAGAATCGATTTACTTTGGCGGTGCAATTGCTTCATGCGATGGTTCTGATGCTCTACAACACATTTCAATTTCTGTACAACAGCCGTGAGATCATTTGTAGAGCAACGTATATTCGTCAGTGTAGATAATCCAGCTGAAGGACGATCTCCGCTTTTGTTTTCACGCTTTTGAGTTTGGCCTCGACCAAGATGAGGCTTTTCCTCCTGCAACTGTGTCGCCAAATGTTGGCATTCAGCTGCCTTTGGTTCCAGTTGTTTTTTCTGTGCTCTGCGCAGCGCTACATTCTGAGCTCTAAGAAGCTCAACCTCTATAGTCACGGCATTTTGTTCAGTTGATGTACCTTGTTTTGCTCATTATGAAAATTTGGACAGAGGCAAGAGGCACGACACTCACTTTTCTTTTGGTGCTTGCGTGCCCTAAAGATGCACAGATTTGCCTCTGGGGTGAATTAAGGTGGCTTACTGAGCTTCAGCGGTCCTTAAATCCCTGCACTCGCCACGCGTCTTGGCTAGGCAGTCATCTAATTCTCGGCACCGAGATTCCGCGACACGCGCATTAGAGCAGACTTCTACTACCTGTCTCTGAGTTTGTTCAAGCTGCGTTTTGTATTTGTCACGTTGCGTGCGTGTCACATTGAGTTCAGACCTACACTCGACCCTCAGAAGAGGCAACATACAGGCGTTTTTTTGCATACCTGGAAGCCTTAGCTTCACTGCGAATCGCATGCAGCTGCCGAGAAAGATGACCCGCTCGACTCTGCAGTTCAGTGATGAGTTTATCAGCATTCTTCTCTTTACCGCGCTCAGTGGACTGCGTTACAGCACGCGCCTAGACACAACATCTGCTACAGCATCTGCTACCGCCTAGGGGGACCCTTTAAGCACTTCCTCGGCCGCCACGAATTCGGCCTTGAGCTTGACAAGCGCTTCTCGCAGACCCCGAATTCTTGCTTCCTTTTCTGAGAGTGAACTCTGTAACATTTTCACCCTGAAATTCAGGTTTTGGCCATAATGCGCGTTAGATTTCATAATCTCAGCCTCTTTAAGTTGTGCAGCCATTGCGACGAGATCGACCTTTTGCGCTTCGATCTCGCCCAGGGCCTCGGAACAACGCAATTCAGCACGCTCACGAGCACAATTTGAGACATGCAAGTTCTGTTCGAGCTGTCGATTCTCTTCGCAAACTTGAAGGAGTTCTGCATTAGCATTTTCTGTCTCGTGTACAAACGCTGTGCTATTTGAGCTTGCCGTACTCACCACATTTTCCACATCTTTGATGGATTCGCTTTCTATCGCCTGGACTGCGCTGCGCAGTTGATTTATCGCGGCGTGATGCTCCTGGTATAGTCTTTCAGTTAGACGCTCGATCTCCGCTTTGTCAGCGGCTGCTTCTCGCCGAGCCACTCTTCGGACGTTTTCTAGTCGTTCATCTGATTTCATCAGTGCTTGAGTTTTCTGCTCGACAACTGCCTGTGAATTGAGATCACAAACTCGGACAGTTTTCAATGAAAGATTCGATAATGCTCTGGACCACACCTTCAACGATGAAATGGTTCTGGTTGCGACCTGCTGTAGTCGGGTTTGCACGTGTCGGTCATCCAGGAGAGAAGGGCTGGTGCGACAATTTTCCAATCTGAATGTTGGTGTTAATAGATCCCGGGTGCCACGTTCAGTCATCTTGACAAATTTTTTAGCATGTTCAAGACCGGGAGACTTTGTGGGACCCAAGTGGACATCTGGCATACAAGAGGGAAAGCTTGGAAGCAGACATTGTACGTTGTGCATATATTGTCGACACTGGATTCTTGCGAGCGGTGGCCTGTTCGTAGAATCTGAGGGCACGTCCAAGTTCACATGCGTGAACAACTACCTCCTCTGCACATTTACGAGCATCATTTGTTGCTGCATGTGCATCCCGAAGCTATAGTACGGAGGGCTCCTTTGATCAGTTTTATGTCATAAATGACCTTGTCGGTGAGTTCGATCACAAGGTGATTGGCTTTGGCCAGACGCTTGCTTGTCTCTCCCGTGTCGTTCAGACTAGACTGTGCTAGCGGTACCTTCTGCGCCGTTTCCAACTGGAGAGCAAATGTCGATAGTGCACCTGTCATCACAGGTTTTGCGCAAAACTAGCATCTTAAAACAATCGACATAGGGCATTGCGCCCATCTACCAAAGTGGAGATTTCACTTTTCGAAGGAGACCGAGGTCCCCCCTGTACGACTTTCACCGGATTATCTGTGCCATTAAGTAGCAGCCGAGTTTCAGCCTCCACGCGGGCTCGATCAGCTGCTGCGAGGACGGCCTCGTGTGAAGCAACCGTGGTTTCAAGGCGCCGTGTCCCTTCCCGTAGCATCAGTACCTGACGACGATCCTGTAAGCTCTGTAATTTGAGCGCAGCCACTTCGTCACAGAGTGAAAGCATCCTTCTGGTAGTTGAATTACCTGCAAACAAGACAATGGAGCACTCTGTAATATGCTGTACACGGAGAAACAAGCCAGCGGACGATAATGATTCCGGGATATTGGAGGCGGCATCAGAAATCTGACTACAAGCCCCCTTTAACTCCAACGCAAGTCTCTGTGAAACATCTCGCTCCACTTTCAATTGCTCAACGTGCTGCTCAAGCTGCTCGCGTGCTTGTTCCGATGCGCTTAGTTCAACTTCTTTGCTCTCTGTGAGATATTGAAGCTCAGCGACATCACATGCGAGCGCACGAAACTTTTGGAAATCACCAACTGAATCAAGCTGAGCTTTGAGACTGACGGTAGAGAAGCAATTGCTTGTCAATAAGTTTTGAGTCCTTGTAATATTGTCTTTCTGACTGCCTATTAGCAACTTCCGGTCACATCGTGACCCATAAAAAAGTGTTGCACGGGACAAGACTTTGTTGCGCCCAAAGCCTTGAAACTTCACCAAGAGTGCTTTGGAGCGCGACAAACTGAGCGCGCTTCTCATCTCGAAGCAAGATCAGCCATTCGTCACGTAGATCGCACAGTGCTTCTGCTTTTCTTGTTAGCGTAGCTTTATGTTTAAGCTGCTCACGTACGACCTCGTATTTACCTATGAGTTCAATAGGTTGAGGGTTGAAGATCTGAATACATTCAACAGTAGCCACGCGCGAGCAAAGAGTCGATACGTAGTTTGCATCGTGATGATCTCTCGCTGCAGTTTCCCGATAATACGATCATCATCTGATCGTGCCTCAAAGTCCTGAAGACGTTTCCTCAGCAGCTCCTGCTCCAACGCATTGTCACGCTGTGTCCGTTTAAGATCGGCTGCCTGATCCAGTGACTTATTCCTGATGCCAGTGGTAAGGAGGACGCAGCATTCGACCTGAGTAGTTGCGATCGCGGTGAGCTCTTGAAGTCGCATACAATCTCGATTTGCAGCCGCAGACTCTTCCTTTGCTTTGACGAGCGAAGCTCGAAGAGCGGTAGCTTTTGCCGCAGGCAGAGCTCCGCTAAAATTTTCACTCATCTGTGCAATCTTGCGCCTACAATAGTTTTATTCCGATTGGATGCGTGATGCCCGATCGCGTCTTACTGTGCATCCGACGCGCCTATGTTGGGTACGTTGAGGTGTACTCTAGTAACTTGTTTGTGGACGAGGAACTCACTTTCGCGAGCCACTCGAGCGTCATCGCTTGCGGCAATAGCACGGCGATGTGCACGTTCCGCTTCCGCAGCCGCTTCATCGGCGCGAATTCGTTGTGTTGCCGACGTTTCACGTGCGGCAGCTCCTTCAACTTCGAGGCGACTTATATCACCTACAGTAATATTCAAAAAAAAAATTGAGGAGCGAAAAGGGCCCGAATGAGCACCACGCAGTCGAGCGAGCTCAGCGACCAGCCGTCGGACCTAAAAATAGAATTGGGCAACGAGCAGCCTTGTGGGCGCAGAGAGAAACTTCATCCCCACCGCCTCCCTCTCGGGCTGCAGTTGCAGCACGACCTTCGGCAAGGGCAACTGCCTCTCTCAATTCCAACTTGAGGACGTCACACATTTTCTCGCTTCGCACTCGAGAATTTCTGGAATCGTCAAGTGCCTGCTGCGCACATGCTGCGCGTCGGGGAGTGCTGCGCAATCTTGTTAGCTCAGCACGCAGTAGAGCGTTATCTCGAATCAATTGTACATGTTCCTCCCGGAGCAACTTTAAGTCTTCTGCTCCTGAAATCGCTGACCTACAAAAAAGAGTCCATTGAAACACCGGGTGAAACAGCTCGGGTGGGCAGGACTGTGCAGGTAGTGATTCGTCTAGCTCAGCCTGGATGCGCTCAACATGCTTTGATGCCCCCTGTTTCCACAGCTCAAGATATAATATGCGACTGCGCATTGTGGCCTCAAGTTCACCAAGTGCATGCTCAGCCCTTAATCTCCCTCTGTTCTCCACCTTGAAAGCTTCATCAAGTATTCCGAGTCTTCGCTTGAGTAGCAGTTCGTTGACCTCATATGATATCGTGCGCTCTCTCAATTCCTGGCATTCAAACTTGAGTATCGAAAATTCGTCCGTGATATCGGATGGATACCCTCCCTCTCTTTTCTTGGTGAGTTCGTTGCAGGTGTCTAATTTGACTTCAAGAATTTCTTTCCGTTCTCGTACTGAGGCCAATTGTCTTCTTAGCCCAGACGACTCTTCTTGGGCATCGTAGCGTCCTTGCATGTGCTCTTTGTAGCACACCGCCAGACGTTGCCTTGTCTCTGATGTCTGTCCATTTAACAAAGTTACCGCGAGGCCGAGTAGCATGCACTCACGCTCTGATTTGTCCAGTGCGTCGAGTGCCTCTGAACTCGTGGCATGGGCCTACATAGGCTGATATATTCCTGGAATCGAACGAAGCATCATGCGCTGAGGCAAACATCGTGCAATTCATTAGCCCATTGGTCATCCGGTAGCTGGAAGGTGCGACGTGTAGGATGTGAACCACCTCTTTGCACGCGCTCCATCGCACATGATTGTGTGTTCCGTTCACTATCCTGCGATCCTTCCTGCACCTCCCCCCTTCGAGCTTTAAAGTTTGACACTACAATACCACCGTATATGAACGAGGTCGATCTTTTTAGAGCCCAGTGGCTGCGGATTGTTGCCTGTGCCTCGTTATTCACTCCAGTGTGTCCGTCCTCCCCATCTGAACGGGTCGATTCAAGTTGGAGATGAGAGTTCTTTGGTGATGTAAAGCACAAGGCGTTGTCACGATGTGTTGGTGTTAATGTCGCAGTAGGAGACTTGAGTCCAGCGACATTGATTTCGCAATTTGAGTGAACAAAGTCACTTGGAGGCTGCGTCTGGACTCTAGTTGCACTTCTCCTCGGGACTTCAAGCACGTTTGACTGCCATCCACTAATACCATTACCTACGATGTTTATGTAGTGCAATTTTGTCTGTGCATTTACGTGCGACCCTTCCATCACCGTTTTGAGAGCGCCGAGTACACTCAGAAATGTCGGCCGCGGTCATACTATCTATCACTCCAAGAGCATCATTAGCGGGCACGCTCACTTTCTCGTTTGCTTTTTGACTCAATGCAGCCAACCTGGGACATGTCTGGGTTAAGGTAGCTATGAGGAAGATCGGACACAGCTCAAAAACTCAGCCTCTAAATGAATGACCCCATCAGAATCCAATCCATGACGTTTGTTTGGCCGTCTTATCTGTTTTTGCAAGCCTTCAGATGTGCCCAGATTGGCGTTGCAAACTTGATTGGCGAATGAGCGGACCATATCAAGGTGTTCGGGCGAGAGACCAACAAATCTGATGCCCTTTTCTGAGATTTGCGTCGAGCTTTCTCGTAGCCGGTGAAGCAGATGAGCTCGCTCCACTTGCAGGTCCTTGATCTGCGATTGCATTTTTGAGCTTGTGCTGGTGCTGAACGAATGTCCTTTGGACTCCTGCAGTACCTACAGACCACCCACAACTTGGCTCCGCTTTCACTTTTGGCTCGAGTCGTGACGGAAATCTCGTTGCGATAGCTTTCAATTTCACGTTCACGGGTACGGAGGGCTGCTTTGAGCCTCTTGTTGCGACGAATTGCCTCAGCTACGCCAACCCCGCCTTGCTGTGCCGCCATATCCAAAAGTTCGCGGTCGTCCGCGAGCTCAGCCTCGAGCCCTGCTATCTCTTCTTCAAGATTTTTTTGCCTTGTTTGTCCTTCCTGCAGACTTATTCTCGCAGAAATCAATTCAGCACGAATATCTTCGTCGTCTGCACCTCTATTCTGCTTGGTAGCCTCATCTCCATGGTGAAAGTCACTCTCTAGCTCTGCAACACGGTGTCTCAAAAAGTCAGCAAGAACGGCCAGTTCAACCTAAGCGAGAGTGATTGACAGCGAGATGAATTCGGTGACATCGCCGATGAACATTTTCAGCATCCAGTCGCTCAGTCTCTGCGCGCTCCTTCTTGAGTTCCAAAAATGCGCGCTCAGCTTTTCCCCTTTCACTGGCCACTGTCGTCTCTCTTAGTTTTAAGTTCTCTGCCACGGCAGCTTCAAGCTTGATGCGAATATTATGCTCGTTTTGTGTTGTAAGACTGCAAGCTTTTTGTGCTGCTTCATTGATCGAATCACGTTCTGCAGATAATTCTTGGATTTGTACAGTTGCTTCTTCGAAGGCCAATCGCAGTTCTTCGATTCTCATAGTCGAGTCTTCCAATGTAGATTCTGATCTATCGCGCATGACAAGCATCTCATCGCGCTCAGCGGCCGTTACCTATGTCCTCTTTTCACACAGATTATAAAATGCGTTTCGCGCCAAACATTGCTGTCAGTGCGCCCTGTAGGGTCGCAAGTTGAGACTCGAGAGTCGAGAGCGCTGCTCTGATTCTTTCGTTTTCCTTGTCAGCTTCAAGCAAATCACGTTCAAATGCAGCATACTTTTTGCGATCATCATGCTCAAGGCTGTTTTTGGCACGATCTTGGATCGTCTCACGTAGCACTGAAGTCAACCTATGAATTTATGTGATGAGTGCAACCCATGAGTTCATGCTCATATTGTGACCGATCTTCCTTATCTCTAAGAGCAGTCTCGAGTCGCTCGCGTTCTCTCTCCCACGCTTCACGCTCGCTTTGGAATGTTTCTACCTCGCGCTCGCGATCTTCAGCTTCTTCTCGTGCTCGACTGGCTAGACTTTGCAGCCTTTCAATTTCTGACACCCTGCGTTCATTGTCACGACCGGCGCGACGTTCTTCCGTGAGATCGTTCTCGAGCGATTGCAAACGCTCAGTGAGTTTTTTTTTTCCCTCATGCAGTTCGTAATTCTCTTCCAGCAGCTCGTCATACGTCGGATCTTCCGTCATAATCTTACTTTCAGTATCTACCACCCGTCACCCGACGGGTTCCAAATAAATTATGGCTACTGTAAACCGAAATCGGAGTGGCTGGGCTTTGTGGCCTGTGCCAGTGGCATATAGGAAATCAAGGCCGAAAACAACCATAGGGCTGGGCGCGCCCATAGAAGTATTTATTTATTATTTGTGGCCGCCGGCCGCAGTATGTCATAGAGGTCCTCCGTCGACCACGCGCGCGCGGGTCGACCGCCGAACGGAAATGTTGGCAAAGTCGTTGAATTACCGCCCCCGCCCGGCGCGTGCATTGAGTTAGCGCGCTAATCGTATCATTTGAGACACTTTCAGCGTGTGGGGTCGCCGGTTCGGGTTGGGGGTCGTAATTAAATGTTCAACGAAACGAATACGTGAAGGGAAGTATCACCTTGGGTTATTCGTTTTCAGAGTTTGTTTTCGGCCTTGTAGGAAATGAGCCGGTAGTGATTGTAGCGCACGCTGCGCCAGTGTGCGAAACAACGTACGCCTAGGCCGGCCCACTCGAATTAAATAATTAATATTTAATTATTGTTTCCCGGCGGCGGCGGGCGGGACGTGTACTACACCTCCTGAAAATCGGCCGCGCGTGCGGCCAAGCCACAGGGCCAGAGGCAAAATTGGCGGATTATGGCCACGCCGAAGATGGTAAGGCAAGTTTGCGCGCTAACCGTACTCATCAAGGAAGTTTGAGAGTGCGGGTCGCTGGTTCGGGTCGGCAAGCGTGTAGCGTATCTTCAAGTTGATGTGCAATGTTTACTTTTTTGTTGAAGATATAAATACCAGGTAATTGTTGGAGCGATTTTGTTTCGCACACTGCGCTGCGCCCTCCCTACTTCGCAACTCGCAGAGTGGGAATTTGGGAAGCGTAGCGGAGCAGAAGTTTCCACTAACCGGTGGTGTGTCTGTGCCCTCCGGGAATTGACAACACGGGCACAAGCATGTCCTGCGATCGTTTAGATAACCGCCCCCCATACTGAGACTGGGCCGGCTCAGTAGGCTCCGAGTCAGTATGAGCCGCCGCGACCGGCCGCGCGGTGGCCCGGAAGAGGCCCCACCCGACCCCGCTTCGCACCCGCCGCCGCCCCACGGACCCTACGGGCTCCCTGGACAGAGGTGGCGCCAGGCGCGGGGCGCTTAAGGGCGGCTAGGGAGAGGGGCAAGCCGCAAACTCAGCTCCGTTGGGTTTCCCAGGCCCGCGTTTAACATATCCCGCCGGCGGGATATGTTACGGGGGGGGCGCGAACTTGGGCGCAAGGCCGAAAGATCCGGTACCATGGTCCAAGTTGCGAAAAACTTGAGTTGCCTGTAGCAACCTAGAGTAGAATCAACCCGGCAGAATCAAGCAGGATGGCCCGGGTTCCAGCGCCGGATTATGTCCAACACAGGCTCGTAATACTCAAGCCACACGCCCTGGCGGTGTCCAACCGGAAACGCAGAACCGCTGGATTTGCCTGCGGGGCCGCAGGGCGGGGGGGCTGGGCGCACAGGGCCGGCTTTTTGCCAGTTTTCTTTGCCTTGCAAGGCTCAGCATCTGGAGGGCAGGCTCAGCATCTGGAGGGCCTAGGGCTCACTAAGCAACTCGCATATTAGATACCTGTAATTGTACTTTTCGCCTCAGAAATGCCATCAAAACATCCGCGGAAGTGTGTCCACGGTACTTGTGCGGCAGGTCTTGGGGAGCCTACGGCACTCGCCAAAGATCTTCGGGTTTGAGCGTCCGTCCAGCCGGTGGTTACGACAGCCGGGATTTAGATGAGATCCGCGACATTCATGGGCATTTCATCAATCTGAGTCGAATAGTACTGCTCAATATCCCGGAGGATCCGCACGTCGTCATTTTTTACGAAGTTAATTGCAACACCCTTGCGGCCAAATCTTCCGGAGCGCCCAATGCGATGTATATATAGCTCACGATTGTTGGGTAGGTCATAGCAGATGACGAGAGACACTTGTTGAACGTCAAGCCCGCGGCCCCAAATGTCGGTCGCAATCAAAACGCGAGACGCGCCCCCCCGGAACTCGGCCATGATG
>Ga0257110_1000986_pt1 | contig 13331 bp, 19 predicted proteins | sample LP_taG_7_FD_190184 | JGI IMG/M metagenome (GOLD analysis project Ga0257110, IMG submission 190184) | Marine microbial communities from Northeast Subartic Pacific Ocean, Canada - LP_J_2015_P26_10m | ecosystem: Environmental > Aquatic > Marine > Oceanic | place: Canada: Northeast Subartic Pacific...
TCTTCTACTATTTTCTTAAATGCCCAATCAAATTCATCATCATACTTATTCTCTAATTTAGCCGGGTTTTTATGTAGTAAATTTGCATTAGCGATAGTTTCTAACTCTACCATTGTATTGGCTGATGAGTTTGAATATGGTAACATCACTGGGGCATCAACATAAGAACAATTTAAAATATCATAGTTCTCTGCTGAGGCTAGCCTTTTTTGATGTTTAGCTTTTGGTTGTTTAGCGTAAACAATTTTATCGATAATATATTTACTAAATAGTTGCATATTTTATTTACTATTTGTACTCTCTTCGTCTATTCTTCTAATTTCTTCTTGTAGTTCAAAGATTCTCCATTCAAAATCAAATAGATCTTGTTTTGAAATCTTATTGTGTTTATATGCCTTTCTAGCCTTCTTGTATTCTTGAGTTAATCTTCTCAATTCTTTTTCTAGATCTGCTTTAGCGATCGTTGCCTGATCGACCGTCACATTGAACTCTGATTTTTTAACTGTATCTAATGATCTCTGATTAATTTCTTTTCTTGGTGTAACCACCATTTCAAATTCAGAGAATAACGCCAAAAACTTGTTAACATTGTCCATCCCACGAAGTTTATTTTTATATATAGGAACCCCCTATAAAGTTATATATCGTTATTTGATTTGGAACTGCCAAAACGACTTGCCAGTAGTATCTTCATTTGGAAAATCGAAACTAATAGATTTCTCTTTGCCATTTTGTTTCCATGTAATAACTTTTACAAAATTAGATGGTATTCTTGCTGGATCAGAATTAGTAGTCCACTTATCTGAAAAGTAAATTTCAATATAGACTTCAACCTCTTGATGTACTCCTGCTAGATTTCTTTCAAATCTTTCTAATGCAGCCCAAGTACCTCTGTTAAGCCCCTGATGTTGTAGAGCACAATTGGCATAACTAAATGTTTCTTTTAGCCAAGATTCCTTACATGCAAATGTACTTGCAGGAGCCATGTGTCCTTTATCATATACATTTGCAGTATAATCAGCTCCGTTACTAGTTACTAAACCAGGATATGGTTTAAATGAAATACCATCTCTGTCATACTTAGGAGAATCAGGTTTACAGAATACTGTATAATTTACGGTAACCGGTTGTTGGAATTTTGTATTGTATAATACTTCATAGACGTCCGTCTTAATTGTTACTATATAATCTTTTGATTGTGCAAGTGCAATATTGCACATTAATAATATGAATAGAAGGAGGTTACTTTTTCTTAGCATCTTTTTTCTTTTTAGTTGTTTTAGGTTTCTTTGGAGGTTTAGGCTTCTCTATAATTTCATGGAAATTATCTCTGTCTTTTTTAATACATTTACTACAATACATCGTAGAGTACATATTTGAAGTATCTGGATTAGCCCTATTCATAAATCTAGAAACTAGATACATTTCCTTATGAGGAAAATCTTGTATACATCCCGAGCATACAGTCGTTCTGACAGCTCTAGGCATCTTTCTGTTCCTTAATCCAAGTTAAGACATTAGTAGTAGGTCTCCAATCTAACATCTGTGTAATTAATGAAATATCTGCAAGAGATCTTTTTGGTTCTTCTCTAGCCTCTACATGTACAATTTCTCCACCAAAAGATTCAGCTATATCTAAAATCTGAGTTTCTTCTCCTGAAGCTACATTCCAAATAGGCATACTTTCAAAACCGCCATTAGGTCTGGCTAGAGCTGCAAAACATGCATCAACTACATCACCAACATATACAAAATCTCTAGTTTGTAGACCATCGCCTGTAACTGTGATAGGCTGATATGTTTCAAATTGTTTTTTAAAGATAGGAATTGCACTTACATAGCCAACATCATTTGGTTGCCCTTCTCCAAAAACATTAAAGAATCTTAAAGCTGCACATTGTGTTGTACTATTATGGTAAGCATCTAAAATATCTTCCATTTCTAATTTATATTCAGCGTATGGAGACATAGGATCTGGTGCTGTAGTTTCATCAAATGGTACTTCTTCATTATCACCATAAACTGCAGCTGTACTTGCTGCTACAATAGAATGACAACCATTGCTCTTTGCCCAATCAAATATTCTTTCACTACCTATCTTAATCCCTCGATAATACTTTTCCCAATCTTCTATAGATTCCTGTACCGAAACTGGTGCAGCTAGGTGTAATACGTAATCAATATTCTTAATATCTGGTAACGGACCTACTGCTACATCACATTCATAAACTGTAAGACCTCCTGGTATATTACCTGAAGGTAAAAGTAATCTCTCTAATTTACCTGTATAAAAATTATCTAACACTGAAACTTTCCAGCCTCGTTGTAGTGCTTGCCAAACGGCGTGGTGCCCAATAAAACCGGCCCCTCCTGTGATTACTATATGCATATTACTTTACTTTGTCTATTCATTATATACCGAATTTCCCTGAAGTTTCAAGCTGTTGCCAAACTTCTTCCGGTGTTATTGTCTTAGTACACTCAAACTGTCTTTCATTACCCTTATTTTGTGGACACCAGTTCCAGTCACCTCGATCGAATCTAGCCCATGTCCAACAGCCTGAGCATACTGATCTATTAATGATTCTTACTTCACAATTAAATTCTACGAACTCCCATGTAAATCCACTAATCATTGCTACATTAATATCTAATGCCCATGCTAACCAGCTCAGTCCAGAAGAAATTCCAACTAGTTTACCAGTAGTTCTCATATACTGTGCCGCATCTGTTAAATCTGAAATATGTTCTACTCCTTCTAATTCTGTATCTTCACGAGAAATATAATAAACTGGCATGTCCTTATCCCTAAATTTATTAACTAGATCTTGCCATCCAGTCGGGTGGTTCCAATATTTTGCCTGTGCTGTAGATGCAGTTGCAATACAAACGCCTCGCGCGTCCGCAGTTGGGTGTTTTTCGTAAAATTCCGGTGCCAGTGTAGGTCTACGTTCTACATATTTAATTCCTAGTTGATCTGCTGCGATTGCTCCCATTGGTATGGTTCTCCAATCTCTTGGGTGTTTTTCAGGATGAGACACTGCATCATCACCTTGAAATACTCCTAGTCCTTGATAATTTTGTGGATATGTTGTCTTTGTCTCGTCCCATTTAGACTTTACAATCCCTTGAGCAGCTAATAGTTCCCAGTCAAATAGAAATTGCTTATGAGTAATAACTGCCAGTCTTTCATGGTAACGTTCTGAATTCATCTGTTCTATTTGTCCCATAAAACTTAGAGTATCTCCAAGTGAACTAGATTCTAGGTGTACACCAAAATAGGTGAAATCTGGTTTTAAAGTATAATGTAAGTGGCCAGTATCAGTATTGTAAATACGACATTCCCACTCTTGGTACCATTGTTGTGCATAACGAGCCCATAGTCCTGTGGCTAAATCATGTTGCCAATGTTTTTTACCGTCTCTCCAGAATTCTGCACGCCAGTTGCCCTCTACAGTATCGCAATGTAGTTCTGGTCCAGACTTGTGATAGAATCGACATTTAGGAACCTCTGGAATGGCTACCTTTAATAATTCTTCTGCTAAATTTTCTCCTATAATTTCCTGAGAGGAAATACGAGACCAATAGTTGTTTAATAACCAATAGGTAGTAGAGTCTGAAAGGTGAGAAGACGCGCCATCCCAATAAAGTAGATCAGGTTGCTTTGCCTCTATGAATTTACGTAACTGTTCCACGTTAGGTTCTGTGACATTATGTGCGCCGAGATTATTGTGTGGTAGATCTGCATTCCATGTTGGTTTTAGTTCTATTAAATATGCAGTGCTACCTGATTCATTAATGCCTTGCACTAGTTCTGTGGCATCATTGCTTTCTGCTATAGTATCAATAGTATCTTTTAGGATAATAACTACACGCGGATCTATAGGCTTTCTCGTGCCTATGGTATCATGTGTGTATCTACATTGTCTAAAGAAGGTATACCAATCGCCTCCTGCAAATTCTGATTCTATTTGCCCCTTTATTTTATCATTAAATGCATTAAAGCTTTCTTCAGTTGCTGTGCCGTAATTATCATTAAATGTCAGTACGCTAAGTCTTTTATATTTAAGACCAGAAATAATATTGCCTTCGCGAAATGCTACAATTAAATTATCATGTTCTGCATTAAACTTAATGGTCTTATCTGGATATAGATTCTTAATTTTAGATTGTTGCTCTTCAGTTAGATCTTCATTTGTCAATAAACTAAATTCATTTACATTATCTAACCACTCGCATGTAGAAATAGCAGAGGTGGCATGCCAAACATCACTATAAACTGAAAGACCTGCATATAAATCTTGTGTCATATATTGATTAGCATTTAAATTAAAATCAAGATGTTCCTCTTCTGACATGGTACCAGAATCTGAGCCGGGTCTTCTAATATAAGTATATAATTTTCTAGGAATATGTAAATGAGCGCCTCTTGTTAAGTTATACATTAAGAATAATGTATCAGTTGCAGTCTTACAATTTTTAGTAATTGGAATTTGACCGGTGATTCTACGCATTGCTCTACCACAACCAAACATTCTTTGAGTTGCTCGATAAGAGTAAATATCCCAAAATTCGTCGTTGTGTCTAAAATCCCACTCTTTAAAAAAGTCTTCAGTTGGTTGTATTAGACTCCATTGTTGTAACTCTCCTTCTACTCCTATTTGATGTGCATCTGAAAACAGGGACATGACTTCTGGATATGCTTCAAAATGATTTGAATAAATTTCAAATAGATTAGGATCTATAATATCATCTGTGTCTAAATCAAAATAGTAATCATATTGATAATGATTAAACATATTCTGATAGAGATAAAGTTCTCTACGCTCTTCTACTTGGTAATAGATTATTCTAGGATCGTTAACCTCTTCAACTCTACGTTTTAATCTACGTTTAAACTCTGGATCATCTGAAAAATCATCACCTACAATTAATAACCAATCTTGATGTGTTTGATTTAGAACATTCTCAAATGTACGATTAATATGTTCATCTGGATTATTATGGAAACTTGCTATTGCTAAAAATTTACCCATTTTTGACCTGCATTATTTTATTAAACATTTCATCAGGTCCTGGTTGGCATTTAAATTCAGAATATCCTTCTAAACAAGATGGATAATATGGCATCATATTAATAGACTTCCAGTGTTTTACTGAATACTTTGGATCTGTTGCACAAAATGCTTTACAGTCTCCGCCTACAAAATGAAACTTATGGGTTTGCGTACCACCTCTATAAGGTGCAGTCTTTTCCCATCTTATTGATGCTCCTATTTGAAAGATGTTAGTATCTGTACAACCTGCTAAGTGAATTGGACCTGCATCAAAACTAACTAGGCCAAATGCATTATTTAATACATGGTAGAGTTCTGATATTGGTCTAAATACAGAGGCGTCCTCTTGACCACCTGGCGTATCGTCACCGTAATTGTAATCTACACCATTTAGTTTTACTAAGCTCTTTACGATATGACCCTCTTCATTACTGGCGTGTTCTCGGTGTGCTTTTCCAATCATCACAACTTTCATATCAGTATGTGTTTTAATTAGATCTACTAATCTTTGCCAATGTTCTAGCGGCCAAGTTCTATTAGGCCAGTTTTCTGTAGGGTGAATAACAATACAGTTCTCATCTATCTTTAAAGAGTCTTCTGTTTGTTCTGCTGGAAAGTAATCGTATTCCATTTCTTCAGGATAAAGTGTAATACCTACTCCTAATGCATGGAATTGTCTTGCCTCAAAATTACTTAGTTTAATTTGTACCTTATTATCACGCATCTCATTCACATTCATATTCTTATTTGTCATAAGTACATGGTTGTAAGTCTCGTAAATTTCGGTATAGCCTTCTGGATCTTCGTCTGTGTGCTTTAATAGCTTATCAACGTATGGTGATCTTTCAAATAGATCTGTGCGTTTACACATAATATCTACCTTATGCCCATAAGATAGGGCAACTTTACGCACAGTTGGAGTAGCACAAAGAGTATCACCCAATGCTGGGCAACTAATCTTAATTAATATTTTACTCTTATTTCCAGGAAGCTGGTGCATTTATTTATATTCTTCGTAGGACTTCTCTTCTACTAATGCAGATCCTGTTAACTTATTGATTGACTTTTTAACTTCTGCTCTTTCGTCATTAGTAATATAAACAGATCTAGTAACTTCAATAAAAGCTGCATCAAAATTTTCATTTGCTTCATGTAGTCTACAAATGTCTTCAATATTCCATAAGGTCTTATTAATATCCCCTAAGTCTTTATGTAGTGTCTGTAATTCTGGTTTTAACTCTTCACCTAGTTCTTCGTAGATCGTATGAACTATTGGTGCTAGTGTGTCGTATTCTTTTTGGACATTTTCTAATTTAGCCTTATCTTTAATTTCTTCTAATTTAATAGCTAATATTGTGAGCTTGTCCATAATCTCACCATTCGATACTTCAATTTTCATTTATTTTAATTTAAAGTGTTAATAACATATTTACTAATTCTCGTTGAGGTTGTACGTCATCTTTATCAGTTCTAACTTGGCCGTGTGTTAAAAGACCTTTTGTTTTACCTTGACATGCAGATTCGTTAAACTCAAACGCTTGATTAAATCCAACTTGTTTTAAATTAGGTGTTGGATTACCTACATTTACTCTTCTTTTTAATTCTGCAATAACACCAGTTTGTAAATCAATGTCATGCTTTTCTGATAGTAATATGAGCAAAGCTTTTAAAGATTCTATTTGTTTATCAGAATATTTGTGAAAATGTACAGTGTTTTTATACGGAGACTCTAACGTACAAACTTGATCTGGATGTACTTCTGATTTATACCAAGTATAATACTTACCGTCTTTCTCTGTTAATCTACCAGCTGAACAGATTTCTATAGAAATACTACCTCTATGCATTTTACCAGATTTTGTCTTACCTAAATGGTATGCCCAATATTCATCTTTAAATGCCTGTAAAATCCTACCGTCGTATTTAGTTTCATCTGCACCTGAGGCTGGTTGTCCACCAATTACATAATGAGTTCCAATTCTACCTCTCTGATCTCTACCCCATTGGTCTATTACTTTATATGGATTATGTCTACCGGCAGTGTGGTGAATGAAGATCCATTTCTTTGCAGTCTCTTCTTTTACATATTCACCATCTGGTAATGGATGTTGTTCAATCCATGTAGCACCAGTTGTAATATCTGTATCTGCTTCTAATTCTTGAGGATTAAGTCCTAACTTCTTCCAAGTCATTGGACCTACAATACCATCTCCTTTCAAACCTTTCATAATTTGATAAGATTGGATTGCATCTCTAGTTTTAGGTCCAAAAACTCCATCTACTCTTAGACCAAGTTTATCTTGTATGGCTTCTACTAATTCACCAGAATGACCTTGTTTTAATACGTATCTACTTTGTTTTGACATATATCCTTTGCTTTTAATTCTAATTTATTTATCGTATTTATTAAATCAATATTATTTGTAGTCGTATGTGCGAATTCAAATACTACTTTTTGACTTACTTTTTCATAAATACGGAATATTATTTTATACTTTGGTGATTGCTTTAATTTGTCTTTCATATACGATGCTACAGCCGCTTGGGATCTAGCCTTGCCATGATACGCAAATGTACTATGTACTTTTGCAACACAAGCTAAAGAATCATGTTCTAATTCCATAAAGTATTGTATCTCTTTAAGTTCGTTTGCTATTAGATACAATCTATGTAATACACTCGGGTGTTCTGAAGAAACCACTTTAAGTAGAGTTTCTCTATCAAGTGGCTTCGTAATAAACTTCTTTTCTAAGTGTATCTTTATTTTATTTACCATCTCTCTTTTTTAAGAAGTCCTGCTTATCTTTCTCTGCTTGCTCTCTCATAGCCTGGTCAAATAATTCATCTTCACTTGGCGGTTCTACATCTCTAACCTCATCTGGTAAATGTGGTGTTGGTATTTTCTCAACGATTGAAGGTACCGGTTCAATAATATCTTTAACGATTACTCCAACTGACGTTGGTTCATTCGGAGTAAAACTAGATTTACCAACTGGTTTAGCTGTTGTAGTTTCTACTTCTGGCTTAACCTCTTGTGGATCAATAACCTCTATATTACCATAAGTATCTTCAACTTCAAATTTACTATTAGCAATTTCGTCAATCTCCTCTGGAGTCATATCAGCTACCATATCATTAAGTACTTGATCTAATGCATGATCTTCATCAACTTCTTCTTCAGGCGGCGTCTTCAACCAGCTACCAGGTTCATGGCGATCTACATAGGCATCATATTCTTCTTGTTTCTGTTGGAACTCCATAAAGCTACCCTCTTTGTCATTTGTTAGACCACCAACCGTATGAATTTTATCATCTTCTTCTGACCATGGGCCCTGCTCATCTGCTCTTTCTAAGAAGTCTTGAACCTCTGGATCCTTTTCCCATGGTAGGTCTCCGTACTCATCATCTGGATTATCTTCTGCAATACCTTTAGCTAATTCATCTGCTAATTCACCCCATGCTTCCGCGTTTTGTTTATCCATAGTAACATCCATTGCACCTGCATTAGGATTATCTGGTCTTAGTGTACCTTGATCTAAAATATCATCTACATAACCAACTTCTTCGTTGTACCTTTCTGCAGCATTTACTAATTCATCATTTGGAGAATCTATTTCATCATCATCGTCGTCTAGATCATTCCAAACAGAATCTCTAGAAGTAAATTCAATATCGTCTTCTTCTTTTAGTCTTGCCTGATCAAATGCAAAGTTGGCTGCAACTACTAATGAGATTGCTAGTGGATCAAATACAAATATAATAACTAATAAAAGCCAGTTGATAATTCTATCCATAGGAGTTCCTGTTAGACCTGATAAGTATTGTAATGGTCCTAATTCTCCTGCAGTTTCAGATGTATTTTGTAGGCTTAATATTTCTAATTTAAATACTTGTACGCTATCTGCTGCGACTTGTCTTTTAACTTGAACTTCTTTACGATTAGCCTCTTCAACTTCAATACGTTTTTGTGCCATTCTTAATTCTGTAGTAGAAATAGTTTGTCTAAATCCAGTAGTAGATGATGTATCTCTAACCTGTATACCAGATGCTTTCGCGTTTGATAGTATATTAATGTTCTCACTAATTCTAGCTAGTTCTGTATCATATCTTACAAGATCTGCTTCATAGAACTGTGCCTTGTTTTCAATAAACTCTATTTCATTCTCTTGAATTAGTAGTTTTGAATAGGTTTCTTGATACGCAGCTGATAAGAAGCCATAGATACCCATTGATGTAATTAGTACTAGGATTATTGTTGCTATCGAAAGATAGGCTCTTAGGCCTTTATTAATAGTGTCCCAATATTGATATAATAAAGATGCTACTACTAATTTTGCGACTTCCAATGAACCAGCCATTACCATTACTTCAAATGAAGCTCCGGCAAATAGTTTACTTAAACCACTAACTGAATAAAATGCTGCTGATGCTGATACTGATAAAGCCGAAAAGGCTATAATGAATGGAAGGAAATTCCTCTTTAATGTTTTAAACATAATTTAGTTTTTATTGTTTTACCACTTCCCAAGTGGACATACTGAACCTGGTGATAGTGCTTTAGCCGCCAATCTACAGCCACAACCTCTAACCTCTTGTCCAGTTTTAACATGAATTCCTGTTTTACTAGGATTACATGTTCCCCCGTTTCTCATATCGCAAGAGTTACAGATTAATAAACGATTAGTACTCTGTGCTTTTAATTCAGGAGCTAATTCTACAAAGTGAGATTTTACTAAATTGCCCCAACCAGTTAGAATTTGACTAACCACACTTGGTGGTTTCTTTTCTATTTTAGGTGCATCTCCTATAGTTCCTTTAAACGAATACTTATCGTTTAACGAATAATTCTGCGTTTTCTTCTCTACTGCCATATTTATTATATATTATGCTTTTCTTTAAACATATTTCTACGTTTAATAAACTGCTTCGCATAAAACTCTAAATCTGACTGAGTAAGTGTAAATTTTTGTGGTAAATTATCATCTTCATTGGCTATCCAGATCTCAGCACCATTAGCTTTTTTACCAGTCATAGACCACCATGCAATGAAATAAGCGGATGCTTGTAAGTAATAGTCTATTACCCATTCTTCTCTCTTTGGTCGTCTACTGTTCTTATAGTCAATGATTTTTACCGTATCATCTACCATAGTTGAAATGTTATCTACAGTTCCTGCCCAACCACCAGCTTTAGTGGTCCACAAGAAAGTTTCTGCTTCAATAACTTCTTTGATTTGATCGAAATAATCTGATGAGTTAGACCAGAATTTGTAAAAGAACTTCCATGCCTCTTCTAAATAAAGTGCTCCGTTCTCATCATCTTTAAACTCATTTACTTCGTCATCATCTTTAGCAACTTCTTTTAGTTGTGTAAGTCTTTCCATAGACTCACCTGAAGTCTTAGTCTTATATAGTTCAATTAGCCTGTGCATAATTGTACCACGAGACATACTAAGATTTGAAATCCTGTCTGCTTCAGCTTCACCTACACGCTTACGCCATTTTGCTAAGCCAGACATGTCTTTGGTTTGCCCTAAAACAGTAGTAACCGATGGTAGTTTTGCAATAAGCTCTCCTCCCTCAGTTACCTGATAAAAACGTAGTCCGTTTTCTGATACTCTTTCTATTTCTGCCATTACAGTCCTGCTAATTCAAGTAATCTAAAAAATGTATCTGTTATATGATGGAAGTTTACCCAAATAACTCTAGCTAATAAGAATAATCCGAAACCAACTACTGTTGTTTTGATTATATTGCCTAAGATATACCAAACGCCTAATGCGTCATACTGAGGCCACATAACAACTAGATATGAATTAGTACCTGCAAGTCTATCAATTTCTGGAAAGATAATATCTGCAAGTCCCATTTCTGTAGTGAGAGGTCCCCATTTACTAATTTGTTGTAGTACGTAAGCTTGTTGAACTTGTGGAGCTGCGCCTACTACTTCATCTGGCATATTTACTACGCCATAAATTCTACCTAACCAATCTGATCTTAAATCATTTTCATTAAGCTTTTCTACATTAGCAGGCTTTCTAGAAGTAGATCTAAAGATCCACCAGATTCTAATCTCTGCTGCTAGTTCGCTCCAATAAGTAAATGTGTTTGTAAACCATCTCATATTTTATACTTTTGTTAATTCCTTTATTTTTGATAATTCAACATTACCAGTTTGTCTTTCAATAATTTCACCGTCTTCAAAGTATATCAATGTAGGGATAGATCTAATATTGTATTCAGATGCTATATCAGCCTCTTCATCTACATTAATTTTTACTACTTTAACTTCACTGACTTCTTCTGCATATTGATCTAATGTTTTTGCAACCATTTTACATGGTCCACACCATGTTGCATAAAAATCTACTAATACTCTACCTTCTTTTGGAATCATAATTATTGTTCTTGATTTATTCCGGACCATTCGATTAATAGCCCTTTGTCTGTTAATTCAACATATTTATCATACTTAATACTTACTTGAATCTGACCTTCCATAACAACAACATCTGTATATTCTACAGTATTATCCCATATATCGTCAGATACTAGTGGTGAATTAATGTTTTTATTAAGTTGCTCTAGGTAATCTTTACCTATCCAAATCTGTATATGCATAATTGTTCAATTAGTTAATCATTATACGCGATAACTTGGTTTTGTTTCTTTAAAGTTTGACGATAGTTAACAACAGCTTTAGCTAAGATTTCTATTCTTTCTGCTGAATCCATTACCATTAGTCTTTCTTTTTCATAATATCTGCTACCATCCCATGAGCTAAAACGTGGAGTTAGTTTAGTAGGATTTAATTGATAGATTGCTCTATTCTTATATTTGTAACCACGTGGTGTTGTATAACCTCTTGTGTAGGCTCTACGTACATATCCGTTTTCATAAGAAAGATAATCAGTATTTGTGATAGGGTCATGGAAGCATTGAGTTCCATTGTTTGCTTGTGTTTGAGAAGTTACTTCAACACATCGAAGAGTTTGTAGTTTTGTCATATTATTTAATTTCGTTGTTAGTGTGCATTCTAAAACCTAGTATTGGCGTGTGCCCGACGATTTCGTCTTTACGCTTAGTTATCATATCTCTTGTGAGTAATAATGTTTCAACGTCTTTTTCTGTCTTTACCCAATCAGTAAATAGGTAAGTTAATAGTTTTGCTTTTAATTTTTTCATATAGTTTATTTTAGTAGGATTTAATTTCGTCCATCATTTTCTTAATATGCTTTGCAATACTTTGAGCATCTTTATCTTGTGGATGGTTAAATGCATACCAAAGATCTTGGATGTTAACAGGACCAGCTCCACCGATCTCATTCTCAATATACTTACAGAACTCATAGAGTGAGTCTGATTCATTGACATATAAATTTTCATAAATATAATCGTAACCTTCTAGAAAGCTTCCAGTGGTCTTTGCCCCCATCAAAAGGAGGTCTTTAGTTCTTGGACTTAGATATTCAAAATTGTTTTTCATATTATTTGTTTGTTTTAATTACAGTACTAATATACGAAAAATAATTGACACAAAAAAATCTAGAGGCACTTATTTTGCAAAAACTTTCATTATTTTTGCACATTTTTCATATTCCTCGGTATCTTCGAAGTGTTTTAGTAACATATTAGGATCTTCGTGGTTCTTTGGTAGATAGAACTCTTCTTGCTCAGCTAGTTTATCGTAAGTAGTTTCGCCTAATAATAATTGATATGCATTATGATATGACTCTTCCAAGTTCATATCTATAATACTGACAGAGGGTATTCGTTATCGTCTGACTCCATTCTTTCTGGATGCCATTGTACAGCCCATATCTTTTTGGCTTCATCTTTAAATCCTTCTATAATAGAATGTACTGGATATGATATATGTGTAGTTTTAAAGTTGGCTGCTATTTTATCACAATATTGATGATGCCTTGAATTAACATTAGTTAGGCTACCTTCAAGATCTTGTACAATATGATATTGAGAAGGCTTACCACTATGATCTATATCTTCTGCAAAATCACCTGCTTTATGATCTTCTACAATTGATTCATTTATATCATTTACCGTACCACCAAAGAATTCATTTAAGATCTGCATGCCTCTGCAAATACCTAGAATTTTATGATTGCCATCTAATGCTTGTTGAATCCAAATAAACTCTTTAGCATCTCGATCCGGATCTTTACCTATATCTGCTCCACCACATAGAACTAGTGGTCCTTTTACTTTATATCTTAGATCTAACCAAACAGGCTCATGACCGTAAGTTTCAAACCAT
>Ga0257110_1000987_pt1 | contig 13330 bp, 1 predicted proteins | sample LP_taG_7_FD_190184 | JGI IMG/M metagenome (GOLD analysis project Ga0257110, IMG submission 190184) | Marine microbial communities from Northeast Subartic Pacific Ocean, Canada - LP_J_2015_P26_10m | ecosystem: Environmental > Aquatic > Marine > Oceanic | place: Canada: Northeast Subartic Pacific...
TCTCCTCCATCAATTGAATATTCAATAGCCGCTCCATCCCAAAGAGCTTCGATGCTATATCGATGATTTAAAAGAATCTCAATATCACAATTTTGAGTAATGGTGATTTCTGGGCTTGTTAAATAATTGGTTGATGGTCCAGCATCATTACCCGGAAATTGCCAAGTCTTTCTATCTGAATTGTAGGTGGCGTCGACAGGATTTGTCCCTTCGGTGCTTTGTATGAAGCTGCCATCCCCTGCTTCAAAAGTTTGAGAGTACAGGATCTCTTGGTTGTTTCCGCCACCGTTGTTAGGATCACCGCCGCCACCATTTGGGTCACCGCCACCATCTCCTGATTCATCGAGTTCTCCATTCTCTAATATCCAACCATTTGGGAGATTTAGAGGCGTTCCCGATATAGAGCCTGAATTAACACCGCTTAAATTGGCTCCACTGAAGATGGCGTTTTCAATATTAACGTTTATTAGGTTGGCATTACTGAGGTTTGCAGTGAAAAAGCTGGCTCCCACAAGTCTAGCATTAGTGAAGTTCGCTGCATCGAGATTAGCATTAGTGAAGTTCGCGTTTTCAAGGTTATTACCTGCCAAGTCAGCTTGTGATAAGTTTGCTCCAGTAAAGTTCGCATTATGTAGGTCTTTTCCTGAGAGATCTATTCCTGAGAGATCCATTCCAGAAAAGTCAGCATTTGGTTCAAAAACAAGATTGCCGCCGCCGCCACCATTTGGATCGCCGTCAGGATCCTTCATTTCTATCATGAGCGGACTCACAAAACTCCCGACGGCTCCTCCGGTCGTGATCACAGCGCTTGTCGTGCTCTTCTCGTGCGTCACTCCTGTGCTCGCATCATACACCTTGAAACTAATCGTCTCGTTCCCTCCTGCTGAGTTCACCTGGGCACTCACCCATGCCACACCTCCATTGATAATCACTTCTTGCTTGCCCCTCAACTCGCTCCCCACATAAATCGCCACCACATCCCCGCTCTCTGCAACTTCTCCCTCGATCGTCACCTGGCCGATTAACGTGGTGGAATTGTTTGCGTAGATTACAACATCCCCAAAACTTTCTCCCCCACCGGAACCCACAACTGTTACCGTTCTTGTCGCTGGTGTTGCGGCATTTTCTGAAGCATCTGTAGCAGTGTATGTAATGACGTAAGTTCCAGCAGCACTCGTATCTACTGTCCCTGAAGCGGTAACCGTTTCACCGGTATCAGCGGTTGCTCCAGCATCCGTCCAAGAACCCCCACGTTCAACCGTGTCATTACCGGAGATAACCGTAATCACTGGTGCGGTTGTATCCACTACAGTAACCGTTCTTGTTGCTGTTCCAATATTTCCTGCGGCATCTGTAGCAGTGTAGGTAATCGTATAAATTCCCACCAAACTCGTATCCACTGCTCCTGAAGCGGTAACTGTTTCACCGGTATCAGCGGTTGCTCCAGCATCCGTCCAAGTAGCACCCTGCTCTACTGTGTCTGTGCCACTTGCAACCGTGATCACTGGTGCGGTTGTGTCTGGCTCTGGTTCTGGTTCGGGGCCTACTACAATAACCGTTCGAGTCGCGGTGCCTGTATTATTTGAAGGATCTGTCGCAGAGTAAGTAATGGTGTAGGTTCCCGCAACACTCGTATTCACTGCTCCTGAAGCGGTCACTGCTTCAACCCCATCCGCGGTTGCTCCAGCATCCGTCCAAGAAGATCCAAGTTCTACCGTGTCTGTGACACTACCATCTCCTGGTGTATACCCTGATGAACCTGCTATTGCTGGATCGCCAACATCACCATCTTGGAATATACTTCTTAAAGCAGATAACGATGGTTTAGTTAAAACAGGATTAATATATTTGTTATATAACGCGTATCCTAATGGATTGTTTGTTTGAATACCTGATGGAGTTCTTGAGTTATCATTCCATTCTGGAGCTAATGAACTTCCATCCCACAATGTGGAATATTCCCACATATTAAAGTTTAATAAGTAAAGATATTCTATTACTGCTAATTCGAATGTTGAAGCGGTATTATAATTCCCATCACCATAATCAGTTAAACTAAATACGCCGTTATCTACTGCTTGTTTTAATGCAAGGAACAACTCACGGGTTTTCCAATCAGGATCACTATCAGGTATCCAAGATAATCCATCTACCGAACCACTAACACCACCTCTTACGCCGTAAGAATGTATTGTGTGCATTAAATGTTCAACAACTTCAGTAATATCAGCATCCCCACTGCTACTTTCTGCATCAGAATTAAGATACCAAATCATATCCTTAGTTGAATGTGTATCTTGAAAGCTCTGTAATCCTGAATAGCTTGAGTAGTTTGAATCAACTAATGGATTAGGAGAATAATCTGCTCCTGCACCTCTAAGGACTCTTTGAGCGGTTGGTTTAGTTGCATGCCATGTTCCAGTCTCACCTTTAAGAGTTCTAACCATATTTTCTTGTGCAGCATCATCGATATCTGCACCAGATCGTGAGATCATTAACTTAACAACTTGAGCTACTTTCTCAGTAAACAAATCTGGAACTGCAGCTTGCCCGCTAATTGCCGCACCTTGAACTATTTCCAATCCATTTACATGAAGTGATTTACCGTATAATGTGCTGTTTGTAGAATCAGTCGCAATTGCTGTATTTGTATAATCTGTGTTTGTGCCACTTATAACCGTAATCACTGGTGCGGTTGTATCCACTACAGGATCCTTCATTTCTATCATGAGCGGGCTCAAAAAACTCCCGACGGTTCCTCCGCTCGTGATCACTGCGCTTGTATCGCTATTCTCATGCGTCACTCCTGTACTCGCATCGTAGACCTTGAAATTAGCAGTCTCACTCCCCCCTGCTGCGTTCACCTGAGCATTCACCCATGCCACACCTCCATTGATAATCACCTCTTGCTTGCCCCTCAACTCGCTCCCCACATAAATCGCTACCACATCTCCGATTTCTGCAACTTCTCCCTCAATCGTCACCTGACCAATTAATGTCGTGGAATTGTTTGCGTAGACTACAACATCCCCAAAACTTTCTCCGTTAGCCAAGCCTTGCAGAAAGAGAAATAAAACAGTTGCTAGAGCTGATGGATTTAGAAATTTTCTCATTTTGTTAATATCAAATTAATTAAACATTCGTAATGTTTTGGGAAGTTAACGCTACTCCAGCAAAACCCTGAAAACTGCGGCTTCGTGAATAGTTTTTTTATTTAGAATTCGAAAGTCCTGGGCGAGCGAAAGCTATTCAACCAGAACCCTGAAAAACTGGGATTTGCCGCTGGATGTTGGTTTTGCGGTGAACCGGATCTCTCCACCACTGCCTTGGAACAGTTCAACTGCTTTCCATCTCCGGAGATCCCCTGTGGCCTCCACGATGTAACTTCGGCCGACCGTGGTGTCAAAACTAAACCCGAAAGGTTCGCTGGTGACGTTGAACACTTGGAGTGCTTTGTCGACAACCGTCATGGCATTCAGTTCCATCAGTTCGGGTTTGCCATACATGCTCCCGAGTTCTAGCAGCATGGTCCCACTCACGAGATACTCGTTATAGTCATCCGGGTTCCACACCCGATAGCTGACCGACTCTGCGTCATTGAGGTTCACGTTTAAGGTCACGTAACTCATTCCATCGCTCAACACCACATCTTGCAGCCCCCTGAGTTCATTTCCAACAAACGCCGCGACAACACCGCCCTTGGCCACCGGCTTGCCTTGGATGGTTACTTTCGCCAAGACTGTTGCTCCTATGTTGGGATACACGGTCGCTTCACCCCATGACGGGCCTGATCTCTCCTCCGACGAATGATTTGAGCGGGTCCTAACAGCCGCGAAGTTCAGCTCGTTGACCTCAACCACGGTTCCCACGTTCCACGTTCCGTCTGCATCGACATTTAACCAGTAACCCGATCCAGGCGCCATCGTCGACAACGTATTCAGGAAGGAGGGTATGCTCGGGTCGTATGAACTCCCCAGGTCCTTGATCTGCACAACCGTGTTCCCAAGACTTGTCAGTTCATCAGCTACACCCTCTCCGCTCGACCTCGGGTAACCCACCAAGTTCCAGCCGCTCTTCACATTGATCGATGCCCCCGATGGCACTGGCCCCTCCACATCCAAGCTGACGTCTTCGCTTACCTTTAACCAGTAACCATCATTCACACTCAAACTAGATAAGGTGTTCAGGAAGAAAGGTAAGCTCGGGTCGTACGACTGGGTCAGGTTTTTAATCTGCAACAGCTTGTCATGTATGGGAGCAAAGATAGTCGCCGGCGTCATGTCATCGGCATCCACATATAACGACACCAGATTCCAACCTGCTTTCAGGTTCAAGGTCTGCGTCTCAATCACTGGCGCGGCAGTCTCTACTACAGTAACCGTTCTTGTTGCTGGTGTTGCAACATTTCCTGCTGCATCTGTAACAGCGTATGTAATCGTATAAGTTCCAGTAGCACTCGTATCCACTGTCCCTGAAGCGGTAACCGTTTCACCGGTATCAGCGCTTGCTCCAGCATCCGTCCAAGTAGCACCCTGCTCTACTGTATCTGTGCCACTCGCAACAGTGATCACTGGCGCGGTGGTATCTACATTACCACCCTCTCCAAACGCGAGTTGGGCGGCAGTAAATTCAGCAGTCCCCTCAGCCATTGGAACATTTTCGGTCGGCAGAAACTGCCAAGATGAATCAAAGTTCATCTTAATCAAAGCGTTAGAATAATTATCCCTCCAAAGAATTTGATTAATCCCTCCAATAGACTCTGCAGCTATTGCAGTGCGCTCATTAAGTGACAAGGTCGCTAATTGACCATTAATTCTCACAGGCTTGATGCCCTGAGCTGCGCTACCCGCATAGAGCCGATTATCTGCATCCTTGTATAGCGTCACAGACCCAAAAGATTCCACTGCTGTTAACCCAGCCTCAGATTCTTCATCATCTCCATACGCACCATAAGCAGCTGAAAATGTGCTATTGGCATCAATTCGTTCCATTTTCGTTTTCGTGCCATCCAGATAAGCAACGTTACTGCCCATTATCTGTAAGCCTTCAAACGTGACATAGGCATGCGCAAATCCCCATGAATTTCTAAGGTAGAATTTCTGAGTTGCCGGATCATAGCTTTCATAGCTGTAGGCATGCCTGCGCTTAACACCATAAGATGAGGCCAGTGCACAGGGAGCGCCCGTACTAAAGATCAGAGGGAGATCTTGATCGAGTAATGCCCGCAACTTACCGGCTGTCCATTGGTTGCCCGCGTCAGAATCTATAAAGCCATAACTCGCCCTTTGACCAGTGAGGTGCGCGAGGGCCTGGCCTGAATCACCTCCGGCAATACCGAAGTTATTCCCTATTCCATACCGGTTGGTTCCATCCTGCGATATGTTGTCAGACTCATTCAACTGGACGTAGGCCTTTTCAACAAGCATCGCCCAGCTCTCGCCTGAATTTGTCTCTGCAAAACTCAATGTATCCTCCCGGTAACCCGGGACATACTTATCAACAGTCACCCAACGCTCAGCCCCATCGTTATCATAAAATCGGACACCATAAGTGCCATCTTCATTGTCCACAATCATGTCGCCTGGATTGACAGATGGGACTGTTCCATCAATTGAGCCGACCGACGTATCCGCAATGGCGCCCATTGCTGCAATAAGATAACAATCGCCTACGCTTCCCTGGCGCGGGTCCTCAGTACCAGCTCCGTCGAAGTAGAGCGGAAGATCAAGCCTTGTATATTGTGTCGAAAGAGCCGGACTATCCGTGCCAAGAAACCATTTTGACACCAGCTTCTCTAAGCGGTCAGTAGAGCTACCCGGATACAAGTTTCCAAGTTCGACCCTTGAGGTCCGGCCAATCAATCCATCCCGACCGGTGTAGTATTGATTGGCTGGATCACCGTTCGCGATGTTGTCTAATACTGTCGCGATATAATTACTGAGGACTACCTCCTTATGGTTGGCGACCAGAACTCTTAAATCGTGCAATTCGTCGGCATCAACTAGGCCACCATCCTTGACGCTCTCAAGAATTTCGAGCACTTCTTTCCGGGACAACGAATTATCTGAAATCCCTGCACTCACTAGGCTGCTAACCTCAGCGTCTTTGAGAGTCGCGTACCAGTTTGCCGTCGGCTCGGTCTTACGAGCACGGCTCTGAATCGCCTTGAGATTATACGCATATGGCACCGCCGAATTAAACCGGAAATTAAGACCGCTCGGTTGGCCTGTAGTTGCTCCTACCGCTATGTAGAAATCTCCCGTTTCCGTTGCCTTATACTCAAGAGAACTATTCGTTTCCGTGACAACCAGTGTCCCTTCGCTTGAATGAAGGAACAGTCTTGGTTGAACCCCAAGATCGAGCTCTGCGTTGACCAGTTGGCCATCTATTCTAAATGTGTATGAAGCTCCCTCAATGAGAGAGACCTTGTATAGGTCCCGATTGGCAGCATTCAAAATTGAGTCGGACACAGAATTACCGACTCCCAAAACCGAAAGGCCCTCATTGGCTACGGCAACCGCAAAATCCGTATCCCACGTGACAGCGCGATAACTATTAAGTCCTAGATCAAAAGTCTGGAGCGAGAAAGTCCCTGTCGCAACGCCGACCGTACTGACCCCAGCAAGATTAGACCAAAAGCCACCTGCATCCAGAATATACTCCCCATCTGCTGGAGCAGTGTATTGTAATACCAATTTTTCTCCAGAGGACCTCGCTTTATCGCGCTCGGGACAAGGAAACACCGGCGCACCCTGATGATCTCTCAAATAAAGGGATGGAGACTGCATCGAGTCACCAAAAATATGAAATTCATAGGCACGAGATTTCTTTAATTGAATCTTATACCACCTCCGGTCATTTGGGAGGACTATTTCCCCCTGCGCAATGTTTCCAATCGTATGTGCAATGGCCGAATTAACAGAGTCCGACTGTTGAGCATCCTTGAGCTCAAGCGCCTTACCAATGAAAAAATCACTGCCCGTTGGAGGGCTATAAGTATTAGTGCACTTCATTGTAAACAGACCGGAATCGATGCCAGCTGTATCAACATAATAAACACCATCCTCGGTAGCTGTGTAGGTAATCGACGGATCCCACCACCCGTTAATTTGATCGTTATAGAGCAGCTGATTGCCATGACTATCGCGAATCCTGAGTGTCGGGTCTTTGAGTGAAGCACCGGACAAATCAAACTTGTAGACATGCCCCCTCTTTAAATTCACCTTGAACCAGTCCCTGTCGTTCACTCTCTCTAAATTACCATTTGTCTGACCCCCTACTGCAAGCGTTGCCGATGTTTTAATCGAGCTTGCAACATCATCAGCAATATAGACCAAGCTTAAGTCATAAATGTTATTTCCCCCCCAGGATTTTGTGTTGTGTGGGTCAATGAAAAAGTCACCGGTTCTATTAGCGGTATAGGTCAACTGAGCATGGCCATCCTTAATTGTTTCCACCTCATCCTCTGGGATAAGGAGAGTCCCATCCTCTGCGAAAATATACATGCCAGGACGGTTTGCTGGATCCGTAAACACGTCGATTTTATAGGTGTTTCCGGCTATTAGCTGCATCTTGAACCAATCTCCATCCGCTCCTGCAGGCCCTGTCCCATGAATGAGTTCTATATTGCCACCGTTTTCGACTCCATTTTCCCAGGTTCCAGAAGCGGTGTCACCCACATTCAGGACACCGGTCGTCAAAGGGCTCTCCTTTTGATCATCGAATAAATGGGTCACCTTGAAAGTGACGTCTCCCGCGATATTCGCACCAATTTGCACATAATAAGTAAGAGGCGCCGTATCTGGAGCTAGATGATACAAATCAGTGGAAAAATAGAAGATTTTTGAATTTTCAGAATCGATCCCCAGCTCTTCGTTACTTCCCCAGTAATCACCATAATTCCACCCTCCCCCGCCTTTACCAAACCGATCTCTAATATCAATATGAGAAGATGGTCCCACTCCAGTTCCCTGCACTTCTATCGCATAACTCTCCCCAGCCAACATCTCAAATTGAAACCAGTCGAGATCACCTCCGTAATCTATTGTTGCTGTGACAGTTTCCCCAAAAGTAAGAGCCCCTGCAGTCTCCCGTGATGAACCCACGACATCATCAGCCGATGCGTCAGGAAGAGAACTCATCGAAATTAAATATTCACCTATTTCACCAAACCAAGAAGCAAAATTTAGATAATAAGGTGCAGAGTACTGAGGGGTCCAATCAATGATGTCCGCGTAACTAGTTGCAATCTTATCTACCGGAAGTGGAGTGGAAATTAGACCATACCCACCAACTCCGACAAAGTAAGCTGTATCACCCGCATCAACATCACCGCTCAACACTCCGCTTAAAGTGCTTACCCCACCTTCGGCTTCTACATCCACTGTAAATGCGACATTGTTTGCGAACTCATAGACCTCTCCAACTTTAAATTTTCTTTTTGTGGGATTAGTGAGAACGAGACTTGTTGCACCATCTGATGCATTTTCGCTAATTACCAAATCACTCAAATAAGCCGTTTCATCATCCGCAATAGCTCCTAACAACTGGCCTGTCAAAGTTGTCGAATTAACAGTCGCCAAAACCCCTACTGTGAATTTTGCATCACTTGAAAAAACAAGAACGTCGCCCGGCGATAAAACCTCTCCTATTTTATTAACAGTGATCGTAGTTGCACCGGAAACTGCTGGTCCATTAGCCATAAAGTCTCCCATTGGCCTATTTGTTTCCGCTTTTACCTCCACATAAAAATCCCCTGTTTCTGTCGCCGTGTAAAGCAGTTCAGAATCTTTTCCAGGCACACCACTATGAGCGGCATTCACACCGGCATTGTTATTGCCAAGCTTAATGAATTGGCCATTTGGATCAAACAGCGTGAGCATTGGATCCGGCAAAGCGGGACTCACGTAGACCGGCATTCCAACAAGATTTATCTGGTATACTGACCCCTCCTCAAAAGACAGCTTATACCAATCCTTATCGCCAAAGGAGATATGCGCCTGAACCCCACCATTCACATCACCTAAGGCATTTGCTATCGCCCTCGCTGTCGCAGTATCCTGGCCGATATCTGGTTTTGAAAATCCGTCCTCGATTACTCCGCCCCATTCCAACGCCCGCTGAACATCAACATTAGTAAGCTCACCTGGACCATACAGCTCGAATTGCCTGTTTGATTTATCATGCTCAAATTTGTATCTATTTCCTAACTGTAGATCCGCCCGGATCCAGTCATCGTCCCCTGTCGTCTCCAATTCTCCGACAACTGATTCCCCCAAAAAGACCCGTCCCCTCGTTTTCGGATTCGATGAATAATCATCGCCATAAAAGCTAGAGGTTATCATATACCCCCCAGGCCCATTATAACTATTGGCACCCAGGTAATAATAACCATCCGTTAATGGCGTATAGCTAAAGCCATCTATCCAATCTCCGCCTTCAACCTTATTACCTAGACTATCATAAAGGGTAATCGCTGAATAATTCCCTGAGTTATTTCCAAGGCTCTCACCAGCTTCAGTTTCATAAGTATTAAAAGAATACGTGTTACTACTAAATAGATCTACCCCGAAAAAATCAAAATCCCCCCTCGGATTGCCGCTTAGGTTAATCTGCGCTCCATTGATATCGTTTGGATACTTTTCAATGTCAGAGTAAAAATCGCTATAAACCCGACTTCCAGCCTGCAAGTAGCCCGCATTATTAAAGTTGTAACGTATCGGAGTATAACTCGGGTTCCCATCCGAAATAATATAACCACCATAATCATCACTTAATTCGATTGATGAAAGGTTAAAGGTACCAGTTGCTGCGTTAGCATTTTCTGGATCGATATTTTCATCACTGTAGACTTCCACGAAGTAGTCACCGGTATATTCAGCACGGTGAACGATTGCACCCGCTGTTTCGACAGCTCCATCGTCCCCTACTGTCAACTTATCATAAACTATGATCGTTTCACCGGTGGAATCCCTCAGCACGATTGACCCTTTGACCAGGCTAATACTTTCGAGATCCCATCGATAGATCTTGTCTTTAACAAGGCTGTACTTGTACCAATCTCGATCGGCGTCTATATCAATTGCCCCACTAAACAAGGTGCCAACCTCCGGCGCATCCGTAGTGTCTATCCCAACCAAAACGTCATCCGCAGGAACAGTCCCTTTAAGGACATTTGAATCTTTATTCTCAAGCCAATGACCAGACTCCCCCCTTTTCCCTGACAGAGACTTTACAACATACTCACCAGAAACATCTCCGCGACCCCGGCCCCAATACTCGGGAGCATCGGATGATATTACCAAGTAATAATCTCCGGCAACATTTGCGCCACCAGGCTGAAGAGCATACCCAACTTTACCATTCAACCCAAGACCCCCATCTTGAGCGCCATTTGCCACCCAACCTCCAGCTGCATTCACTAAATCTATTTTAGGATCAGATAAGTCACCGCCTACCTCGAAAGTATACCACTTCTCTATCTCTAGATTAACTTTGACATAATCCACATCGCCAATTGTCAAATTACCCTTGAAGCTTGTGTTCTCAGCCAATGCATCAGGGATAGAGCCGTCAACTTCGCCATCCGCAATAGTTTGATTATCCCAGGCTTCTCGTATACTGACAGGCTTTACTAGGTCGCCACTAGCTTCCACATCAGGCAAGAGTGATCTATCCCCACCAAAATCATCGGCGGCAACCTTTGTGACGATAAGATCTAAATCCCCGATATCGTAATTCCCACTGTTCCCTCCTCCAAAACATCTTAACAAATAATAGCCTGTCGTCTTTGCTGTTATTATTATTTCCGCATCTCTGCCCATGTAATCGCCTGAATCGTTGCGAGCAATCCAATTATTAACATTACCCCCTGCAACAGTTTTTCCCTCAAGACCCACGCTACCACTGCCCATTAATGTTGTCGCTTCTCCATCAAAAAAGAAATCCAAGGCATTTATCGCCGAAACGATCTGATCGATGGTCGATGTCCCATCTGTTTCAGTATGAAGATAAAGACGGGGGTAATTGACATCGTAGATTGCATAAGGGGTCTCACCGGGCGCCACGTCCGATACCACTTCAAAAGACATATCAGAATCAAATCCAGTGCCCCCCAAACCGTTCCCAGTTAACGTCCCATCCACGCTTCCTTTAAAAGTAATGGTTTTCCCCACTAACTTAAGTTCATATTCAGAGGGAGAATTTTCCGTTCCAACTTTAGTTCGTTCTTGTGAAGTGGGCGTTGAACTTGCAGGGACTGCAACAGCTTCATCCGTGGTCAAAGCCAATTCAAAACCAGTCCAATCTCTAGACTCAGTCACGCCTTCGTTAATGGCATAAAGCCAGGAGCCAGTATGTTGATTGACGGTGGCTGTGCCGTATTCCGGCTGAGAGGCAACTGAATAGGTCGTGCCTTCTGCAATTGGACCTGCCAGCTCGATGATTGCATCCCCCAGAGAGATCCCCTGAGCCTTAAAGCTGTAACGTTTTCCAGCTTCCAATTTAAACAAAGTCTCAACAGTGGCCCTGTGATTATTCCAGCCATCACTCTCTGTGAAATTAGGTCCTTCCTTAAATACTTCTCTACGGAGTTTTAGCGACCCTGTGTCAGGAACCATATAGAAGCTTTTCCCATCAACAACTGTCGCATCAGGGTTCTTTGAACCCCGGATTGTAATGCTAGCGGTGGCTTGTGTCCCGTCTGCCGCAGTTATCGTAAAGGCATCAGAAATAGACTCCCCGACTAGGAGAGTCTCATGGCTAGCCTTGGTCGTGTATTCCCAAGCACCATTTGATTTAAGAGAAAATAATCCAAAGGTATTGTCACTTTCGACTTGCTCAACAAAATAGGATTGCCCGGCCTCAACATCAGCTATCCGAAGGATACCGCTTGCCCGATCCAAATTTGCACTCTGCGTTGCGTTTAGGACGTAGTGCAATTTCGAAACCGCAGGGGCGTCATTTGTCCCTGTGATATTAACCGTCAATTTCCATTCGGTATTTTCTAATGCCGTAAACGCGAACTCTTCCGAGTATTTGGCTCCCTCTGCGAGAACATCGTGGGCCGCATTTGACACATAATCATAACTACCGTTCTGGAAGATCTTCACCGACCCGTAGGTACCTGTGAGTGTCTGCTCTTGAAAAGCCAGAGGCGTATCCAGCCCAGAATTAACATCTCCTTTGACCACTAAAACCGAATCGGTCTCATTTAGATTCAATTCTTGTTCAAGCGCTTGGGCATTGAAACAAAGCAATGAGATTAGCAGATGGCACAGCGCTAAGGTGGTTTTATGATTCATGAATCTGATTGTTTATTACACCCACTGACAAACTACTGTCCTTGGAATGGGGGGAATTTATTCCATCACTCTTGGAGAAGAAGAAGAAGATATACGAAAGCGATAACTTTCTACTTTCCAAATCTTTACAAAGCAAGACTTGTTAGGTTTAAGAGACTCGACCTAGTCGACTTTCAGTGAAACCTTAACATCAAGCCTCCTTAAATGTAGATACGCTTTCGTTTGATTCGACGATCCGATAGAACGAAATCATAATTTTGGGGAAAGTGAGCTAAAAAAGTGGCCTGAAAAAATAGGCCGACGGGGCGTGATGGCTTCTCCGCTAGAAGTTGACGATCACATCTACGCTATCCATTAAAAATGGGACCACTCTAATATTGGGTTCATGCCGCTCACGCTGGACCAAAAGAAGACAGCGAAGGGGGCTCAACGGCAGATAGCCACTGGCCAAGGAATGGAACACGAAGGGGCTTTAAGCGTCGTAAATGGATTGAGGGCCTCAGAGGCTCAATACAAGTAAGTCCTGAATGAACATAAGGTCTGACCCACCCCCTTGTTACGGACGAGGCTTCCAGTTCCTACTCAACAATCGAGCCTCGACAATTTCCCCGGAAGTCATTCTGCTTTCAAGAAGGACCCGCAGCTCTTTTGCGCTTTTTGCACTTTTTGAACCTGAGGCTGCCGCAAGATTGGTCCACATATAGGCGGTCACATCATCCACAGCCACTCCGTCGCCTTTCGCGTAGCAGACCCCCAAATTATACTGACCTTCGGCATTCCCCTGCTCCGCAGCTTTGCGAAACCACTTCACGCCCTTAGTAATATCCTTGGCCACTCCGTAGCCTCTCGAGTAGCAGAGTCCCAAGTTATACTGAGCGGTGGGCTTACCCTGCTCCGCAGCCTTGCGATACCAATTCACTCCCTCAATGGTGTCTTTGGCCACTCCGTCGCCCAGAAGGTAGCGGACTCCCAAGTTATACTGGGCTTCGGCATCACCCTGCTCGGCAGCCTTACGAAACCACTTCACG
>Ga0257110_1000989_pt1 | contig 13311 bp, 12 predicted proteins | sample LP_taG_7_FD_190184 | JGI IMG/M metagenome (GOLD analysis project Ga0257110, IMG submission 190184) | Marine microbial communities from Northeast Subartic Pacific Ocean, Canada - LP_J_2015_P26_10m | ecosystem: Environmental > Aquatic > Marine > Oceanic | place: Canada: Northeast Subartic Pacific...
GTTTTGCGAGCCGCTGGAATATTTATCTTCCACCCCGCTATGTATTTTTCAATCCCTTCGTTTGCCCTCATCAGCGAATCTTGGGAGACACCATACTCACGCGCAATTGACCCGACCGTATCACCGCTGCTGACAAGATGAAAATCAAGACTAGTTATTCTTTGCGGAGGTGCATCGCCCTTAAGAGCTATCTTGGTTGCTTCAAGATCCGCACTTTCAGTCCATTTGTCGTGGATCCAGATACCGGCTATCGCGGCGACATGAAGAAGTAAAATCACAACCAGCGCGAGAGGAACTCCGACGCCGGAAACTTCACCCAAATCTGCAGGAGCAGCTGTTGTCGAAGCACGTTGCCTTCTTTTCTTGGTGGATCGGGTGGCCGCATGCATCATACGGAATCCCTTTTTTGGACGGGTTCTTTTGGTTTGTAGTGTTCGTGGAGTCTTCATGGTTAGGAATGGTTCACAGAGTTTTCTGTCAGTTGGGGTAAAGCGGCTTTGAAAGCGCGACCGCGCTCCTCGTAGCCATTAAATTGATCAAAGGAAGAAGTGCCGGGTGAAAAGAGAATAGTCTCCCCCCGCTCGGCTATGACAGCTGCCATAGTAACCGCTTCTTCAAGGGTCTCCACCTTTCGGCATTGAACGGTCTTCGCAAAAACGGAGCTTAACTCTTCACCAATCTCGCCAAAAGAGATCATCGCTCTTGCTTTTTCGGAGAGCAAAGGAGCTAGGGGACCATAATCCAAGCCTTTTTGTTTTCCTCCGGCAATCAAAATTGTAGGCCTCGTTTGAGAGCGCAGGGCGGACTCCAGAGCATGGAGATTAGTCGCTTTCGAATCGTTGAGATATTCAACTCCATCGATGACAGCCACCAACTCGCATCGATGTTCAGGCGGACTGTATTTCGAGAGCGCGTCACGGGCAACTTCGGAAGTTAACCCCTCCACGGCAGCACATGCAGCCATTAAATTTTCGGCATTATGCAAACCACGCAACTTAGTTTCGGAGATCGAAACGAAGGCTTCACCATGACAAAGAATATCCTCACCAGACAAAGACCAATCTGCTTCGCCTTCGGTAGAAAATGTCGTAATGGTCCCCCGCTCTGGCACTTGGGAGCCTCTTCTTACTACGACGGGAGTATCGGTGTCGATATTATCAAAGATTCGCAACTTGGCCTCCCGATACTCATCGATCGAGGAATAGCGATCCATGTGATCCGGCGAGAAATTCAACCAGATAATAACGTCTGGGTTGAAATCAATAATCGTCTCAAGTTGAAACGAACTTAATTCAAGCGAGATGACATCGGGAGGAGAGTCATAGAGAACGACCTCGGAGAGAGGTACTCCGTAATTTCCACAAGCCACACAACTTTCTCCAGTTGCCTCCACCAAATCCCGAACCAATTCAGTCGTGGTCGTTTTACCATTCGTTCCAGTAATTCCAATTGTCTTTCCTGAATAACACCGCCAGGCCAATTCAATCTCTCCCCAGAGAGCGCCACTCCCTTTAGCAAAAGATTGCACGAAATCACCATTAGTTTCAATACCCGGACTCACAACGACAAGATCAGCATTCACCTCAAGTCCGATCTCTGGATTTGCCAAAACAGTCTCTTCGGCTTGACGAGAATCGTAAATTGTCACCCTAGCACCACAGTGTTCCGCAAGACGGGCAGCGGCACGGCCACTGCGTCCTGCTCCGAGAACGGCTGCTGTTTTTCCAGTGAGATTTAGCATTAGATGACTTTTAAAAGGGCGAGACCTCCTAAGCTGCAAAGAATAGAAATAATCCAGAAGCGAATGATAACTTGGTTTTCATTCCAACCACGAAGTTCAAAGTGGTGATGAATCGGAGCCATCGCAAATAAACGTTTGCGGCGGAGCTTAAACCCGCCAACTTGAAGGATAACCGAAACTGCTTCCATCACGAAAACAAAACCAATGATTACGAGGAGAAACTCTTGCTTGGCACAGATTGCGGTCATGCCGATAGCTCCCCCGATTGCAAGCGAACCAGTGTCACCCATGAAAACCTTGGCTGGATGACAATTAAACCAGAGGAAGCCAAAGCAGGCACCGACAAGGGCCATCATAACAATGCAAAGTTCAGATAAGCCCGGATTGTGAAAAATGTGGAGGTATTCGGAAGCATCAGCTCGACCGCCTAGGTAAGCAATCACGGCATAGGCAATAGCTACTGTAATGGTTACTCCAGTGGCAAGCCCGTCCAGCCCGTCGGTCAAGTTAACGGCATTAGAGGTGCCCATGAGAATGGCCATGAAAAACGGTATAGCGAGCAGCCCAAAAGGAATATAAAAAGTCAAAAGTGGGAATCCCAAATCAGTGACTTTGGCTTCTTCGACCCCTCCTTTTGTAGAAAAGAATTCAAAATTCGAAGTTTCAGGATTCAAGTAGAGAAAGAGTCCTGCTCCCAGGCCAACCACAGCCTGCCAGACCAGCTTCAATTTGCCACTTACTCCTTCGGAATTATTCTTAGCCACTTTTTGATAATCATCAAGAAAGCCCAGAACACCCAATGCAAGAGTCACAACTGCCACGACCAGTACAAAGGGATTCAAAATGCGCCCACAGATCAGAATGGCCACCATCGTTGTGCCCAAAATCATAATTCCACCCATCGTCGGAGTGCCAGCTTTCCCGCCATGAAGTTCAGCCAATTTGTGGACTTCTTCCGCAGTTCTCAATGGCTGCCCAACCTTCATAGAAATAAGTTTTCGAATCACTCTTTCACCGATCAAAAGAGTCAGCATAAATGCAATCAAGGTTGCCAAACCGGCACGGACGGAGATGTACCCTAGAATTCTCAGGAATGAAAAGGTTTCACCCCAATCAGCGCCCGATTCCTGAGCTTCTTTCCAGAGTTGGTAAATCCAATAGAGCATGATTTGAGCAGAGTTATTCGGGGAAGGTTAGTTTCATGACCTGATCCATCGCAGCCATCCGACTTCCTTTGAAAAGGACGATATCACCCGGAGATATCTCGTTAGACAACCAAGTGGCAGCCTCTCCGTGAGTCTGAAAATGGTGATCCGCACCATACTTATTTGCATCATCGCCGACCGTAACCAAAGACACTCCCAGATCGCGCGCGATCCCACCAATTCTCGGATAAGCTTCCACGGCGTGTTCGCCAAGCTCGGCCATCATTCCGAGAGCAGCAATTTTCCTGCCACCTTCAGGTAGGCTTGCCAATGTTTCCAGAGCTGCGATCACCGATTCCGGGTTTGCATTATAAGTATCGTCAATGACGGTCGAACCATTACTGAAATAGCGGCGAAGCCGGCCACTAGTGAGTTTCGCATTTGTAAGACCGGCAGAAATCTCATCAAGGCTCAGTCCAAGCACAAATCCGGTGCCAGCAGCGAGCAGGGCATTGCTGATCATGTGCCGTCCTACAACGGAAATTGATGTCCTCTTGGTTCCAAGACCATCAATCGTAAGATCAAAAGCGGAGCCAGATTCTCCCGACACAGTGTTTTCGGCACGAATTTCGCCATCACCCACCGTGATTACTCTGGCTGAAGTGGAAGCACTAAAATCATACACCTCATCGCAATCACTGGGTAGGAGCAGGGTTCCTTTCTCGCTTAAGACCCGGGCCACGGTTCCTTTCTCAATCGCAATCGCCTTGCGGCTCCCCAAATGTTCGATATGGGCGGTCCCCACATTGGTAATAATACTAACATCTGGTCGTCCGATTTCGCAAAGAGAAGCTAATTCACCGGAATGATTCATTCCCATTTCAAAAACACCAACCTCATCATTCGCCGCAGTCGCGAGAACTGTGAGCGGAAGACCAATATGGTTATTGAGATTTCCTAGGGTGGAATTTACGCGGAACTTCTGACTGAGAACACTATGCGTATAGTCCTTAGTCGAGGTCTTACCATTCGAACCCGTGATAGCGACCACGGGAATCCCCAACTCGCTTCGATACCACTTTGCTAAAGACTGGAGCGCCTCGAGGGTATCATTCACAAGAACCACTGGAATTCCTTCTGGTAAATCTGAATCATCCTGTAGCACAAGAGCTCCAGCTCCCGCTTCTACCGCCTCAGCCAGAAAATGATGTGCGTTGAAATTCTCCCCTTTTAGGGCGAAGAACATAGCGCCGGCTGGGAGACACCGAGTATCAGTAGAGACACCCGCCGAAATGATGCAATCCTCTCCGCCCTGCAAAAGGGAGCCGCTCATCGCATGCGCGAGTTTCTGGAGAGGATAAGATTTCATTCCTGATGAAAATGTCTTTCGCCGTTGTCTTCCTTGATGCGCTTACGTTCACGTTCTTCCCGTTCTGCTTGCCGTTTCGCAAACTCAACTTCTTCTTTCTTTTTTCGGATTTCAAGCGCACGGCGGGCGACCTCACGGTCATCAAAATACTGCCGCTTCCCATTCACTTCTTGATAAGTTTCGTGCCCTTTTCCTGCGATCAGAATCAAATCACCAGGCAAGGCATTTTCGATCGTAGAATAAATTGCCTCCCGTCGATCAATGACCACTTCATGGCGAGCTGAACCAAGTCCCGGAGTGGTCTCGTCAATGATCGTCTGAGGGTCTTCGTTACGAGGATTATCAGAAGTTACGATACAAAATTGACTGTGCCTAGAAGCAGCTTCTGCCATCAACGGGCGCTTAGAGCGATCCCGATCGCCGCCACAACCAAAGATGGTAACGAGGCGATTTGGATGAAGGTCGCTCAAGGTTTCACACGCCTTTTCAAGAGCATCAGGAGTATGCGCATAATCGACAAAAACCGAAACACGATCTCCACCAACGAATTCCATTCGTCCGGGAGTCTGTCGAATTTCCCCGACTGCCTTCACAAGATCACGCAATGGCACTCTCGTCGAAGAAACCGAAGCTATAGCCGCTAGAGCATTTAAAACATTGAAACGCCCAACAACAGGAAGCCTGACGAGGAAGCTCTTCCCCCGGGCTTCAAGCGCAAAAACCTGCCCACGAATCGAGGGCCTAACTTCGCTCGCACGAAAATCAGCACCTGCACTGAAGCCAAAGGTTATGATCTTTAGACGATCGGAAAAATCTGCTGCAAGCTTTTTTCCAGCAAGATCATCGATATTGATTACGGCAATACCATCGCCGCCACTCTCCACCATTTGCTCAAAAAGAATTTTTTTGGCCGCAAAATAGACCGCCATTGTCTTATGATAATCAAGGTGATCTTGAGTGAGATTTAGAAAAACTCCGACATTAAAAGCAATTCCCCTGCAACGCCCTTGTTCTAAACCATGCGACGATGTTTCCATCGTCACAGCCTTACAGCGATTCTCTTTCATCGTTTTGAGAATACTTTGGATTTCTATCGCTCCCGGCGTTGTATGAGTGGCACTCTTTAGGCCACTTCCATCATTAATTTTGATTGTTCCGATCATTCCCGCTTTGATCATGGATTTTTCAAAAAGCGCATGGATAAAATGGGTGACTGTCGTCTTACCATTTGTCCCTGTCACCCCCACAACCACCATCGAATCCGCCGGATCACCGGCAAATCGAGCCGCGAGGCGTCCGAGAACGAGACGGGTATCTGGGACCTGAATCCAAAGCCCGGTATATTCTACTGGCCCTTTCCTTTGGGCGATAATGGCAGCAGGCTTTTGAGTCACGACTTGGTCGAGGTAATCATGTCCATCAGCCGAAGCACCACATACCGCCACAAAGACAGCCCCTTCTTGCACGCGCCCACTATGGTCAGTCACGCTAATCACGGGGATATCTTCGACGCGAAGTCCTTTGGCTTCGGGAAGAATTTCAAGGAGTGACGGTAGTGAAATCATTCGGTGGTGCTGTATACGATAGAGGTTTCTTTTTCGGGAATCTCTTCAGTAGGAGGTAAATTCATATAGCGCGCGACCCGCTCGGCGACTTGAGCAAAAATAGGTGCAGCAATGGTTCCTCCGCCAATTGGGAAATCTTCTCCAAGCCCGGAGGGCTCGTCGATGCTCACAATACAGACGAATTTGGGGTCATGGACGGGTAGGATTCCTGCAAAAGTAAGAATCTTCTCAGATTCATTATAGCGCTTAGTTTTACTGTCCCATTTTTCGGCAGTGCCCGTTTTACCACCGGCCCGGTAACCGGGAACTGCGGCCCTGCGGCCTGTGCCCTTCAGAACGACCTGCTCCAGCGCAAGACTCATGTCTTTAGCAACCCTTGAACTCACTACCTGCCGTACTTGGTGAATTGGAGTTTGATCCAGCACCACTCCATTGTCGGCGATAAGAGAATCGACTAACCGAGGCTTCATAAGCTTACCTCCATTCGCAAGAACGGAATAGGCCATCGCCAGCTGGAGGGGTGTTACTGAAACTCCATAACCATACGTGGCACTGGCAAAGTTTCGCATATTAGTTTCGTTCTGAATCACACCTTTCGCTTCGCCTGGAATTGGAAAGCCGGTAGGACTCCCAAAACCAAAATTACGGAGATATCGGTAGTATGATTCTCGACCTGCCATATCCGCAAATTGAAAAACTCCAGTGTTACTCGACTTTACAAGGACACCATCAAATGTGAGCTCACCGTATGGATGGTGATCATGAATGCGAAAACCATAGCGGTTAATACCTCCCCAGCCACAATCAACCACGGTCTCCCGGTTCACTCTTCTCAAATCAAGAGCGGCAGCCATAGGTATAATTTTCATGACAGAGCCAGATTCATACTGCGCCGAAACTGCATAACTCACCGCGTCCTGATATTTCTTTCGGATGTTGAGATCAAAATCAGGGCGACTTGCCATTCCGAGAATATCACCAGTATGAGGATCCACTACAATGACACTTCCATACTTAGCATTTAAGGCCCCAAACGCCATTCCAAGTTCCTCTTCAACGATAGCTTGAATTCCCATATCGAGGGTCACTTTCACATGCTTGCCCTTTTTGGGAGGTACTACCTTTTCAGATTTAGTTAGGTTCACCAGACCATACTCGTCACGTTTCAAAACACGCTTCCCGTCGCGTCCGGACAAGATCTCGTCCATTGATTTCTCAAGGCCCGATAAACCAACGAGTTTACGATTCTTATCATACCCGCGAATCCCTATTAAATGGGATGCTAGAGTTGGCATGGGATAATCGCGGCGCAGGGACCTCTCAAAATAAAAGCCCTGGATACGACGTTCCTGAAGGGCTTTTTCAATACGACGTGCCACACGTTCACTGATTCGCTTTTGGACTACGATGCGGGTCGCCTCACCTTTAAATTTTTCCCTAATTTGACTGGGAGCCGTCCGCAATTCCTGACCGATAATTCCACAAGCGTAAGTCAGGTGTTTTTCAATCACCTCTTCTTTGCTAAGATTTCTCTTAACCAGCGTGCGAGCTTCACTAAGAGAGGCCTTCCGTTTGGCCTCGTCAAAATCTCTCCAACCGTCTTTCTGGCTAGCGTAAAAATGCGCAACCGCGCGGTGGAGAATTGATTCCGATTTGAGGTGATTCAAATCCGCAACCAACGTTGCCTCCTGCCGATTCTGGGCAATCACGGTAGAATTACGATCAACAATAAAACCACGCCGGGCAGGAATCACCTCATGGGATCTAAATTGCGGGACATCAGAGGTGTCGGATAATTTTCTATTCCAAACTTGGAGCGAAATCAGTTTTACTGAAAGCGCACTCAGCCCGAAAACCAGCGTCAGGCAGACTAAAAAAGCTCGGTATTTGAAAGTAGCATCCATAGTTATTAGCGGCGTGCTACCGAATTTTCGGGTGGCGATTCTTCGTTAGCTTCAAGAAGAGGCTCAACAAAATCGATCTCAGTGAGGGGTGAATTAATTTTTTTAAGTTTTTGACGCAGCTGAAAAATTCCCAGTGCTTCCTCGATTTCAGAGTCATGCAGTAAAATGGAAATTTTATGGTCTTGTATTCTACTCTGAACTTCGGAGATCTGACTACGAGTCGAAATCTGTCTGTTCTTCATGACGACATATCCAATCCCACTGCTCGAAACGATTACGACCGCAATGCCGAGTAGCACAAGGGACGAAAAACCAAGACTTGAGGTGCTTTTTTTACGATTCATTTTTTAATGAGCTGAATTCTGAATTTTCTCAACAACACGCAGTCGTGAGCTTCGAGATCTGGAGTTACGGGCTATTTCTTGACCTCCAGGGGCAACACCCTTCCGGGTCAAGAGTCTGTACGCATAATGGGGATTGGGTTGAGGAGCCGGCCACTCGGGCCGATCAATCTCCTCCTTCGAAGCATCACGAAAGGTCTGCTTAACGATACGATCTTCAAGGCTGTGAAAGGTGATGATAGCAAGTCGTCCGCCTGGTTTCAAAAGATCAGGCGCCACTTGCAAAAAACGGCGGAGCTCTCCCAGTTCGTCATTCACCTCCATCCGAAGCGCTTGAAAGACCTTCGTCGCAGGATGAGTGCGACCTCGGCGACCCAGTAATTTCTCAATACCGTTGGCAAGCTGACTCGTTCTTTCAAATTTTACTTTCTCGCGCTCTGAAACAACCCAAGCGGCAATCTTTCGGGCAAATTTTTCTTCTCCTAGATCCCAAAAAATTTGTCGTAATTCTGCTTCGCCCCAGTCGTTAACAAGCTCAGCAGCAGTAGGCCCATCACCACCCATCCGCATGTCCAGAGGACCATCCAAACGAAATGAAAATCCACGGTCTCCACAGTCGAGCTGGTGGGAGGAAACGCCCAAATCAAGCAAAATACCATCAAGCATCTCCCATCCTCTAACCTGCGCCAGAGTTGCAATATCTCCAAAGCAACCGTCAACCGCTTCGAAACGATCTCCAAAGCGCGCCAAACGCTCATTGGCATAGGCTCGAGCATCAGCGTCTCGATCGATCCCCTTTACCGTTGCGCCCGCTTTCAACAAAGCCTCGGTATGACCACCACCACCCAAAGTACCATCAGCCATCAATTTACCAGCTGCGGGCTTTAAGAATTGGACCACTTCATCAAGGAGAATCGATTCATGGTAAAACGGCTGTTCCGGTGATTCGCTGACCGGTTCGACTACCGCACAAGCAGCTCTCATCCCTCTCCGCACGAAGAGAGAGCCGACCGAAACATCGTTAAGCCAACCGAAATCGGGAGACGTCTTGATGTGGGAAGTGGATAACATGGTGAAAGTCGAAAAGGGAATTTTTAGAAGCCAAGCATGCCAGAAATCATCGTATCGGTTTCACGAGCGCTTTCCTCAGCAGCCTGAATCGCTTTGCCATTTTCAGGGGTGAATATTTCAAACAGTTCTCCCCGGCCCACCAAGCGAACGGCACCAGGAAGAGTGAGACCGTGATCCTCAGCCAAAGCCTTAGGAATAGTCAATTTCCCCTGCTCGTTGACTTTCGACTCGATCGCCGACCCGAATAGGATACCCCGAGCTCGGTCGCGCTGAGCCGGAGTGGCATCTGTTGTTGTTTCAATATCAGAGAGTTTCCGATCAAAAGCGGTTTGAGTAAAAACCCTAAGGGCTGGAATCTCCTCGACCCTAACTTTCACGAAGTAAATGCTTTCGCCGTAGACCGGGCGCCAGTCAACCGGAAGGGAAAATCTTCCCTTCGGATCAAGTTGACGGTCCAATTGACCAGAACGATAATGTTCGCATTTTTTCATAAAAACGCCCTTCCAAGTGTTTTGGAAGTCACCTAAGTACACCAAGCATCACCAAAGATCAACCAGAAAGCCTAAATAATCAGAGCTTCCGAATAATTAATGACAATTTCTGACCAGAAACCAGAAAAGAGGCTCCACCTGAAGGGAAAATATTACTTAAGATACTTAAGATCAGTTATTTAAGTTTTTATTCGGACTTCAGTAGACCTTTCAGATACTTCTTCCCTTCAAATAATTCTACCAAGATCACCAACTCGCTCCATTCGATAATATTTCCGAAGAAAATGCCTTCAGATTGTTGATTAACGAGCCCTCCGCCTCTGCATTCAAAATCACCGCGATCATATCGCCAAAAGATAAGCATCGCTAGATGAACCTTCACCGGAAATCTCGGGGGCCGTGTCACGTTCTTTCGTGATATCGGTATACTCTAGCCAGATTACTTGATTAGACCCCCAGAGGAATCTAAACCTCTCATTTTAAGCGCTTTAGGAAAAAGCGACTGAAGAAGAAACTAAGAGCGACAAATGCCATAATTCTTTTGAACCATTTCAGGGGGCTATCAACCTTCACCCTTCAAAGACGGCTATTGATGATTGTCACGGTCGAATCCATGGATAATAAGAATCCTAAAATACCTAATTGTCACTTCCTTACCTCTCTCGGACCGACGAACAATTTTCCTAAGCCTCCTAGAAAAAGAAGCGCAACGCCCCCCAGACCGTAGTCGCCTCAGTATCAGCATTGCCCCCAGTCAGCGTCTCATGTTCGATTCCAGCCATGAGCTTAAGATTATCTTCACAAAAATAATAATTTAGACCCGCGTAAAGAGTATGGTTTTCGTCACCTTTGGATATCTTAACTCCATCGGCCTCAGCAAAAGCGCGAACGGAGGTATGTCCACGTCGTCCCGGTCGCAGCTGTAATTCGGTCGACGATGCCCACTGATAACGAAATACAGCTTCAAGCCGATCCTCAATAATGAAAATCGATGGCATAACAACAACTCCGTAGATGTCACCACTATCGAAGCGGCCATAAGTCCCATTCACAAATAAATTCCAATTTTCGATATCTTTGTCGTATGACAAAGAAGTGGCCCATTCGAAGCCAAAGATCTCATCTTCCACTTCAGTTGCATCGACGTAGAGAAGATCTGCCCGCAATTTGCCCTTACCGACCTTCGTCCGGATCGAGGTGAAGTAACCATAACCACCATCCCAGTCTGCGAGTGCGTAATTGTGTTCCCGAGATGAGAAAACTCCCAAAACAAGATCAAAGTCTTCAACTTCAGCTGCGAATAAAAAACCCGTGGATCGGTTTGGAGAATATAGGTTGGAGAGGTTACTTCGCTCAACAGTCTTGATCTCTTTTGAAGTCGCATACCACTCGCCACCAAAATCAATTTTGGTAAGACCGTAACCTATCGTAGGCTCATTGAAAAAAAAGATATCCTTCGACTCATAGCGAATAATCAATTCATCAAAGTCGTCATGTCTGATTTTAGTGTCATTAAATCCTCCCTCTTCCAAGTTGATCCGGCCGTGTATTTTCCAGCGGTCAAGGAACTCAACTGAGGCACCTACCCGAAATCGACGCAATTCTTGGCCATAGCCACTAAAATCGCGCCCCCGATCGGAGCCGTCGGAATAAGCCCACTGCTGTTGATATCGGCCAAAAATCTCAACCTTCTGAATATACGGGTTATTCTTTTTTTTCACATCATAGAGCGTTCCAAAATCCTGCAAAGTCTCACACCAATCCCCCGGGCCCTTCTTCTTTTTTGTCTCAGAATGCTCCGCTGAAAATCCCCCTGCATAAAGAGCCAGAGGCCCCATAGTCAAAGCCGAACCAGCTCGTAATAAAAATCTGTATATCATTGAGGTTGTTAGAATCCTTCGCTCGCAAACCGAGCTGCGGCTAGATCGCCATAAAACCACAAGGAATTCTGTTTTCCAACCTCATTTTAAGTCCACAGATTTTAGCTTTAAGCCTCGGTCAGGTTCGCCATCTTCTTTCTGACCAAACTATAAAAAGCGCAAGGGTTAAAGCCGTAGACTTTGATTCAAAAAACTAATCAATTAAATCAAGACTACATCAACCCCGTCCGCAGCAATCCTACTAAAACCCCCTGCACCACAAGCTCGCGAGCCGGCATCAAATCAGGAAAATTTTCATTCTCAGCGCGAAGAAAAGGGCGGCCGTTCTCCAATACAAAACGCTTCAAGGTTGTCTCGCCATCAATCAAAGCCGCCACAACATCCATGTGTCGTGGCTCCCTAAATTCAAGCAATACAGTATCACCATCACAAATATGGGCGTCGATCATCGATTCCCCACGAACTTTAAGAGCAAAAGTGCGGGCATTTCGTGGGATTCCGAGCGAAGCAATGTCGATGGAGATACAACCTTGTTTTTCCTCCTCCACTGCTTCCGCCATTCCTGCAGCGATCGAACCATAGATTGGGATATCGACGACTTCCTCTCTTTCCAAATCCTCAGGAAAAACCACTGCTCTTGCCTTACCTGGCAGGCGAACAATAACTCCCTTTTTTTCAAGCGCCCGCAAATGACTCATTGCCGCAGTTTGGCTTGCAAAACCGAAATACGCCTGAATTTCACGAGTCGAGGGCATTAAACCATTCTTGTTTTGAGATAACTTAAGAAAGTCCAACAGCTGTTGTTGGCGCTGAGTGAGTTTGTGGGCCATGTCAGACTATTGTTTCAATGAACACCATTTGTCCAGTCGGAAATATCAGTTTACCTTCTCTTGTCTAGCTCACAGCCTGCTGAAACTGAACCTTACCTAAGCCACATAAAAAATAGGCCCTCCTCCGACATCGATTTTTTTTACGCGCCTCAAGCCAGTTTTCACCTTATGAATCGCAGCGTGAAAAAGTGGAACCACCGAGATCGCATCATTGCCCCTTCTCTCCTCGCCGCCGACTTCGGCAGAGTCGGGGCGGAAACCTCCCGCGCTATTAACGCCGGAGCAGATTGGATGCATCTGGATGTCATGGACGGACATTTTGTCGATAACATCTCCTTTGGACCAGCGATGATCCAAACCGTCCATGAGACAAACGATATCTTCCTTGATGTGCACCTCATGATCGCTCGGCCGGATCACTATCTACCAAGATTTGTTGCGGCTGGAGCCGATCTGATCACGGTTCATGTCGAACCGGAAGCAAACCACAACGTTACCACTACAATTAAAGCGATTCGTGAGGCAAATTGCCTTGCCGGCTTGGCTCTGAACCCAGCGACGCCCTTTGAAGCTGTCCTTCCTTTTTTGGAAGATATTGATCTCCTTCTCGTAATGACGGTAGTGCCAGGGTTTGGGGGCCAGTCATTTATGGAAGAAGTTATGGTCAAGGTCGAAGCCGGAGTAAAACACCGGACCGAAAATAAGTTGAACTACCATATAGAAGTGGATGGTGGAATTGGCCTAGAGAGCGCCGCCATAGCGGGAGCCGCAGGCGCCAATGTCTTTGTTGCGGGATCATCCACTTTTGGCGCTCCTGACATGGCCGCCGCAGTTCGAGGCATCCGAGAAGCATAAACCATGGGCACTTCTGGCCTTTGACATCACTTCCGAAATACCTTAACTCAGGGTAATGATATTTTCCCGTCGATTGGCGATCCTACTCTTCGCAATTTCCTCATACACAGGGGCGGTAG
>Ga0257110_1000992_pt1 | contig 13297 bp, 36 predicted proteins | sample LP_taG_7_FD_190184 | JGI IMG/M metagenome (GOLD analysis project Ga0257110, IMG submission 190184) | Marine microbial communities from Northeast Subartic Pacific Ocean, Canada - LP_J_2015_P26_10m | ecosystem: Environmental > Aquatic > Marine > Oceanic | place: Canada: Northeast Subartic Pacific...
TGGATATGGGGGGAGTCCACAAACTTATCAGGTTATTGAACTTGCTTGTCCATCTACAATGAGAGCAACACCAACTGTGACAATTTCCACTACTTCTGCTGGTAGTAATTTTTCTGCTGGGTCTAATTCTCCACAAACTATTCACGGATTTGCCCAAACAACAGGAACTTCTGGACCAAGAGGAAAATTACAAGCATCTGCGGAGCTATAAAAATGTCTATTGCATACAAAGTTTATCAAAATATACTTGGAGACATTTCTTCAATTGCTAAAGATGATGGTTCTAATCCTACCCAATATATTCCATTTGATGTGGGTAATAGTGATTATGTACAATTTCTTCAATATCTAGCAGAAAATGGTGACAGTGATGTTACTGGAGAACCTGTACCTGCATCAATTCAAAAAGACGCAGATGACTGGTTGTTCAACAAACAACTCAATGAGTATGTTGTTGCTTCTAGTAGATTAAGTAAGTATATTCTATCAGAAGGAAGAGTGGAGATTAGAGAAGATGTTGTAGTTGGTACTAAACAAGTGCTCAATGAAGAAACTAATGAAATGGAAACTGTGAATATCACAGAAAACCAAATCACTCAAACTGCTATTGAAGCATTGGATGCAACAGTAGATGTAACCACTACAGATATGGAGACAGGTGCTCAGACAACTGAAACTGTTAAGAATCCACTTATTGTCAAAGATGAGGAACAAAGGGCAGCAGCACAAGCAGTAGTTGATGCAACACCTCAACCAGTCATTGACTCTCTAAATAACTAAAAAAGCACTAAGATGTCTAAGATTAGAGCCAACTTTATAAGCAGCAAGAATGACAATAAGGCTGTAGAATTTACCAGTGGTATTGTAGTTGGTGGTGCTGTTACTGCTACCAACTTTGATTTTAATGCTGAAGTTTATAATGTGGGTACTGGTGCTTCAATTAGTAACCCTGCCAATAATGAATTAGCATTAGGAACAAATAATACAGAGAAAGTTCGTATAACTTCTGCTGGTAATGTTGGCATAGGTATAGAAGATCCTAACCAAAATCTTCACATTCATTCTAGTGGAACTTCATATGTACGATTCACTGATGAATCATCTGGAACTGGAGGAACGGATGGTGCTATTTTTGGATTAGATCATCCACATTTATATGCATGGAATTATGAAGCAGGTGATTTCGTAGTTGCTACAAATGCAATAGAAAAATTTCGTGTAAAGTCTGATGGTAATGTTGAGATTAATGATGGCAATTTAGTTATTGGAACAAGTGGTCATGGTATTGACTTCTCTATCACTGGTGATGGTAGTGGAACAGTATCATCTGAACTTCTAGATGAATATGAAGAGGGTTTCTTTACACCCACTATTGTTAATGGTTTTAGTTCTGCCAATATGCAGTATAAAGCAGGAAGATATACAAGAATTGGTAATAGTGTTTATTGTGATTTTTATATCAGATTTAATACTGGTGCCACTGCTAATGGAACTCCTATCAAGATAGGAGGTTTGCCATTTAATATTAGTAGTTTGACTTATGGTACTCCTGGAACTACTGGACAACTTACAAGAGGTGGTGGTGGAACCACTTTCCAAAATTTGAACAGTGGTGATGGCAATATTACATTTTATGGTGCTGCTCCACAGAGTTATTTTAGTTGTTACCGTGGTGGTACTGAATGGGCTACTGTAACTAGTTCTGGTGGTGCAAATGGAGCATACATTATTGGTATTTTCCAATTTCATGCTGACTAATAGAACCACTTGACAAACTGGCACACCATACCCCACAGGGTCATCCTTGTGGGGTATTATAGTATGGACTGGACAAAGGAGATGACCACCACCCACAAACTTATCTTCATTGCATCTTTTATGTGGATGTTGCAATGGGGAACCAGAGTTACATCGCTTGCTATCAATGCACTCAATTGAGATACTACCAGACACTGCTAAAATCCCCTCTGTCAAAGAAATAGATTGGTTTCTAATAGAGTACCTATCTGACTGGGGAATAGACCTTACAATTGAACATAGAGACCTCTCAAAAGAGGGTGTATTTGGGTGGTGTATGTCTCTACATGGCAATGAGTTCTTTATTCAAATTCATAATGATTTGTCAGATGAAGATTACACTAAGACTATTCTACATGAATTATATCATGTCTATCAACATTTGAACAAGAAACCTAGATGTGAAATCTGTGCTCATCAAATGGAAACAATACTAGTTGACAGATTTAACAAATCCCTGTAAACTAGGTTTGTTGCCTTTCAAGATTAAATTACGTCCTTAAAGACCATGAAGACCAAGTTTATTACAGTCAAACCAATCAGCAACAAAGCAACCAATAGGTTCTACAATATGATGGACCAGTTGCACTCTTGTAGAGTAGAACAGGAAGAAGTTGATAGAATGTTTCTGACATCTATTACTAATAGGTACAGCTTTTGGATGAACAAAGAAAACGATCAAAACTGGATGGTAATCAAATGAGTGACTATAATACAAGATGGACTGTTATGAATGATTTGGAAGATTCATTCAGTCGTATCTCTACTATTGAGTTTCTATCAGATAAACTGGTAGAAGCATCAGATAATGGTAGATATGATGATGTTATTGACATCAGTCATGCACTGTTGGCATTCATTCCAGTCTATATCAGAGACTATGATGAAAAATTCCAGAAAGCATGGAAGATTACAATTGGTGAAGAATATCAAAAGAACCCTAGTAAGTTTAGTAAAGAGGTGCTTAAATATAAGTTAGAGAACCCTGACATTAATGACTTCTAGAAAATCACCCACCAAAGACGAACTCACATCTATGAAAAATGCAGTGAATGATTATGACATTCGTGCTATTCACCCTGAAAAATTAGAAGAATTTGCTGCCCACCTTGTTAAAAAACTAAAAGAGAATGAATCATCGAATCTTCAACAAGATTGAACCACAAGATGTAGAAGACTTTTTACTTGAATGTGAAAAGAATGCTGCTAAACTTGGTGTCAGTGTGGACTATTATGTGGAGGAATATGTAATGGTAGATGATGATGGATGAGAAAACAAAATTAATAATCGCATTGATTCAAGTGGACAATTTGATTAAGATTTCAGAGGATAATAAGTGGGAGTTTTATCTTCTCCACCATCTTTCATCTGTTAAATGTGAATTAGAAAGACAGTTGACAAATATCAATCATTCATCTACAATTATAGAGTAATCATAGGAGTCAATGAAGTACCTATTTGTTGTTGATCATTTCATCTCATTCCCTCAATCTGAATATGGAGGACTTTGGAATGTAGTTGCAGAAAATGATGAAGAGTGTTTTGATATTATTGTGTCAGATGATGATGACAGTAATTCTCAATATTACAGTAGATTGAGAGAAAACATCAAAAAGGCAGATAAATATTCTTTGTTAGATGAACAACCATCTAAAATTGTATCCTCTTTCCTAACATAATCATGTCACAACCACGTCAAAGGGATGTTAATGATCCCCTTTATGACCCAAATGATAAGTATAATGCCTATAAGGTAGACTTGCATACTAATGAGAATCATTCAGAAGATGAATGGGATTCTGAACATGATGGTAAAATAGCAGATTGGCATAACAGACATCAAGATAAAGTTCTAGATAAGTTCTGTGATGACCACCCTGGAGCACCTCAATGTAAGGTATTTGATGAATGACTGATGCAGAGAAGAATGCTCTTGGTCTTATGATTGAGAGTGTACACAAACCAGATAGTAAACTCAGGGGTTGCGCATACAACCAGGGGTGCTATGATGAATTGATGGTATGGCGTCAGAAGATGCTTGACCTGCTTTATAGTTATGAAACCAATGGAATTTCCTCACAAAGCGCCACAAGGTTATGAGTATTGGTCTGATGACCATACAAAAACAATCAAACGTATTTGGATTAGAAACATTAGTCGTGAGTTTATCTATGGCAAAGAGAAACATCCATCTAGTGTTTGGGGATTCTGGAATAGAAAAACAAAGCAGTTCATATCACCTGTTAATCACAAAAAACCTGGTAAAGTAGTAAGCATAGATAACACTACTGCATTTTCTGCAATGCAGTTAAATCTAACTCCATTAGAGAGAGCATTCCTATGAACCCTGATGAAATAGAATTATCAACACCTTCTAAGTGTTTTGCTTATGAGAAAGTATCAAGACAGATTGATGCTTGTGATGATATTGATACTGTTAAGGTTATGCTTCGTTGCTTCATAAAACTATATTTCAAGCAACAAGAAACAATGAGTCAAATTGGTATTCCATCCCCTATTAATTGATTATTATGTCTGATTATAAACCTCAGGTGAATGATTATGTTAAGTGGGAGAAATCTTCTGGTTCTCTTGAAGGATGGGTGTATTATAGAGACGCATATGATGAATACATTACAATAGAACTTGGTACAAAACCAAAACCACATTGTACAGTAACTCGCAATCATATTCATTGCAAATATCATACATTGTTGTTGTGTTACCAACATCAGTGGAATGAACTAGAATATATAAAAAAGAGAGAGTCAATTTACGATGAAAATTAAAACTTGGTTGCTTGCACTGTCAGTGGTATTGATTCCACCAGCAATGGCAGACCCAAAATTTCACCCACACCATCATTCGCAAGATGGAGTTCAAAATATCACATCATTAGCAAATCATCACACTTCTAATGATGTAGAACCATTCTCAATGGGAGCAATGGGTTGTATGTTGCTGCAAGAATGCACTGAGGGTGTAGATAAAGTTGTATCAATGTTGGATATTGCATCTGAATATCCTGATACAAATTATATGCCAGTGACACAAGAATTTAATTATATGGTCACCATATTGAGTGATATTGGTGTCAATGTATATCTTGCAGATGAGAAATGGTTTCCTGTTGGACATAGAGGTGTATATCATACAGTAGGAAATAACTTCTTTTTGAATAGGGCATTTATGGGTAGGACATCTACACTTATGAGTGTGATGCGTCATGAAGGATGGCACGCAGCACAAGATTGTATGGCAGGCACTATTGATAACTCATTCATTGCTATTATTATACCAGAGGACACTGTACCTATGATATGGCGTGAACTAGCAGAACGTACTTATCCTAAGTCAGCATTACCTTGGGAAGCAGAAGCATCATGGGCAGGTAGAACTGAATCTATGACTGCTAATGCTTTAAATGCTTGTGCTGCTGGTGAAATGTGGAATGAATATGAACCAACTCCACTCACTAGAAAGTTTTTAGTTGAGAAAGGTTATATTAGAGATTAAGAATAATGGACAGTGTGCCAATGCTTAAACTGTCCAATTTCCTTGACAGGGTATCCTAAATAACCTATACTGTATAGGTCATCAGGAGTTCTCATGTCTTCCACCTATCTTCCACAAAAAGCAAAGTACAGGGTTACAATTGAATTGGATGTTATGGATGACTTTCAACCACAGAACATTGATTGGGAAAAAGTTCTTGACATTCAAGGCAATGAAAATGTGCAGGCATATGTGGAGGACTTGAGCACTCCTGACGTGTGGTGATATATTAGTCACCCAAATTATCCTAAATTATCCTTAATTATCCTCACACACATGTGTGGGGATTCTAAATACTTCATGGTTTAGAATCCCCACAATGTCTTATTATATTAAAAGACCTTCAGCAATAGATAAAACCAAGACAGTTTACTATCAGGGTAACTATCATTGGACAGAAACCTATGATGATAGGAAGAAATATACCACAAAAACTAAGGCAGTAGCAGAAACTGAACCACCTGTTAATGCAAGTAATCCTTTTGATGATGCAGAGGTAGTCAAGGCATGAAAACATTTCAACAATTTATGACTGAGGTCTATGATCCTGAGATTCAGGGCAGATCTCAGATCAAACAAACTGGTGCTGATGGTAGGAAGGAACCTAAAAGAGATACAGATAGTAGACGTAGACCTGGTGTAAAACCCAGAGTTAAAGCTACTGGTGGTGGTAAATCTGCCTCTGTGGGTGAATATAAAACACGCAAAGATGTTGGTTCAACTAAGGCACGTAGTGAAAGAGAACAACAACCAGAAAAAGCACTTGATGATAAGAATGTAAAGCAATCTTATGCTGATAAAGTAAAAGCAGAGCGTAAGAAAGCAGCACAAGCACGTGCTGCTTCCAAAAAGTCTGGTGGTGAAGTTAAGAAAACCACCACATCTTCTAAGGACTTAGAAAATACTGCTAGCAAGTTGTTGAAGAAAAAGAGTGAGAAAAAGGTTGACCCTGGATATAAACCAGCAAAAGCAAGTGGAAAAACACGTACAGAAAGAATGAAGACTGTACGTAAGGGTGAAACAATGCTTAGAGGCATTATGAAAAAGCAAGAAACTGACAAATATAAGTCAACCACAGGCACCAATCCTGATGCCAAGGGTAGAACTAAGATTATGGGTAGGGTACACAAACGCATGAGCACCTGATGAAACATAATGCAAGACTTTTTCAAAGTGTTGAAGATGCAGTAGAATATGTGAGAACTAATAAATCATTATCATTACCAAAAGCAAAGGCATTTGTTGAACAGAACACTGTGATTAAAAATGATAACTTCCTTTGGATAATGACTGACTGATATTGTTAGTTACCTTGAAATGTCTACATTATTACAGCATTGAACTTGATGATCACTCTTCGCCCCCATCAACAGGAAGCAATTAATACTTTGCGTTCACATTCTTTGGGACAGGTTATTGTTCCCACTGGTGGTGGTAAGACATTGATCCAGATTATGGATGCAATGTATCGCTTTGAGATAAAACAACCTAGAACCATTGTTGTTGTAGCACCTAGATTGTTGCTTGCTAATCAACTCTGTTCTGAGTATCTTGAGCATATTACTAATGCAAATGTGCTGCATGTTCACAGTGGTGATACTAGGCACTTCAAAACTACCAAGGCAGACAGAATCAATCTGTTTGTGTCTATGTGTCACACAGTGCGTGAGCATGTTGTCATCTTCACCACATATCATTCCCTACATCGTGTTGTAGAGTCTGGTATTGACATTGATACAATCTATTTTGATGAGGCACATAATTCAGTTCAGCGTCACTTTTATCCTCCTACTGATGCACTCTCTAAGAAGGCAGATCGTGCTTTCTTCTTTACTGCTACACGCAAAACTAGTGTGACTGTGAAGAAACCAGGCATGAACTGGGTTGAAACTTATGGTGAAGTAATTGCTAAGATTTCTGCACCTAAACTGGTGGAGCAAGGTTATATCCTGCCACCCAAAGTTAAGGTGATTAATATGGATAAAATTGACAAAAAGTCTCTTACTCCTCACCTTGAGGGTCTCAATGTGCTGGCATCCATTGATGAGATTAGCATCAAAAAGGTTCTTGTTTGTGTCAAGACTACAAAACAGTTGATGGAACTATTCAGGACTGATTTTGCTTATCAGTTAGAACAAAGAGATTACTCTTATTTGTATATCACCAGCAAAACTGGTGCTGTTATTGATGGCAAGAAAGTATCCAGAGAAAAGTTCTTTGAAACTCTAAATGCTTGGGGTAAGGATATAGACAAAAAGTTTGTTGTACTTCACAGGTCTATTTTGTCTGAGGGTATCAATGTAAGTGAGTTGGAAGCAGTTATCTTCCTACGCAACATGGATGCTATTGAGATGCTGCAAACTGTGGGTAGGGTTATTAGAGTGGGCAGCAAGTCTAAGACTTATGGTATGCTTTGTGTCCCTGTTTACAGCAATGTGGGTGTAACTACAGAGAAAGCATTGCAAAGGTGTGTTGATATTGTGTTTGAGCAAGGTGAGATGTATGATAGTGTTGTGAGGAGGTAATATGAAACCAATCAATAGTTTAATCCTTACTGCTAAACCAGGACCATTAGGGTTTGTGGTAGATAATGGTAAATATGCTGCTATTCCATTAGCAGGTAGTAGCACAAAATTAGTTGTAATTTATGACAACTGTACAAAGACCAAAGTATGCAGAAATGAACAATCTGCAAGGAATTTTATAGATAAGTTAAGAAAGAGAAGGAAATAAAGTTAGTTACCTCTAAATGTCTGCCATAGTATGACAATGATCAATCCCTACATCCAAACCCTATTCGAAATGGGTTATGACAAACAAGATGTGCAAGTTGCATCCACTATGTTTCAGAAACATACATTCCCATGTGTTATTCATGGTCGTCAATTTGACACTGAAGAACAGTATTATGCTGAGTTACATGAATATATGAATGGTATGTGATGACTACACCTAATTGGAAACATCACTCAAAAAAAGATAAGAAGACCAAAGGTATTGGTAAGGGTGTGCTCAAAGCACGCAAACAATCTCTTAAATCACTCAAACTCAAACTAAAATGCAACTAAAATCACAACTTCAAACAGTAATTGAGAGTTTAAAAGATGCTGTCAATGTCAATTATCAAGCAATAGATGATCCTGACAAGGGTTATCCTTATGCTGCTGGATATTCAAGATTGTCATTACAAAATGCAGCGTTGCAACTAGAATCCATTATTAAATGGTATAATTCTAGTGATGAGGATGATGATAATGAACCAGATGAATCCACAGGTTGGAACTAACACCCACTAACTAGCATCATGAAAAAGTTTATCGCTACAGCAACAGCAATTGCAGCAAGTTTGATTGCAACACCATCATTTGCTGACCAACAAGTTCACAATGATCATGTACTTATTGTTGAGAATTTGAGCAAGGTTGGTGTTACTGTGGTTATCAATAATCCTATTCATTGTCCATCAAGTAATGCTGGTGGTGGTTCATACTATCCAGGAAATGCAATGCTAATTATATGTCAAAATAATGGATTAAGTGATGGAATGGTGGTTGATTGGACATCAAATGATTACAACACATTGCGTCATGAGGCACATCATGTAATCCAAGATTGTTTGGAAGGTGAATTGGGAGACAACAGAATGAGGATGCTATTTGAGGGTGAAGATTTTCTAGAATTTACAAAAGGACTTGATAAAGTTGTAGATTATATCTACAATGATCAAAGAAAGATGGGCAATAGTGGTGATCATGCAATGGAAGAAGTTGAAGCATATATTGTTGCTGAATACATAGATGCTCCCTCTATTGCTGATAAAGTCATTGAATTTTGTGTGAATTAAAGTTAGTTACCTCTAAATGTCCCCTATAGTGTAAGCATCCAACCATCCATGAGAAAGATTGAAACCCAAATGTGTTCAGCAGTTCACAACTCCAAGAACTGGTCTAATGCAAACACAACTGTATCATTTAATGAAGAAGATAACATCTCAGTTGTTCGTCTTCATGGTAACAAGATTGCAGAAGTTGGTGATGATTTCATGACTGTCTTTGATGGTGGTTGGCAATCAAATACTACCAAAAGTCGTCTCAATGCACTTATCAATGAGTTCTGTGATGCTATCACTGATGGTGTATTTCAAGAGAACTATCAGTGGTATGTAAAAGATAGTGGATTCACTAAAAAATTCACTGGTGAGTACACTTTTTCCTGATCAATCAATTTTATTATACACAATCATGAACAATTCTTCTACTGTCCTCAAAGAAATGCAGTCTCTCCAGAAAACTTGGAGGGTACAGAATTTCACTCTTACCAAAGATCAACAAGCACGATATGATGAGTTAAAAGAACTTAGGAAAGCATTTATTGATTTTTGGAAAGAAAATGGTAGGGTATGGGTAGGACCATCAAATGCAGGTAAATCTAAGGAACAAAGTAGGAACTGAACAATGAAATTTGATAAATCTTTTGATCAACTTATTAATTGTGAAGATGAGACCTTCATCTTTAATCATGCTAGGAGTGAATATGTTGCAGGTGAATGTCTGTCACAACTTGAAGATCAGTTAGAAGATATGATGATAAAATATAAGAAAACAACTAAAAAGAAGAAGAAGAAGACATATGCACTAAACATGATTTCTCTACACTCTGAGTGGCATGTAGAGGGGTCTGATGAGACATTATACCTCATATACAATAAGAAAGGTGATACATTCACTGATGTAGTTACTGATAATGAATACTATGCAAATAGTGGAGAATTAAGTTAGTTACCTCCAAATGTCCCCTATAGTGTAAGCATCCAACTCTATGAAACCTTATCCCCTTGGTATTGATAACCCTATCCTAGTTAAGGGTGTGTTTGGTTCACATAAGTGGGCATTGTATTGGAAAGATGATATGATCAAGATTGCTACCTTTAATTCACAATTTCAAGCATATCAAGCAAGACAATCTATCATTGATTCTCTCTGATTTTATTAACATCATGAACTACACTCTCAAGCAACTTCAAGACCGAGTATCATCTATGATCAAAGAACAGGGGGAGGATGCAGAGTGTGCCGCGTGGATTTATACCAAGAATGATTGTCACTTAAAGGATGAAGATGGCAACACTGATTATGGTAACAACGTAGAAGATCCTGCACTGGTTGCACGTATCTTTGATGATGTAGGCAACATTGATTACATCTATCAGGTCATTCAAGAGGCAGTGGATGAGGTTGTAGAGGAGCAATTGGTGCAGTATCAGCAGGAGTTAGTCTGAAATGTGGAACCACTATTTGCCAAAAAATGATTGGAATCGTGCTACCTACAGAGAACTGAAAGCAATCTTAAATGAGTTGCCTGAGCGTTACTTAGACCAGACTGCAACTGTATGTGTGGGGGATGATGATTACAAGGGGTTTAATATAGCATGGACTGGAGAAGTACATCCAGTTCTTAATGCTGATCACATGTTTTTTAATTGCTATTAAAGTTAGTTACCTCTAAAAGTCCCCTATAGTATGACAAGCAAGCAAATGACTAAAACTCACATTGAACATCCAGAAGATACCATTTTGTGTGGTGATTTGGCAGTGATTGATTCACTTTACAATCCTGCACATGTGAGCATGAAGATGGATGGTATGTCATTAGTTTGGGGCACTAATCCTGACAATGGTAAGTTTTTTGTTTGCACCAAAGCAGCATTTAACAAGAAGAAAATTCGCCTTTGTTATACAACAGATGACATATTCACACACTTTGGTCATCAGATAGAGGTTGTAGATGTTCTCTCATATTGTCTTAAGTATCTGCCTAGGACTGATAACATCTATTGGGGTGATTGGTTGGGGTTTGGTCGCACTGATGTGATGACACAAAACACCCTTACATATACCTTCCCCCAGAAAGTTATGCAAAAACTTGTGATTGCACCACACACTCAAGTATATGTTGATGGTGAAATGTGTAATGCAGTTTGTGAACCATTGACTGAGTTATTCACTGACACTGCTATCATCAAGTGGGTGCAACCTATTGTTGATAAAGTACATTGTGATGTAGATGCTCTCAAAATTGATACATCTAAGATGCAATTCTTAACTAAGAAAGAGGCAGAGATTGCAAAACAAAATATCAACAAACTGATCAAGTCTGGTCAGAATCTGACTGATGATGTACTAACTACAATCCTTGGGTGTCCTTACCTTGCCAATCTTTATCAGTTGGTGATTGAAATGAAGGAAGAACTAATGGATAGTTTCATCATCAATGATGCACCTGAATCATATCTACCCAATGGAGATTACAGCAGGTTTGGTGAAGGTTTTGTGATGTCAAATGTCTGGGGTAGTTACAAACTAGTGAACAGGTTTGAGTTTGCTTATGCTAACTTCAATCATGGTTATTCAAACTAATCTATTTTTTTATTATGGCACAATTCTTTGATGTAACAGGAACCTGGCATGATTACAGGGGAGTCAGGCACAATTTTTCTATTGAGACTGACACTGCTGAGCGTCGTTTAATCAAGCAAATTGTAGGAGAACAGTATCCTACTGAACGTGTGGTTGTTTATACTATTAAACCACAATAGTAAGAGATATTGTTAGTAACCTCTAAATGTCCCTTATAGTATGAACACAACTCCAAAAATGACTATCACACAAAGGAATGAAAAACTGTATGATTTGAGACTTAAGCAAAGCAAATTGAAAGCAGAGTTAGCATGGGTTGAGCAAGAAATGTGGGTAGTCAATGATACTTACAAAGATCAAGATCTTGATCTCTTTAAAGAAATGTTTGGTGATCAGGTTATGGTTCCCACTATTAATTACACTTACACAGATACACCAATGGCAGAAGAATACTATGGGGGTTGATAACAATGTTTATTCCACTTAAATTCTTTTACTACACAGCATTAGGTGTGTTAGTTGTAATTTTCATCAATTCATTAACATCATGACTAAAACACAACTATTAAAAATCATCAAAGATACAGCAGACACACAAGGAGACACCTTGAATAAGTATCAAAAATTTCATGTATTTGTGACTATATGTAATGGTATGTTAGAAGAGCATCGTATCACTCAGGAGCAACATTTACGTTGGACTAACATATTCTGATGACAATCAGTGAATAGATTGTTAGTAACCTCTAAATGTCTCCTATAGTGTAAGCATGACCAATCCAATGACAATCACACAAACCAAAGCAGAATATCAGACTGAGTGTCTAATTGAGGTACTTAATAATGAGTACAAAGTTCTTGCTGTTGAAAATAGTAGAAGTTCATATACACAATTTGAATATGAAGTAGGAAGAAAATATATCAAAGTATGGGACTATCGTATTGCCAATGGTAATAGAGAAAGCACACGCAGTTGTTTTATGTTTGTTGATAAGAATGATGGTGCATGTTATAAACCAGCATCGTATAAAGCACCTGCCAAAGGTATTAGATTTTGGATTGAGCAGTTATTAGAAAACCCTGAGATTGTAGATAGGTTTGGTAGTTTTCTCTACAAACGTTGAGGGTATTAATGTTAGTAACCTCTAAAAGTCCTTTATAGTATGAGAGACAATTCCACTATGATTCAAGATGACAACATCAAAGCAAAGTCAATCCTAGAGTATATCAAAGGATGTAAAGTTGCTGATGACAACAACAATCAATATGAGGTTGTTGATGTTAAATGTTTCAATGGTTCAGTTTCATTTGTTGGACTGAAAGATTATGATGGAGTTGTTAAGTATGCCAGTGAGGATTGTTATATGTCAATGGCAGATGTTGCTTGATAGATTGTTAGTTACCTCCAAATGTCCCCTATAGTATAAGGGGTTCAGTCTTCTCACTCTCTCTTCTCTTCTTAGAATTGTTTCAGAGAGTTTGCTTCACTTAGTCTTCTCACTCTCTCTTCTCTTCAGTATTGTTTCAG
>Ga0257110_1000993_pt1 | contig 13296 bp, 7 predicted proteins | sample LP_taG_7_FD_190184 | JGI IMG/M metagenome (GOLD analysis project Ga0257110, IMG submission 190184) | Marine microbial communities from Northeast Subartic Pacific Ocean, Canada - LP_J_2015_P26_10m | ecosystem: Environmental > Aquatic > Marine > Oceanic | place: Canada: Northeast Subartic Pacific...
ATTTTTCTTCTTCGCCGGTGGCTGCAGCAAGTTGAAGTTCAATGGTGTCCAGTGGCAGACCAATACCTGTCGCGGCGGCCGCAGCCTTGACATGGTAAGCAGCGAGTTTGCGAACGACCGGTGAGGTCGACGCAGTGATCACACGGAGCCGAATTTTTTCCACCGAAATTTGGGGGAAACGGTCGATCTTTTTGTGGCCGATTGCAGTCCCCTCACACAGCTGCTTCCAACTACCTTTCCGGTAGCCTTCCAATACGTAGGAACGGATGCGTTCGCCATGGGCGATATCTTCCATCGTGATGACGTGGTCGACGGTCGTGGCTTTGCCCATGTCCAGTTCGATGGAGGTTCCGCGCCCATCGGTTTCCGCGAGGCTGCGGCCAAACCTTCGGCGGACTTCCGCTCCAAGCTCGGCCCCGCGCTTGAAGTCAGCATCCGTGATTCGGCCTGACCGGTCGGGCGAATGGTTCAGCAGGAGAACTTGTCCGTGACCAACCGAGCGGTAGTAGGTATCCATGAGGACATCAAGGCTCTTCAGCGAGGCGGATCCCCACTCAGTTTTGTCGGAGGCCCAATGCCACTGCCCCCGGATCTTGGTATCACATTCAACCGGCATCCAGACGGTCCCGTCCGGCTTTCCATGAACCGCCGTGCCGATTCCCGACCGGGCTATCTTGGTCGAAATGGCGTTCCAGCAGGGGTAGGGCGCAAAGCCATCCTCGTTGCCAACCCAGCGGATATTTGCCTGCGGTCCCTGGAACACGACGGCATCCGGCGCGTGCTGGCGGATCAGGTCGCCGACTTCCACCGCCAGGCCGCCGTCGAACCAGATCTCCGACATCTTGCCGTAGCGGGTCAGCAGTTCGGTGAGCTGCCGACGATAGATTTCCTGGTAGCGTTTCTGGTCTTCCGGTGTGCGACAGCGCCCGCCGCCAGCGGCACCGTGGACATGGTCTTGCGGCGAAAGATAAACCCCCATCGGCATACCTCGTTTGCGGCACGATTCGGCAAGATCCGCCACGACGTCGCCCTTGCCTCCGCGCCAGGGCGAATTGCGAACGCCGTGTTCGCTCGTCTCTGTCTGCCAAAGGCAGAACCCGCCATGGTGCTTGGCGACGAGGACGATGTACCCGGCTCCCATCGCTTCGGCAGCGGCCACCCATTGATCCGTGTCGAGTTTTTTGGGGTTGAAATTTCTGGGATCGAACATGTGCTCCAGCTTGTCGGGCATCTGATGCGATTTCACTTCTTTGGCGCGGTAATCCGGCACCGGCCAGTCGATGACCCAGTCGAGAAAGGTACTGGGTCCAAAGTGGATGAACATGCCGACCTCGTAATCGTGCCAGATAAGTTGTTGCGCCGAAGGAAGAGCGAGGCCGTTGCGTGGAAGCGGGCCGGTGGAAAGATCGTCAGCCCGCGAGCTGTCGCTGAATAATGCGAGTGTCAGGCAGAGAACTATTATTGCTAGGAATTTGCTTTTCACGTGGGACTGACTGCTAGGAATTTGCTTTTGGCGGGAAGGTCGCGGAAACCCGGGTTTGGCGGAATACATGGGGGAGAAAGGGGGTTGACTGGCGGGTGCTCTTGGTTACGCCAGAATCTCCTTCACGATTTTTCCGTGAACGTCGGTGAGGCGGAAGTCTCGGCCCTGCAAGCGGTAGGTGAGTTGTTCGTGGTCGAAGCCAAGGAGATGGAGGAGGGTCGCGTGGAGGTCGTGGACGTGGACTTTTCCATCGACTACGCCGAAGCCAAGTTCGTCGCTTTGGCCGTGGATATAACCGCTCTTTAATCCGGCTCCGGCCATCCACATGGTGAAGGCTTCGATGTGGTGATCGCGGCCGACCGTCTTACGGTTTTCGCCCATTGGAGTTCGTCCAAATTCACCGCCCCAGATGACGAGGGTGTCTTCTAACATTCCGCGTTCCTTGAGGTCGAGGACGAGGGCGGCGCTGGCTTGGTCGACGTCTTTGCAGACTTTCTCAAAGTCTTTGTTGAGGTTTTCACCGGGCCCGCCGTGGCTGTCCCAGTTGGTGTGGTAAAGTTGGACGAAGCGGGAGCCGCGTTCGACGAGACGGCGGGCGAGGAGGCAGTTTGAAGCGAAAGATGATTCGCCGGGTTTCACGCCGTAGCTGTCGAGGGTGGACTTGGATTCGCCTTTGAGATCCATCAATTCGGGAGCGCTGGTCTGCATGCGGTAAGCCATTTCGTAGGCGTTGAGACGGGTAAGGATTTCGGGATCACCAGTTTCTTTGAGGCGTGCGCGGTTGAGGGCGCCGACGGTATCGTAGAAGCTGCGCTCGCGTTCGCGGGTGATACCTTTTGGGCTACGAAGGTGAAGGATGGCATCGCCTTTTCCCCGGAAGGGAACGCCTTGAAATGAGGTCGGAAGGAAACCGCTGGCCCAGAGGGAATTTCCGGCGCGCGGTCCGCGTGGTCCGCTTTGCAGAACAACGAAGCCGGGGAGGTTTTCTGATTCGCTGCCGAGTCCGTAGGTGATCCACGAGCCCATGCTGGGTCGCCCCGGGGCCTGGAACCCGGTGTTCATGAAGAGCTTGGCCGGGCCGTGGTTGAAGACGTCGGTGGTCATGCCGCGAAGCCAGACAACTTCGTCGACGATTTTGCGGTGGTGTGGGAAAAGTTCGCTCAGCGACATGCCGCATTCTCCGTAGCGGCCGAACTCGCGTTGGTTGCCGAGGAGGGTTTCGTTACCTTTAAGAAAGGCGAAGCGCTTGCCCTCCATGAGGCTTTTTGGGGGAGTTTTACCGTGGTATTCGCGGAGCTTGGGTTTGTCTTCGAAGAGTTCAAGTTGGCTCGGCGCGCCGGCCATGTGGAGGAAGATGACGTTCTTGGCCTTCGCTGGCAGGGGAGGCTTGCGGGCACTCATCGGGTTGGCCGGATCGATGACGGGGACTTGTCCGGCTTGTAGTTGTCCCATCATGGAATTGATGGCGATGGAGCCAAGGCCGACTCCACAGTCGCGAAAGAAATGGCGGCGGGTGCGCTCGGCGAGCCAGCGGTTTTCGGAATCATTCATGAGTTACTCGCGGGTAATGAAGTTGTCGGTGTTTAAGAGCGCGCGGGCGAGGCCAACGAGGGCGGCGGCTTCGGCTGACGGAGTTTCGGAAGAGAGGAGATCGCTGGAAAGGAGTGCTTGGGTGGCTTCCTTGTCCTTGGTGAAATCGTTGATCTGTTGGTGAACGTATTTTTTAAGGATGGAGAGTTCTTCGCGGCTTGGCTCGCGGCAGAGAGTGAGTTGGAAAGCGTGGTGAATGAGCGCCTCGAGTCCGTCGGGTTTGTTGTCGCGAAGAAGACGGGCCGCGAGACCTTGGGCGATTTCGAGGAAGGCGGGATCGTTTGCGATGGTGAGCGCTTGCAGCGGGGTATTGGAACGGACGCGGTGGGTGCAGACGGTTTGGAAGTCTGGGGCGTCAAAGGTGGAGAGGAGCGGGTATGGGGCGCTGCGATAAAAGAAGGTATACATCCCGCGGCGGTAGCGATCGGGACCGGTGCTGGTGTTCCAACCTTTGCGGCTTTGGGTGAAGGCGTAAATGCCATCGGGTTGGGGCGGGTAGACGCCGGGGCCACCGATGACGGGGGTGAAAAGTCCGCTTGCGCTGAGAGCGGCGTCGCGGATGATTTCAGCGTCGAGGCGAAGGCGGCTTTGGTGGGCGAGGTGGAGATTGCGTGGATCGAGAACAGCGAGGTCGGGGCGGGCTTTTGAAGAGCGACGATAGGTTTCGCTGGTAACGATGAGGCGGTGCATTTTTTTCATGGACCAAGCATCTTCGATGAAGCGATTGGCGAGATAGTCGAGGAGAATGGGATGGGTGGGAGGAGATCCTTGCGTTCCAAAATCTTCTTCGGTTTCGACGAGACCACGCCCGAAGTAGCGCATCCAGGTTCGGTTAACAGTGACGCGGGGTGTGAGCGGGTTGGCGGGATCAACGAGCCACTTTGCGAGGTCGAGCCGATTGCGGCGCGAGGTGGGATCGGGAAGGGCGGGTTTGACTTTGGAGAGAATGCCGGGCGCGAGTTCTCCGAGGTCTTTGTTGGGTCGGGTGAAGTCACCGCGAGTGAGGAGGTAAGTGGTGCGCGGCTTGGCTAGTTCCTTCATCACCATAAGCTTTCCGGTGCGGGGTGTGACTTTGCCGGGTTCTTTGCCTTTCGGAATGGACGGAGCGGTGGCGGAGAGATCGAGGGCGAAACGTCCGATGAGATAGTTATCGTGGAGATCATGCTCCATGCGGACGGCGAGTGGCTTGCCGTTGGTTGCAATGGTTTTTTCGAAGAGAAAAGTCACTTCGTGCTCGGCGTTCATTATAGCCTTTTGTCCGCGACCGATGTTGATGGCCCATCCAGTCTTCTTATCACGATCGATGATGTGGGAAGCTGGGTAGTCCGGCTGCTCGTGATCAGCGAAGGCGGCTTTAAGACGAATGGGCTTGCCGTCGATCGTGACGGTGAAATTAGTGAGGACGAAATTCCCATTACTCGCAGTGCCCGGCCCTTTATTTGGGAGGGATTTATCAGGGAGGGTACGGAGCCGGAGCGCGGCGATGGTCTTGAGATTGGTGGAGATTTTGAGGTCGTAAGATTCTTTTTGTTTGGTGGATTTATCAACAAGGAGAGAGTTGTCGGGGAGACGTTTTAAATTTACGTTGGAGGAAGTACGATAGTCCTCGTAACGAATCGGAACCCACTTGGCGGCCTGCGCAGATTCCGTCTTTTCAGGCATAATCGGTTTGGGGCCGTTGTTGAGGATCTCAAATTGTTTGACCTCCACCGTGGGGCCGGTGCCGTTGGCATCTTCGGTGTTGTTGAAGAAGGCGAAGAGTTCATAATACTCACGGTGTGTGATGGGATCGAACTTGTGCGTGTGGCATTGGGCGCAACCCACAGTGAGGCCAAGCCAAACCGCTCCGGTGGTATTGACGCGGTCGATGACCGACTCGACGCGGAACTGTTCGCGATCCGATCCACCCTCTTGGTTGATGAGAGTGTTCCGGTGAAAGGCGGAGGCAATGAGTTGGCTTTTGCTGCGGTTGGGAAGAAGGTCACCGGCCAGTTGCTCGATCGTGAATTGATTAAAGGGAAGATCGTCGTTTAGGGATTTGATGACCCAGTCGCGGTAAGGCCACATATCACGGCCGCCATCGACCGAGTAGCCGTGTGAGTCAGCGTAGCGGGCTTGGTCGAGCCAGTGCCGACCCCAACGCTCGCCATAGTGCGGGCTTGCGAGGAGTCGGTCTACAAGGCGAACCCATGCGTCGGGGCGTTTGTCATTTATAAAGGCGGTTGTTTCTTCGGGCGTTGGGAGAAGACCGGTGAGATCGAGGGAGACCCGGCGTATGAGAGTGGCGTGGTTGGCGGCGGGGGAGGGCCTGATGTCAAGACGTGCGAGAGAGGCCTCTATAAAGTAGTCGATTGGATTGCCTTTCCAAGACACTGGCGGAGTAGTCTTGGCGAGAGGCTCGAAGGACCAGTGACCTTGGTAGGGAGCCCCTTGTTCAATCCAGCGACGAAAGAGTGCGATCTCTTCTTTGGTGAGACTTTCTTTTTTGGCATGTGGCGGAGGCATCGCTTCATCACCGGTGGCTTCCGCGATACGGTAGATTAATTCGCTATCATCTGGTTTGCCCGGAACGATCGCGGAGAATCCGTCGTGTTCTTCAAGTGCGCCGTCTCGGGTATCAAGACGAAGGTCGGCCTCGCGTGTTTTTTCGTCGGGGCCGTGACAGAAGAAGCATTTGTTGGAGAGAATGGGCCTAATGTCGCGGTTGAAGACCACTTCCTGTGAAAAAGTGGCTGAGATCAGTGCGATGCTGAGAATAAAAGAAAGGCGCTCCATTTACAGTAATCTTTATAACGCGAATCGGTGCCGAGGCAATCAGCAAGCATCGAAGTTGATCGGCTTTGGTTCTCGTTAATGGACGGAAAATCGCCTGGAATTCGGCAGTTTTTTGAGAAGCCAATTTTTTATGGGCAGATTCTGCGGAATCTTATAAAAAGAGTGTTTCGTTCGAATATTTGGTAGGGTATCTTACTGGCCGCCCAATGAAATTTAACATAAGCTCTTGTCTTATCGCAGTTGCTGCCTTTGCTGCAGGGATTGCGGTTGACCGCGTTGTATTTTCTCCTGTGGAGGATACGGCCGCGGCAGAAGGTGCGCGAGTCAGAAACAAAGAGTCCAGCAGCTTATCTTCGAGAGGATCAAGAAGCCGGGCCATTTCTTCTCAGCCTGGTCGAAGTGATTCTGATAGACAGCGAGAAGATTCAAGAGAAGAGGGAGCTGAGGGAGTATTGGGATCTTTTCGAGACGCGATGGAAAAACTCCAAGATGGTGGGAGCATGGATGCAAAGACTGCGAGTCAACTTTTACAATCATTTCCGCCTGGCCGGGAGCGTCGGCACATGTTGGAGCATCTTGCAAATGTTTGGGGTCGCCGGAATGGCCAGGTAGCGATTGAATGGGCCGAAAGTTTGGATGGAAGTGATCGTCGGCGAGCTTTACATAGCGCTCTGCATGGCTGGTCGGAAGAGGATCCTGCGGGTGCTGCTCAGTATGTAGCCGAGCTCCCGACTTCTGAGCAAAATTTACATTTAGTGCATGAGATGGCTCATCGTTGGGCTGAGAGTGACCGAACTGCTGCGATGGAATGGGGAGCGTCTCAAGGTGATGCCGCGATACGCAGCCGGGCGATGGGTGGGGTCGTAAGTTCATGGGCCGAGACAGATCCCTCTGCCGCCGCTAATTTTGCTTCGACAATAGACAACCTCTTCGTGAAGCATCAAGCCCTTGAGATTGCGGCTCGTCGTTGGGCAAGCCAAGACACGGCTTCTGCGATGGAATGGGCACAAGGATTGGTAGGTGATGATCGTCACCGAGCCACTCAATCAATCTTACGTGGAGTGGCTGAAAATGCTCCGGGAAAAGCAGCAGCGATCTACGGTGAACTTACGGCAGGCCTCTCGCCCCAGTTGCGGGCAACACATGAACACCGACGGATGGCGCAAGAAATCGCTTCGGCGTGGTCCGAGGCTAGTCCTCAAGAAGCTGCTGAATGGGCACTGGGTCTTCCGGAGCCTGGGGAGGTGCGTCGCGCTGCGGTTGGAGAGGTGGCTGAGCATTGGCTGAGGATTGATAGCATGGCTGCCGGCGAGTGGATCCTAGAGCTTCCGGAAGGAAGGGTTCGTGATGCGGCGGCGGAACGGGTGGTTGGAACGATGCTTCCTACCGACCCCGCGGCAGCATTCGACTGGGCAAACAGTCTCAGTGACGATGGGCATAGGACCGGGATGATGCGGGAGGTGCTTCATCGTTGGAGCTCCCGCGACTTTGCCTCCGCGAATGCCGCACTTCAAAGCGCAGAGATTTCGCCTGAGCAACGCCGCGAGCTCAACCAAGTCTTTGGAAGAAATGAAGCACCAGCTCCAGCTGAAGATCCGGGACGGCAGTCGGAGTAACTCTAGAGGAGAACGGTGGAGGATTCTTTCTCGATTCAGAGTTGAGTGGGATTGGTGATTGGAGCCCCAGAGAAATCTAATTTTCGTCGTTAAAGCTCTGGCGATGGACAGTGGTTTCTCCGTCGGCCTGGTAGATTAAGAGGATGGCATCTTCGCTGGCAACTTCATCAAAGAGGTCCATCATGAACTCCTCCTGGCCGGGCCAAGGGTAGACAAAGAAGAGATCGACTTCGCCAGGGTCAAGACCATCGTAGAGCGGAGTAGTGTCAATGATTGCTCCACCAGAAGTGGTGGCCTGTGGACGAAGAAGGTCCTTGCCGCCGATGCCCTCACATTCTTCATAACCTTCAGGAAGATAACTGGTGCAAAGGTATTCGGCGGGGATCGAGAGGTCTCGAGCCAGTTGGGTGGAGAGCTTTACAAGGCCATCTTCGATTTCGATCCCATAGGCTTTAAAACCTATGAGGGAGGCGATGCAGGTTGCGATCCCAAACCCGGAGCCCCATTCGCAGAAAACGTCACCGCGAAGGATCCCAGATTCTTTGAGAGTGGCGATGGCCGCAAGGACTTTTTCAGGATTACTGGGAAGGTAACGCGGGTAGCGCCGGTCCAGTCCGGCCTCGAAAAAGGCGTCACAGCGTTGCTCGGCCTCGGCAAGCATTGCAGTGACTTCATCGGGTATCTCGCAGGGCTTGGAGATCACATTAAGTTGTTCGAGAGACACAGTATCGGATTATTTTCTTTGGTGTTTCGGTAAGAATTGGACGGCATCAGCGATGACGTATTTTCCTTCTGTTCCTTCGTTTGAAATAATGACTGAACCGTTTTTCCCCTTCTTGAATTCGTAGGTTCCCAGGGATCTAAAGAGTTTTCCATGCTTGGGGACATCCTGTTGATTAATCCGAACGATGGATTTTCCGTTCGCGTGAACGATCGTGACGGGCGTAATGGTCGAGCGTCTTGAATTGTAGCAATGGGAGAGACGGACTTCGTATTTCCCAGATTGTGGGAGATCAGGAGTGAAGGTCACGGATTTTTTCCCTTTGTCTGATTTTTGGTCATGAAGGTATCCGATGCCAACATAGGGTGGGGTGTGGGTTGAATATTGCCATTTTCCCTTGAGAATGGCGCTGGTCTCATCAAGGACAATTCCTGGGAGAGTATCTGGGTTGGGGATGATGAATTTCTGGTTTGCCTTGATGTCGACTTCACCTGGCGCGTGAGTGTTTGGAGCTGCATCGGGATGAGGTTCGATTGAAAAGACGAGACTTCCTCCTAAAAGAAATAGAATCGAGAGGAACCACCTTTTCATGTTGAGAAGACTAACTAGCGCGTCATGAGAGCGCGATGTCATTTCACCCAAATATTCCCCTTTGTAAGATCTCGTATCGCTCAGACGTTAAGCTTAGCTTAAGATATCCTATCCCTCCCGATGCTCTTAAAAATCCGCCTTCAAATTCTCGTTGTCTTTTTCGTCAACGGGGTTTCGGCGGCGGAAGTCGGGGTCGATTTCTTCGAGGCCAAGATCCGCCCGGTTTTGGTGGATAAGTGTTACGGATGTCACTCCGTGGAGGCGGCTAATCGAGGTAAGCTAAAGGGAGGGTTATTTCTGGATACTAAGAAGGGGATGCGAAAAGGCGGGGATACGGGGCCGGCGGTTGTTCCAGGGAATGTTTCTGAAAGTCTCATTTTAAAAGCGCTGCGGCAGGAAGAATTGGAGATGCCTCCTAAGGGGAAACTTTCCGATGAAATCATCTCTGATTTTTCCGAGTGGATCGAAGCGGGTGCGATTGATCCTCGGGAACAATCCAAGAGTAAACTCAAGAGCGCTAAAATTGATGCCTCCAGCCACTGGGCCTTTCAGGCGCCCGAAGAGCCGAAGTTTCCTGAGGTAAAGAATTCCAACTGGGGTCAATCGGAGATTGATGGCTTCATCTTGCGCCAACTCGAAGAGCAGAACTTGAGTCCGGTGCCTGCTGCTTCGCCTCGGGTTTTAGTGCGGAGAATATACTTCGACCTTTTAGGGCTTCCTCCGACGCCCGATCAGGTCGACGAGTTTCTTAAGAATTCTGCAAAGGATCAGGACAGTGCGATTGGGAATCTCGTTGATTCACTTTTAAAGTCTTCCCATTACGGTGAACGTTGGGGGCGGCATTGGCTCGATGTGGCCCGTTATGCCGAGGATCAAGCTCACACTTTTGGAGTTAAGAAGCGAGTAAACGCCCATCAATACCGCGACTGGGTCATCAAGATGTTTAATGAAGATCTACCATTCGATAAGTTCATCAAATTCCAATTGGCAGGTGATTTGATAGAGAATGAATTAGAAGACCGTTTCCGCCAGTTTGCCGGTCTTGGGTTTTTAGGTCTCGGGGCTCAGTACTATAAAAACTCCGACAAGGCCCAAGCTGAGGCAGATGAGCTTGATGACACGATCGATACTGTGACTCGTGGGTTCCTCGGGCTAACGGTGTCGTGTGCGCGATGCCACGATCATAAATTTGATCCTATTCCAACTCGGGATTATTACGCTTTAGCAGGAGTGTTTAACGGACGAAGATATTCTGAAATTCCGTTGGCTGGAGAAGAAGAGGTAAAGGCTTATAACGATGAGCAGCGGGCCATTAAGGATCTTGAATCAAAGCATCGTAGCTATCTTAAAGGGATTGGTAAACAAGAGGGCCAGAAGAAGCTTGGCCAAGTGGGCCGATACCTGCAAGAAGGTTGGCGACTGGTGACTTTGAAATCGCAAGGGGTCAAGATTTCGGACGACGAGTTCGCGGAGCAAGCGGGGCTCCATCGCCATTATACAAAGCGATTCCGAGAAATGCTGGAGAAGGGTCGTAAGAATGACCTGATCAAGCGTTTGCCTGAGTTAAAAGGGTGGCATGAAGTGGACGCGAATTTTAAAGAGAAGCCCACTTTCGATACTCTCAAGATTCCTGAAAAAATCGTTGAGTTGGCAAACCAATTTCAAAATTTGGTAGATCGTGCTGAAGAAGCCTTCATGCAGATTGAGACTGAGAAAGCAGAGGAGTTGGCCAAAGCTCGTAATCTGGAAGATCGGTTGAACAAGATCATTGGGAAAATGGAGAATGATCAGAAGCGCCTTCTTAAAAATATCTGGTATGACGGACACGCTCCCCTCTATGCCGCTGAAAATGATGCTTATGCGAAGCTTTTGAATGAGGAGCAAAAAGCGGAAGCAGATCGAAAGAAGGCCGAATTTGAGTCTCTTCGTAAAAAGGCTAGGCCAAAGTATCCCTTAGCCCATGGGGTTCAGGGAGGAGGTAAGGCGATGCAGGTCTATATCCGTGGCAATCCGGCAAGCAAAGGGGAATGGGTTGCCCGGGGGACTCTTGAGATTTTGGAAAATGAACCGCGACCGACTGATCCCGAGGCAGCCAAGAAGCATCCTTTTTCACGTCTTGACCTTGCTGAGGCTATCGCTTCGCCGCAGAACCCTCTCACTGCTCGGGTGATCGTGAATCGCGTTTGGCAGTGGCACTTTGGGAAAGGCCTGGTGACGACTTCAAGCAACTTTGGTCTTTTGGGTGAAGCTCCGAGTCATCCAGAATTGCTCGATTGGTTGACCGTCAATTTTATAAAGAACGGATGGTCGATTAAGTGGTTGCATCGCGAGATCCTCAAATCAGCAACTTATCAACTTTCTAGTAAGCGGAGTTCTAAAAACGAAGAACTCGATGGTGATAATCGCTTCCGTTGGCGATTCGATCGTCGTCGCCTAGAAGTCGAAGCTTGGAGGGATGCCTTACTTGCGATCTCTGGAAATCTCGACCCGACGATGGGTGGTCCGACGATCGAGCTCAGTAAAAACAAAACACGTCGTACGGTATACGCGAGTATCAGTCGTCATCAGCTCGATGGGATGTTAAGGATTTTTGATTTTCCCGACGCAAATGTTTCTGCGGCTTCTCGAACGGAGACGACTGTTCCACAACAACAACTCTTCGTTCTGAATAGTGACTTCATTATTGATCAGGCTAAGGCTTTTGCCAAACGGGTGACTGGTGAATATGATGAAGTTCCAAAGCAGGTGGAATTTGCCTATCGCCTTGTTTTTGGGCGTTCACCCTCGAAAGCAGAATCACAAGTTGCGCGGGCCTATCTTAGTATTGAAAAAGAAAAGGACGACAAACTCTCCCGTTGGGAGCAGTATTGTCAGGCGTTGCTTGCGAGCAACGAATTGATGTATCTCGATTAACATGCAAGACGGAACCTTCGACCAGCCCATCATGAATCGCCGCGATATTCTGAAACGTGCGGGAGGAGGATTCGCGTCGCTTGGGCTTGCTGGAGTTCTCGCCGACCAAGGCTTGTTAGCTGCCGAAAGTCCGCTTGTTCCAAAATCTCCGCATATTCAGCCTAGGGCTAAGCGTATCATTCATCTCTTCATGAATGGTGGCCCTTCCCAGGTCGATACCTTTGACCCTAAGCCGGCTCTCGAGAAATATCATGGGCAGCGCCCGCCGGGAGCTGAACGTAAAACAGAAAGACAAACCGGAGGACTTTTTAAATCCCCTTTCAAGTTTAAGCAATCGGGGCAGTCTGGGATTCCGGTCAGCGAAATCTTTCCTAAGGTCGCTAAGTGTATCGATGATATCTGCGTGATTCGATCGATGCACACTGATGTACCCAATCACGAGCCTTCACTGCTCATGATGAACTCGGGGATCACTCAACCAATTCGCCCCAGCATGGGGTCGTGGCTTAGTTATGGTCTGGGAACCGAAAATCAAAATCTTCCTGGTTTCGTGGTCTTATGTCCGGGTAAACCGGTGGTTGGCCCACAACTTTGGAGTAACGGTTTCCTTCCCGGGATCCATCAGGGTTGCCATATTGGCAAGCTCGATCCCAAGAAGATCGTTGATCACATCAGTAATAAGCACCTCACTCCACGAACCCAGCGTCAACAGCTTGATCTGATTAACCAGCTCAATGGCCTCCATTCAGATCAGCGCGCCGGAGATGACAAGCTGGAATCACGGATCCAGTCGCTCGAAGTGGCCTTCAGGATGCAGACCGAAGCTCCAGAGGCTTTTGATGTGAGCAAGGAAACCAAGGCGACCCGTGAGCTTTATGGAAAAGGGCAGTTTGCTGATTCCTGTCTCGCGGCCCGCCGTCTCGTAGAGCGTGGTGTTCGCATGGTGCAGGTTTATTTTGGTGGCGGGCAACCTTGGGATGACCATAGTAATATCGAAAATGGACACCGATCTAAGGGACAGCAAAGTGATCAGGCTATTGCCGGCTTACTCCGTGATTTGAAATCACGGGGCCTCCTTGAAGACACTTTGGTTTTATGGGGAGGTGAGTTCGGTCGCACCCCGGTGTCTGAAGGTGGAAGTGGTCGTGACCATAATCACCATGGATTTACCGTTTGGCTCGCCGGCGGAGGAGTCAAGGGCGGCATGACCTACGGTTCGACTGACGAATTCGGTTTTGCGGCAATGGAAAACAAGGTCCATGTTCACGACCTCCACGCGACTATCCTCCATCTCATGGGTCTCGATCACGAAAATTTGACCTACCGATACTCAGGTCGGGATTTCCGCCTCACTGATGTCCACGGACATGTTGTACGCGATATCCTAGCGTGACATGCTGTTGCTGGAATTTTGTTTGCGATGCGATTTCATTAACCAGCCCGCGCGGTGGGAACAGTGATCATATTTGCGGGCTTATAGTGGTTTTTTTGGGTAATTGGGCGGAACAACCTTGTAATCCGAATTCGGTTTCAATGGTTAGGAAATGAGGTGTTTTGGCCCGACCTTGACCTTTTGGGTCCTCATGCCTAGCGTCCCGCCCTAATAT
>Ga0257110_1000997_pt1 | contig 13283 bp, 9 predicted proteins | sample LP_taG_7_FD_190184 | JGI IMG/M metagenome (GOLD analysis project Ga0257110, IMG submission 190184) | Marine microbial communities from Northeast Subartic Pacific Ocean, Canada - LP_J_2015_P26_10m | ecosystem: Environmental > Aquatic > Marine > Oceanic | place: Canada: Northeast Subartic Pacific...
AAGGGCTACGACAAGGAGGCCATCGCGAAGAAGCTCGAGGCCGCGAACCGCGCGGCGAACAACGCGGGCGGCTGCTGCGGCGGCGGCGGCTGCGGCTCCGGGGGCTGCGGCTGAGCGATTCCCCGTTCTAACTGTATATGTCCACAAGTCAGTAGCCTCCGGACGGGCACCAGAAGCCTACAACAGCGCCCCGGGGCGGCCGCGGCGTCGAGTAAAATTTTAACATATCCCGCCGGCGGCATATGTAGCCCACGTGAGTTCAGGCTCGAGGCGCGAGAGAAGCCCCTCTTAGTCTCCGCGGTCGCCACCCAGGCGCTGCTTCCCCGCGGTCGAAGAGGCGCGGCGGCTCGTGGACTCCGGCGAGATCGGCGCGGTGACGGCGGTCATCTCGGACTTTGGCTTCGACGCCGCCGACTCGGGCGCGTACCCCGCGGACCCGAACGACGCGCGGTCGGGCGACCCCATCTACCACAAGTCCGTGGCCGGGGCGGCGGCGCGCTGCTCTGGGCCGGGCCCTACCCCATCGCCGCGGGCCTGCTGCCCTTCGGCGCGGGGCAGCCACCCGCGACTACCGAGCAATTAAAAGAGCGACCTAGGTCGCGCACGTGATCATGCCGAAGAACCGCGCGTACCAGGGCCGGTCGACCTCGTCGTTGAGGAGGCCCGGCGCGAGCGCGAAGTCGTGGAGGTCCGGCGGCGCGAGGCCCTCCGTGAGGAGCCACGCGTGCGCGTAGCGGCGGCCGAGGATCTCCGCGGAGAGCGCGTCGAAGTGCAGGTTGTCGCCGAGGTGCGAGAGCCCCAGCGCGGAGCAGGCGGACACGAGGCGGCCCTCCTGGTCCAGGACGCCCGGCGCCTTGCAGATGGTTAGTACCGCGCCTCCCGCAGCGACCCGGACCCCTGGCTCTGCTGGAGGCCGCTGACGCGGTCCGGCGGCGACGCCGGCGTCCGCGTCGACAGCGACGCGACGAACACGGACCGCAAACCCAAATCAATGGGCAGGCCCGCGTGCGTGACGTCCCCTCCGAAGACGATCGCGGTGCCCAGCGGCGGCCGCACGACGGCGTCCGGTTCCGTTTCCGGCGGCGCGCCGTCGGGCCACGACGGCGGACAGGCCGCCGCGGACCAGTAGCCCGTGCCGCCGCCGGCGAAGTCGTCCGGGTCCGACAGCGGGATCAGCACCGAGAGGGCCATGTGGTCCTTGTGATGCCCGAAGCCGCCGCCCTCGGTGTAGACGTTGATCGCCGGCTCGCCCTCGCTCCACTCCAATTCGCCCATCATGTAGAGGTCCCGCAGCGACGCGCACGTCTCGCCGAGGAACTCGTCGGGCTCCGAGCCCTCGGAGAAGAGCCGCGATTTCGGCTGCCGCGCCGCCCAGCCGTCGCCCGGCTTAAACAGCGCGTCGTAGATCTCCGGGTAGTCGTCGTCGAGGATGTCAAGCACGCCCAGCAGCAGCGCCTCGCAGCGCTCGACGACGTCGTACTCGAACGCGAGCGCGTCGCTCACGCTGAAGCGGTTCTTGCCGTTCGGCTTCGCGCCTTGTCGCTCCATCGCGGCGACGCCGTCCGCGCGGAGCGCCTCCAGCTCGTCGGCGTCGGCGACGTCGCGCACGCAGAGGACGACGTCGCCGAGCATGAGCGCCTCGCCGAGCGTCCGCGTCGGGTGCTGCGCCGCGGCGGGATTGAGCCAGATCTCCTCGTCCTCCTCCGGCGTCTCCTCGTCCTCCACCGGCTCTTCGACGGTCGCTTCCACGTGGAGACGCGTCGGCGGACGCCGCGGTCGGCACGGGGCGCTGCGCTGCGGCGATGGCGGCGCGAAGCCGGCGACAAACGCCAGGAGGCAGAGGCCGCGCCAAGCCATTCTCGAGGTCGAACTGCACTGCTGGTCAAACCAAAAGAATGAGCCGTGGTTGAACCAGCTTATGGAGCACGTCATATTGCTGGAACCCATCAACTGAGCTGCCCGCTGGCATCCCGGCCATGCATCGCAGCCATCTGAGCACCATCTGAGCCGCCGGGAGGCATCGCGCCCACCGCAGCTCCGGATGGTGCGCTGTCTCCCCATGCATCTGGGCAGCCTGCTCGTCGTACATGGCCTCGAACGCGGCGTCGCCGCCGAGGCCGCGGGCTCGCAGGCGACGACGTCGAGTGCCTCGGCCCCAAGCTCTCCCAACTCGAACGCTTCGACGGCGGCTGCGCCGACTACGACCCGGACGCCGTCGGCGCCGCGCTCCGGCGCGGGCGCGCGGGCGCCGCCGTGCTCTACCGGGGCGACGCCTGCCGGACCAAGGGCTGGGTCAAGCACGACTTCGCCGGCCAGATCGCGGCGAACCACCGGGCGGAGCTCTGGGAGCCCCTGCGCCGGGCCTTTGGGTTCGTGGAGCTCTACGGCCACGTCTCCGGCCCTCCGGCGTGCGTCGCGGCCATGCGAGGCACGGCGAACTGGACGCGGCTCGACGCCATCGAGACGAGCGCGGAGCACTACAGTAGCAAGAAGTGGTTCAACGCGGGGCACGATTGGTTCAGGAACGTCACGAACGGCGCGGCGGGCTTTGTCGTCGTCGCGCGGCCGGACATCGTCTTCCGGCGGACCGTCGACGCGTTCCTCGACGCGGGCCGCCTGAACCTCTTCCACTTCGAGGACGTGCGCTTCGGCCGCGCCTGCGGCGCGCAGGCCCGCGCCTGCTTCGAGACCGGCTGCCACTGGATGAACAGCGACGCGCTCTTCGCGGCGCCGGGCCGCGTCTACTACCCGCTGTCGGGCCTGAGCCGGAGCACGGGGCACGACCTCGTGGACTTCGCGCGGGCCTGCTGCGGCGGCGCGCACGTGCCGGCGGCGAAGTTCGTCACCGTGCTGGAGACGGAGGCGTGCCACAACACGCGGGCCTTCGACTGGCAGCCCTACTACTACATCTACGGCATGCTCTTCTGCGAGGCCGAAATCCGGCCCGGCGAGACCGCGGGCGAGACGTGCCTGAGCCTCACGCGCACCGCGATGACGGACTTCTACTACCCCGCCAACGCGACGAACGGCACGGTAAGAGGGTAACCAGTTTACGCCGCGGGCTTCGCGCGGCCTAAAAGCCCGCGCGCGATGCCCGCGAGGCCCACGCGGAGCGACAGCCAGCCCAGCGCGGCGACGGAGAGCCAGCCCCGGAGGCTCCGGAGCTGGCGCGCCGCGTGGCCGCGCAGCAGGAGGCGGTTCACCGTCGCGAGGCGCCGCTCCGTCCGCCGCCGGTCCGCCGCGGCCGCGGGCGACTCCGGGAACTCGGCGAACTTTTTGGGCGCGGGCGCGGCGCGCGGCGCGCGGAGGCGGTCCGCGAGCGCGGCGACGGCGAGGCGCCGCGCCTGGCGGCCCCGCTTCGAGAAGCCGAGGCGCCACAACAGCCGCGTCGAGTCGAGGTCGTGCAGCGCGCGGCGGAGCGTGTCGCCCTGCGCGGACCCCAGAACCGTCTTGAGCGAGTCCAGCGGCGTCACGGAGCCCGTCCAGTTCGACGGCGCCGCCTTCGCGTCGCCGCCGGCCAAATCCAGCAGCGCGTCGAGGCGCAGCTCGTTGCGGTCCGTCAGCAGCGTCTCGCGGAGCGCGCGCCGGCTCTCGGCCGTCGACGGGCTGAGCGCGCGCTGGATGGCCCAGGGTAACGCCGCGGTGTAGACGTTGAATTCCTCGTCGACCTGGGCGACGACGCCCTCGAGCGTCAGGAACGTGCGGATCAGCAGGATGATGTAGGGCGGCGTGCGCATCTGCCACCGCGTGCCCATCTTGAAGAGCACCGTACTGAGCGCGCCGAACTGCGACAGGCCCGTCGCCTCCGACTGCATGTTCTCGCCGAGCTCCCGCGTCAGACGGACGCGCAGCGCCTCGCCCTCGTAAGAACCTTGGACGAAGGCCTCCCCGGGCGCCGGCCGCCACTTGATCGGCGTCTCGACGAAGCCCGTGTCGATGAACGCCTGCGTCAGGCTCTCCCAGTCCTTCTTCAGGACCGACTGGATGCCCAGCGAGAAGGCGTCCATGATGTCGTCGGGCACGGACGACATCAGCCCGAAGTCCAAAAATGTCACCTTCCCGTCGTCGGCCAGCAGCATGTTCCCCTCGTGCGGGTCCGCGTGGACGAGACCCGTCCAGACCAAACCCGCCGTCACGGCCTCGACCGCGCGGACGCTCAGTTCCATCTTCTCGTCCCCGTCGAGGTCGCCGAGGTGGCGGCCCTCGACCCACTCCGTGGCGATGACCTTGCCCGACGCGTCGCTCGTCAGCTCCGGCACGACCCGGGGCACGCCCACGTACGGCAGGAACCGGAGCGAGTCGCCGAAATCCTTCGCGTTCCGCGCCTCGTTCCGAAAGTCCAGTTCCTGGACGATGCCCGACGCCACCCGATCGAAGATCTTCTGCAGGTCGATCTCGCCGACGGCGCCGCTCCGCTCCGCGAAGCGAAAGAGCAGCAGGATCACCGCGGCGTCCAAAAAGCACTGCTTCGGCGCGGCCGGGCGCATGACCTTCAGCGCGACGTCGACGCCGGAGTGAGTCGTACCGCGGTAGACCTGCCCCAGGCTCGCGGCCGCGACGGGCGACGGCGACAGGTGCCTGAGCAACGTAGGTCCTCGTAGCTTGGCGCAGCCCGCGGGGACCGCGCCCGGCGCGAGCGGGCCGGCGTCGTACCCGAGCTCGTCCGCCACAACTTGAAAGGCCACGGCGTCCTCGAAGGGCTCGTTGCGCGTCTGCAGCGTCTTCAAAGCGTCGCAGACGTCCGCGGGCAGGATGTCCTCCCGCTGGCTCAGCGTCTGGCCGACCTTGACCGCGAGCGGGCCCAGAGCCGTGAGCTCCGACCGGAGCGCCGCGCCGCGGTGGGCCTCGTCCGTCCACTGGGCGCGTACTCTTTGCAACGCGAGGCCGAAGGCGCCGACGCGGCGGGCCAATTCCACCGGCCGCGCCATGCCAAAGTCCAGGATGCTCTGCCGGTCGTAGGCCGCCGTGCAGAGCGCGTCGAGCTCGCGGCGCTCCGGCGACAGCGCCGGCGCGTGGTGGTGTTGCGTTGTTGGGATCTGGGTCTGCTGCAGCGTCGCCGCGCGCAGCGCGGGCGGGCCGCGGAGGGCCTGCGCGGCTGCGAAGAGCAGCAGCGCATGTCCACGCATCATTGGAAGCACGTTGTGGCCACGCGACAAGCGCTTCGGATGGCGGCACGCTTTTGAGGTGCCGCGACGCTCGCGACGGTGCTGTCGTGTTGAAGACCTCGCACCTCTCGTCACTGCAGCCGCTGCCGGCGCGCGCACGGCCCACCGCTGCAGCCCTGCGCTCGCCCAACGGCCGTAGCACGCATCGATGAAGCCGCTCTTCATCGCGGCGACGCGGCAGCACGTGGGCAAGACGACGTGTTCGCTCGCCATCCTCAGCGGCCTGACGCAAAAGTTCGACCGCGTGGGCTTCATCAAGCCCGTGGGCCAGCAGCACGTGGCCGTGGACGGCTCCGACGTGCGCGTCGACAAGGACGTGCAGCTCATGAAGGAGTACTTCGGCATGGAGCACGTCGCCTACGAGGACATGTCGCCGGTCATCGTCCCTCGGAACTATACGAAGCAGTACGTCGACGGCGGCGGAAGCCTGCTGGCGGAGCAGAAGGCGAAGATCCTCGCGGCGACGGCGCGCGTCGAGGCGTCGTCGGAGGCCACGGTCCTCGAGGGCACGGGCCACGTCGGCGTCGGGTCGATCATCGGCGCGTCGAACGCGGACGTCGCCGCGTGGGTCGGCGCGGACGTCGTGCTCGTCGCCAACGGCGGCATCGGGTCCGCCTTCGACGAGCTGGAGATGAACCGCATCATGCTCAAGGACAAGGGCGTGCGCGTCCGCGGCGTCATCCTGAACAAGGTGAGACCCGACAAGGTCGACATGATCCGCGACTACGTCGGCCGCGCGATGCGCGACCGCTGGGGCTGCCCGCTGCTGGGCGTCGTGCCGGACCTGCCGTTCCTGGGGAAGGCGACCCTGGACAACTACGAGAAGCTGCTCGAGGCCGAATTCATCTCGGGCCAGCGGCACCGCGACCTCCACTACGGCGTGTCCGATCTGGCGTGCGTGACGACGGCCGTGCGGCGGTTCCTGCGCAAGGCGAACTACCGGGAGACGGAGCGCAAGGACATGCGGCCCCTGTTCATCACGCACTGCACGCGGGACGACGTGCTCCTGGCCTTCCTGGCCTACTACAAGCGGTCGACGCGCGGTTTGGACGTGGAAAACATCACCGAGTCGGACTGGCTCGGCGCGATGGTGCTCTGCACGGGCGAGTGCGAGATCACGGACCCGGCCTTCCAGAACGAGGACAACACGTCGCTGCCCTACCTCATGGAGATCGCGCGCGCCTACGACGCGCCCATCATGGTCACGAAGATGGGCACCGTCGAGGCGACGAACGACATGGCCAACTTCACGGCGAAGATGCACATCGGCGACCGCGAGCGCATCAAGGCCGCCATCGACCACTACCAGCCCCACATCGACTTCGACGCGCTGCTCGCGGGGTAAGCGCGCTTAGCAAAGATCCGGCGGGAGCTCCAGGCCGATGAGCGCGATGAGGTCGCCGTCCTTGGACGTCGCGCACCAGGCCTCGACGGGGTCCGGCGACGGCGCGAACCTCAGGAGCTTCGCCTCGACGACGTCGTAGTCGCCCGGGTCCAGCGCGGCCGCGAAGGCGCGGCGCCGCGCGGCCGAAACCTTCGCGAGATCCTGCTTCCGCTTCCGCCGGCGCTTCTTCCGCTCGATGACGTCCGGCGGCGGCTTCGGCTTCTTCTTGCCCGACGACGGCGGCGCGGCCGCCGCCGCGTCCGCGTCCGCGTCCGCGTCCGCTGCGTCGTCGGCCTCGAACGCTTTGATCGCGGCCGCCTCCGCGACCGCGAGATCTCGCAGCGCCGTCCCCGCGGCTTCCGAGAGGTCCGTCTCCGCGGGGTCGCCCCGGGCGCCGAGGAGCGCGAGCGCCGCCGCGACGGGGTAGTGGTCGCTGGGCCACGACGCGTTCGGCAGCCCCGCGGCGCGCGACGGCGCGTCGGCCTCGAGGCTCGCCCAGCGCGCGGCCGGCCGGAGCGCGGGCGTGCACAGGACGTGGTCCAGCCTCCACGTCGCCATGCGCGGCGACGCCGGAAAGTCCGGCGCCTCGTGGTCGTGGCCCGCGCGCGTCGGCCCGAGGGGGACGCGCGTCAAAAGCCCGCCGCGGAGCGCCGCCGTCGTCTGTGTCCTCGCCTTGTCCAAGAGCTCGGCCCAGGCGCCGAGGTCGCCGTCCGACGGCTCCCTGCGCAGCGCGACGGCGCACGCTCTCCGCCGCGCGGCGGCGCGCGCCGCGTCGTCGGCGCTCTCGTCGCCGACCATGGCGCCGAGCGCGGAGCCGGCGTCGAGCTCCGCGTTGAGATCGCCCGCGATCACCAGCCGCAGGTTCCGCCCGCCTCCCAGCTTCGACCTCGCGGCGTCCATAATCCCGAGCACCATCCCGACGCGCTTCTCCTCGGAGCCCGCGTCCAGATGCGCCGACGCGACGGCGACCTCGGCGCCGTCGCCCTTGGCGACGCCGACGAGCACGCGCTGCGTCGCGTTGCCCTCGCCCGTCCACGCGACGCGCCAGCCGCGGCCCACGCAGACGCACGCCGCGACGGCCGTCGCGCGGCCGAGCACGCGCTCGTTGCGCTGCGCGTGGCGCTCGAGGTCGCGCGGCGGCGGTGGCGTCACGGTCCAGCCGGCGCCGAGCGCGTCGACGAGCCACGCGGGCGGCGCGCGGTCGTCGCCGGAGCCCTCGAACTCGACCTCTTGCAGGCACAGCACGTCGGCCGTCGCCGCGACGCGCCGCACCTGGGCGGCCAGCGCGTCCCGCCGCGCGGGCCAGGCCAGCACGTCGTCGGGCACCCAGGCGAAGGCGGCGAAGGGCTGGACGGCGCCCGTGCGCTTGTCGATGGGCCGCACAAACAAGGGCGCCAGCAGGTTGTAGCTCGCGACGACGAGGTCGCCGTCGAGGCGTTCCAGCGGTGCGACGACGGCGACGTCGTCGTCGGCTGCTCGCACGAGGCTAGCCATCGCACGCTGGCGCGCGAGCAAGAGGCGGCGCGGCCGTCGGCGCGAGCAAGATCCACAAGAAGAGCTCGAGCTCGGCGGCCGCCGCCACCGGCGTCGCGCGCCGCGCCGCGCCCGCCTCCCTAGAAGCGCGTTAATCTGCGTTACCCGCCGCTACTCCTTGTCCTCGTCGACGTCGTCGACCTCCTCGGCCTCGACGCCGTTGCCGTTCTCGAGGTAGCCCGCCTTGGCGCGCTCCGCGGCGAGCCTCTCCTCGCGCTCCGCGTCCTCGACGGACGTGTCGTAGTAGTCCTCGAACTTGCCCGCGACGGTGCCCGCGACGGCCTCGCCCGTCTTGGGGTCCATGTAGCCGAACTCGGGCCCCGTCGTGTCCTCCTGGGCCGCGTTGCCCGCCCAGAACTTCTCCGTGACGTTCGGCCGGAGCGTGAGCGGGATGTCCTCGTCGCGCCAGATCGGCGGCCACTGCTCGCCGACCTTCTTCGAGCCGGGCCCGTCGGGCCCCATGAGCGGCAGCTGGCCGTTGAGCTCGTTGCCCCAGGTCGACTTCTTCGTCTTCCGCTTGCTCTTCTTGACGTGGCGCGTCGTGCCGTCGAGCGGGAAGAATTTCACGCCCCGCATGTACATGCGGTGGTAGATGAGCTCCACCATGTCCTCGATCTCCTCCTCCGTCGGGTCCCGGTCCAGGACCTCGGGGTCCGGCAGGGGGTCCAGGAACTCCTTCTTGTACTCCTCCCAGACGACGGGGTTGCCCGTGACCGGATCGCGCTCCCAGTCGACCGTCGGCTCGGGGCACTTCCGCGGCAACAACTCTTCCGGGATCTGCGTCGGCGCGTCCTTCCAGTCCTCCCACTTGACGAGGTCCTCGGGGTAGTTGCCCTCGGGGAACTTGGGGTAGGGCGAGTAGTGCGGGCCGCGGAAGATGGGGCCGAAGCCCCAGTCCGTGGGGTCCGTGGGGATGACCCAGGGGTCCTTCCAGGCCTCGGGCGTGCGGTAGACGCCGTGCTCGTCGATCCAGGCGCGCTCGTTGTAGACGAACTCCTCCTCCTCCTCCTCGACCATGCCCGTGGGCACGCCGTAGTCCATGTCGTCCAGATCCTCGTCGGCGAGCTGCTCCTGGAACTTGGCGATCTGCTCCGGCGTGTACTTCTTCGCCAGCGCCATCTTCTCCTTGGGCGTCATCTTCTTGAAGGCCTCGAGGTCGAAGTCCGCCATGGTCGCGGCGACGAGGGGGACTGCGCCGGCCTCAGACTTCCGATTTCATGGCTGCCGACAGGGGCTCCATCCAGTGCACCCTGCGGAGTGCAGCAATGGTGCCGCTGTCCATAAACTCGCGGTCTCTGCGCGAGGGTGGTGCCGGCTCGCGGCTGAAGCCCACTCGCGGACGCGGCCGACGGAGAGGGCCCCCGCCCGCGCCCGGCGCATCGTAGCACCATGGCGAAGGACGACGTCGAGATGAAGGACGCCAAGGACGACGGTAAGAAGGACGACGACGCGACGGTCGAGGAGCCGCCGGCGCCCCCGGACCTGCTCGTCGCCATCGAGAAGAACGTCGTGCTCATCGAGAAGGCCGTGGAGACGTCGCAGACGCGGCTCATGATGCGCGCGCTGCGGAACAACGGCCCCATCCGGAAGAAGGCCGACGCGGAGGTCCTCGGCCGCGCGGTCCGGAAGCTGCTGGGCAACGGCGGCGCCGCGACGCAGGCGCTCGTCGCCGCGGCCCTCGCGGCCGTCGGCGCGCCGGCGGCGGCGCCCGCGGCGGCCATGGACGTCGACGGCGACGGCGCGCCGCCGCCGCCGCCCAAGGACGCGCTGCCCGAGGTCGAGATCTACGTGCTGACGCTCTGCGTGTCGACGCTCGTCCGCGGCCGCGACTTCGCCGGTGGCGCGGCCCTGAGCGCGCTCCTCATCCCGCGGCTCCGGGCCGTGCAGGCCCTGCGGCGCGCCCTCGACCCCCTGTCGGCGAAGGTCTACTTTTATTTCGCGCTGTGCCACGAGAAGCTCGGCAAGTTCGACGACGTCCGCGCGCAGCTCTTCGCGGCGCACCGGACGGCCGTGCTCCAGCACCACGAGTTCTCCGCCGCCGTGCTCCTCAACGGCCTGCTCCGGGGCATGCTCGAGGCGAACCTCGTGGAGGCGGCGCTGAAGCTCGTGTCGAAGACGACGTTCCCCGAGACGGCGTCGAACAACCAGTTCTGCCGCTACCTCTACTACACGGGCCGCATCCAGGCCATCCAGCTCGACTACAGCGACGCCTTCACGAAGCTCATGCAGTCGTCGCGCAAGGCGCCCGCGAACACGGCGCTCGGGTTCCGGCTCCAGGTCACGAAGCTCACGCTCCTCGTGCAGCTGCTCATGGGCGAGATCCCGGACCGCAGCGCCTTCGACGGCGGGGGCATGCGCGGCGAGCTCGAGCCCTACCTGAAGCTGACGCAGGCCGTGCGCCGCGGCGACCTGCTGGCGTACAACAAGGTCGTCGCGGACTACGGCGCCAAGTTCGCGCGCGACAAGACCGCGTCGCTCGTGCGCCGCCTGTCGCAGAACGTCGTCAAGACGGGCCTGCGCCGCATCAACGTGTCCTACAGCCGCATCTCCCTCGAGGACGTGAAGACGAAGCTCCACCTCGACTCCGTGCGGTCCGCGGAGTTCGTGTGCGCCAAGGCCATCAAGGACGGCGTCATCGACGCCGTCATCGACCACGACAACGCCTGCGTCAAGTCCAAGGACGTCGCCGACATCTACTCCACCATCGAGCCCCAGAAGGCCTTCCACCGCCGCGTCGTCTTCTGCCTCGACGTCCACAACGAGGCCGTCAAGGCCATGCAGTACCCGCCGGACGCGCACAAGCCCAAGAAGGCCCTCGAGGACGGCGAGGAGGCCAAGGACGACGAGAAGCAGACCGACGAGGAGCTCGCCAAGGAGATCGAGGAGGAGCTCGGCGACGAGATGTAGCGCGGGCCGCCCGGCCCGCCGCGACCGGCCGCACCCCGTCGCCCCGCTTCGCACTAAACACTCGCTTACGTCCTCCCGGCGGCGCGGGCCGCGCGCAGCGCGAGCGCGCGCTCCCGGTTCTTCCGCGCGCGCTCGCGCTGCTCGTCCGTCGCCGCCGTCGCCGCGACGGGCCGCGGCGGCGTCGCCCGCGGCGGCGCGGCGACGGGCCTCGGCGGCGTCGCCCGCGGCGGCGCGGCGACGGGCCTCGGCGGCATCGCCCGCGGCGGCGCGACGGCCGGCCGCGGCGGTGTCGGCCTCGGCGGCGCGACGGCCGGCCTCGGCGGCATCGGCCGCGGCGGCGCGACGGCCGGCCTCGGCGGCGCCGGCCGCGGCGGCGCGACCGCCGCGGCGTACGACGGCCGCGGGGGCATCGGCCGCGGCGGCGCGACGGCCGGCGGCCTCGGCGGCGGCGCGACGGCCGGCCGCGGCGCCGGCGACGGCCGCGGCGCCGGGCACTGCCAGTTCGACGACGACGACGACGACGAGACGAGCGCCGGCCGCGGCGGCCCGCGCTTGAGCGGCGGCACGGGCGGCCCGCGGCGCGGCGTCGCCGTCGGCGGCGGCCCCCGCGGCGCGGGCGCCGGAGCCGGCGGCGGCGCCGCGCGCGGCGCGGGCGCGGGAGACGAAACCCACGGCGCGGGCGGCGGCGCCGGCGCGGCCGCCGGCGACAAGCCCCAGGGCGCGGCCGCCGGCGACGGCGCGGGCGGCCGCCGCGCGAGGGGCGGCACCGGCGGCCCGCGGCGCGGCGTCGCCGCCGGCGCCGCCGGCCGTCGCGCCGGGTCGTCCCAGGCCCGCGGCGGCGGCGCGGCCGGTGCCCGGGCCGCGGCCGGCGGCAGCGCGGCCGGCGCGGGCGGCCGCGGCGGCGCCGGCGCCTCGGGCCGCGGCGGCGGCGCGGGCGCGGGGCTGTCGTCGAAGCCCCAGGGGTCCGGCGCCGCCGCGCCGTCGTCCGGGTCCGCGAAGACGTCGGGCCGCCGCCGCTTCTTCCGCGCCTTGGCGGCCGCGAGGGGCTCCTGGAAGGCGACGGACGGGTAGGCGCCGATGTGCTCGTCGAGGGCGTCCGGGTCGTAGAGGTCCGCGTAGCCCTCGAGGGCCACGAAGTCCGCGACGTCGCGGAGCGCGCGGGCCCCGAGGCTCGGCTCGGGCGCCGCGCCGCCCGCGGGCGGCGGCGGCCGGTTCGCCGTGCCCCGCTTCACGTTCCGCCGCCAGGCGTCGGCGAGGCGCGGCTTGTAGGTCAGCGGCGCGCCGTATTTCGTGGAGCGCGGGTAGTCGCGCCAGGACGCGTCGCCCTTGTACTCCGCGGCCGGGTTGAACTTGGCGCGCTTCCGCTTCGCCTTCGCGGAGTTGCCGCCGACCTGGGACGCGTGGTAGGCGCCGATGGCCAGCTCCCGGTCGACGCGCTCGGGCCAGTTGGGCACGAGGCGCCGCGGCACCATGCGCTTGTTGAGGTTCTGGTGGAGCCGGAGCCCCCGTAAATCGCGCAGGGCCGCGTTGACGCGCGCGGACTTCTCGCCGCCGGCCTCGAACTTGCGGTCCTCGCCCGGCCCCATGAGCAGGACGACGCGCCCCGCGCGCTTCCGCGCCGTGCGGCCCATGCGCTGCACGAGGCGGATCGGCGACCCGACCTGATCGTAGAAGACGCACATGTCGACCGCGCCGATGTCCAACCCCTCCTCCGCGATGCACGTCGCCACGAGCACGTTCGTGTCGTCGGCGAGGAACCGCCTCACCGCCGCCTTCTGGTCGTCCTGCTTCATGCCTGACGCGCCGCCCTGGCCCACGAACCGCTGGACGCGGAGGCCCGGCTCGCCCGCGAGCGCGTCGCCGATGGCGTCGACGGAGTGGCGCGTGCCCGTGAAGACCATGGCCCGCGAGCTCCGGCCCGCCTCCCGCGACCGCGCGAAGTGGTCCACGAGCAGCTCCCGCAGCTTCGCCGTCTTCGGCGCCTCGCCCGCGCCCCGGAGCACGTCGACGCATTTCTTGAACGGCGCGCCCGCCGCGACCCGCGCGCAGACCTTGTCGAAGGGCTTGTCCGAATTCGCGTCGCAGGCCGCCAGGGCCTCGAGCTTGTCGAGACACCCCCCGGGGCCGTAGGCCTTCAACGCGTCGTGCGCGGCGACGAGCTTGTGCGCGAGGAGCTTGTCGAAGAACAACCCGGAGTGCGAGCACTCGGCCGAGAAGACCTGGAACGCGGACAGCTGCGCCAGATCGCTCGAGTGCAGCAGCCGCGCGGCCTTGAGCCGCCCCAGGGGCGGGCC
>Ga0257110_1001000_pt1 | contig 13276 bp, 8 predicted proteins | sample LP_taG_7_FD_190184 | JGI IMG/M metagenome (GOLD analysis project Ga0257110, IMG submission 190184) | Marine microbial communities from Northeast Subartic Pacific Ocean, Canada - LP_J_2015_P26_10m | ecosystem: Environmental > Aquatic > Marine > Oceanic | place: Canada: Northeast Subartic Pacific...
TGATATTGTAACTAATTTAGCCCAAGAGGGTGAAAGGAAAGTTAATTGGATATTAATGGCTTCGATGATTGTAGTATTTTCTGGTGTGAGCATTGTAGCAGGGATAGCATTAGATCCAATATTTGCCACCATTCTACTAATTATTTTAGCACTACTTGGATTCTCCTTAGGTGAATTATGGATTCCAAAAAACAATTTACACTTACTTGGAGTGACATGGATAATAATTTCAATGAAAGTTCTGTACGGATTAGCTATAGAATTACAAAGATGGGATATTATTTCAATAGAAATTCTTGGCCTATTTTTACTTTCACTTGTAAGTTTGAATGTTTATCTATCTTATAGGCATAATTCTGATGCAATAGCGGCTCAGTCTACTCTAATCTTACTAGCAATTGGTTCTGCAACTGGCTATAGTTTTGGAGAAATTGGTATCGCATTAATGATTTTAGTTGCAACTATCCTAGTTCATGGATTGGCAATTCATAGAAAATCAGGTAATTTAGCGGCATTGGGTATCGCATCAACCAATCTCTGGGTTGGAATGCATGCATTAACTAATGGTTTTAGCATTGGTTCGTTAAGTATTCTACCACTAGAAAAACCGTTACTTTTATTCATATTAATCATGATTATTACGGCAATAAATGCAAGTATGGCTGCAAAGTTTGCTAAAGATGAAAATTGGTTTTCGAAAGCATTCAAAACTTTGGGATTAGGGGAACCTGGGCTGTGGGGGGTCTCAATATCTCTAGGTATGATTGGTGCTCTAATGGCAGTAGGTGCAAATCGACAAGATTTGGGATATGCTATTGGTTTGATTGCAATATTAGCTTCTTCTTTTGGTGGTTCTTATTTGGTAGTAAGAGGGGTAAAAACAAGAAGAGTTGTTCGACCTTTACTAATTTCAGGTATCTTACTCACAATTCTTCTAATAGTTAGTGAATCGTGGGATGTTTTGCCATTTGATTCTTATGAAGTATTTGCAGTAATTGGAATATTTATTACTGGTTTTGTAATTCTTAGAGACCAAAATTCAGTTACTGATCGAGTTCTATGGACTGGTTCAGTGGGTATTCTAATATTACTTGTAATAATGATACCAGCAGAATCTTCGGAAAATTTCTGTATATCTTCTTGTCAAAAAGGAGACGGGGGGTTTCTACTCTTATCTGCATTATCTTTAATTCATATTGGAACCGCTACACTTGCAATAAGAAGAGATTCGCCTTCTCTAGGCGGGATTACAGTTATTTTACCCTGGTCATGGGTTGTTATTGAAGAAATAATTGAAGAGTCTATTAGAACAATCATAGTAGCAAATGGTGGTACAGACCCTGGTTCGATTATTCACATAGATCCGATTCCTTTCTTTGGATATTTAGTTACTTCCGCTATGTTGATGGCCATAGTTAATATTAGACTGGGAGAAAATGGAGTTAATCTTGCATCAAGATTCCTAGGATTAACGGAAATGTCTGCTTCAATCAGAGATTCTGGAGCATTACAACTTTGGAGTATTGGATTATGGTTGCCAATCATCACGATTATATTTATGTCAAACTTTGGGGGTTTCACTGCATTGACATTACTCGGAATATTTGCGATAATTACTATTATTCATGTGGTCGCAGAGATTACTAAGAAAAGAATTGGGAAAATCTCAATTATGTTGGGAATCATTTCATCCGGATTACTAATACTGCAATGGCAATATGGACTTGAAGAAAGTTTGATGTTAATTTACTGTTTAGTTACTCTTACTTTACTTATTCAAAATAATGGTTCTAATGAAGAAATGTACTCAATTGGAATGTCGCTGATGGCAATACCAATGTTGATTACTTTAGTTGCTAGAAAATCAAATGAACTCATAGACTCAGATATTATACCGAGTTTTGGAATTGCTAAAATCTCTCTATTATGTACTACATTAATGATTTTTGTCTATCTTTCAAAAGCTCAAAAAATGGAGAAATTATTAACACCTGCTCTTGCGTCTCTTTGGTTATTAACTGTGAATATCACTCTAGCATATACAGAGGGCGCATATCTTGAAACTTTAGGGGCATTGGCTTTGTTTGCGGGGAGTACAATTTGGTTAGTTGCTAATGGAGAAATAAGAAGAGAGATAAAAAGTATAGCGAAAAAAGATTCGTTGAAAAAATTGGCAACAATAGATATGAATAATGATGATATTTCAATAGGAAATGTAACTGGCTATAATCCTCAGTTAGTAGATTTGAAAAATAAAAGAAAGAAGAAAAGAGAGATGGAATATACAGACGATATTGAACAAATTTATCTGACTGATGCAACTCATAAACCGATAATAGTAATACTAGTTCTTGGATTAGTAATTATTACATCCACGGTTATCAATTTCATAGGAGGAACAAATAATTTAATTCTACTAATAACTGGAATTTTTATCTCTATATTAGTATTAGTAGCCCGAGAACGTACGAAGGGGCTTGAGCTAGAATTACCTCATTTTTTAGGTATAGAAATACCAATTGCCATCTCAATTGGAGGTATCATAATGGTTCAAGTTTCTGGACATTTAGCAGCTGGAAGTAGTAATATCGAATTATTCGATATGGCAATAATGATTTTACTGGTAATGTTCCTATGTATTGTCTCATTAATAGATCAAAGGAATCTTCTCGATAGAATATTGATTGCAATTGATTGGTTCATTATTCCAATATTTATTGGAAGATTTATTGGAACTATTCTTTACGAATCTCTACCAGCACCATTCACAGTTAATCCCACTGAAGGTAATTTAATTGAATGGATAATACCTTGGACTATTTTAGAGATATTACTCGTTTTATCAATAATTATTGCTTCATATATAGAATTAAAAAGATTAGAAAAGGGTAGAGAGCCAACTACTAATAATTCCTTAAGAGCATTAGCAATAGTTTTCATATCTACAGGACCTGCTGGAATTTTAGCAATAATACTGACCATGTATCATACAATCAAAAATCAACAAACTAATGAGTTTGGGTTAGTAATACCAGCAATAATATTCTCGGTGATTTCTTTCTCTAATTGGATTAGTCCGTTGAAAGGAGTCGTTGATGAACTAACACTAATACTTGGAGTAGTATTACTGATATTGTGTGTATTAACCGTTCCTTTGAAGAAAGAAATTTGGACTATGAGTTTAGCGATAGATGCACACTTAATGCTATATGTAGGACTTGTCGTAACAGGTGCTTTTACAAGTATTTTCCTTCCAATCATTCTGGTATCTTTATCCACCAGCATTTGGATTATTGGTATTCTACAACTGAGAAGAATTTTACGAATATGGGGATTATTCGATCTTATTATTGCGATACTAGCATCCTTGCTATTACTGGGTTCGCAAATGCTTGAACCTACTGCATTACTCATCGCACTAATTGTTTTGGCTACTGAATTAGGACTAGTGGCGTGGTTGGGTCTCTCCAATGAAGATGAAATTGTAAAAGATTGAGAAAAATAGTGATTTTCGTAACACTAAGAGATATTTTAGTGGATTTTTTACATGACATATTTACTAACGGGATATGCTAACCTTGATGATGGGCGGGCCCGACAAAGAACTGTGACGAGGTCTTGGATAGCCGATACATCGGAGGAAGTTGAACATCCTCCAATACCTATTGGTCTAAATGAAATGACTGTCCCTAGGACTATGATTATACTCTCATTTGTTACAGTTCTAATGATAATATTGTCATCAGTATGGTTAGGATTAGCCGCTCTTTCTTTCCAAGGGGAGTTAGAAAATCTATTTCCAGACGATGGAGTTTCAGAAGCGGATCTAAAGAATGATGGTAGATGGGCTTGGGAACTTGATTTATTATTCGATACCTGTGAATCAAGACTGGGAGACTGGGATTGGCCTGAATCATTAGCAGAGCAAGACGATTACTTCCTCTATCCGGGAGAATTAAGATGTGATTGGGAGCATCAAGGAAATGGAGATAGAGCGAGTATAGTAGTTTACAATAGAGGAAATTCTACTATTGATTTGATACTAGAAATAGTTGGTGGAGGAGTAGAATTCACAAACGAAGGAAGTTATAATTTGCTCTTGAATGGTTTAGAAGGAAATAGTACTGAGATTATTGAGATATCATTAACTGAAGATATTACAGAAAAAGACTTCACAGTTACTGCAACGCATGTTGAATTCAATCCAGTTTCTATGGTTAACCTTGATGTTCATTTATTCAAGGGTCCTGATGAGAGAGATATTCATATCACAGATGGAAACAATGTTCAAGTTCATTACATACTATGGGATGCAGATACAGGAGAACAACTAGATGAAGGAGACTTACCTGTAACTGGAGGAGATGATAACAGATATATCAAAGGCTTTGGTTGGGCAGTTATAGGATTAGATATTGGGCAAGATAGAGGATTAGCGCCGGGCGTGGATACAGGTACTACACACACCGTGTTATTACCCCCGCCTATAGCATACGGGAACAGCGAAGGTCATGAATTAGAAAATACATGGTTACGGTTTGAAGTGAAAATAGATAGAGCTGTCGTATGATAGAAAAGGAGAGGATGGAATGTCAGAAGAAAACAAACATACTGCATTAATACCTTCAGCACAAATTGCAGAGGAAGCAGGTAAACGTAACGAGGCGAAATCTGCAAGAAGAGGTGAACCGCCTCTACATATGAATGATGATATGAGAAGGTTGTCTACTCCATGGTCTATATCGATGGTAAGAGCGAAGCAAATTAATTCCTCGGATTTACCAGCAGGTGTAATTCTTGATGCTGCTGCTGGTTCAGGTTCTCAATTGATAGCATTAGCGACAGAATTGAAAAGACCTGCTTTAGGAATTGAACTTGATGGTAATATAGCAGTTTTATGTGCTGCAAATATGCATGTTGCATCTGATAAAGAAGAAATACAAAGAACATTAGATAGGGTAATTATTGGAGATGGAAGTGATGCAGAAGGAGCGATTACTGCTTACTGGAATAGTCTAAGAAAATCAGGAACTAGAGCACACCCACCTATTGCAATGTTACACTTAGATCCAGCAAGGCCGAGAGATGCTCAAAATCACCATATTGATGAAATGAAGCCTTCATTAAAATCTGTTCTAAATTCATGGAATGAGTATCTTCAAACAGGCCCTAGTGGCCCGGCCGTTTTACTAGATTTGTCACCAAGATTAGGGGATGATCAACAGGCAATGGTTGAAGCAGTTGTTGAAACTGTTTTCCCAGGTGCTCCAAAAACTTGGGAATGGTTAAGCCAAGGAGGAGGAAGAGTAGATAGATTGTCACTATGGATAGGGGCGATTTCATCAAGAGAAGATCGGAGATGTATAAGAATGGGCAGAAAAAATATTCTAGCCAAGATACAAGGTAAAAAATCAGATTCTAAAATTGATACCTTGACTAAGCCTCCTCCATTTGGTGCATTTATCTCAATCATTGATCCTGCCTTGATTCAAAGTGGACTACAAGAAAAATGGCTAAGTGAGGCTTTGAAACCAGATAGTGGGCATTCTTGGCTAAGACTTGATGGCAGAAGGCCATTATTAATCCACACTGACCCGCTAAATGATAATGATGAGATTGAAGGTTTTGTAGTCAGTACAGGAGAAATTGTACAACACAGATTGACGCCTCCGGAATTACATTCAATAGACCAAGTTGCGAGTGCAGCTTCTAGAAATGATATTGGAAAAATAACTCTTAGATGTTCACTAGATCCAGAACTGCAGCCCACTATACAACGTCGTCTAGATAAAGCACTTCGAGACGTAGATGGATCAAAGTCATTCATGGTAGATATTGATTTAGAACGGGGAACTGGTAGCCATAAACTATACATTATCTGTAAAGAAAACTGAGATTTCTTTAGAATTAACTGCCTAAATAAGAGCGGGTGGGTTGAAATAGGGTTGGTAAGTCGCGAGGATGCCGTAAAGGCCACTGGAAACAGTGAACACGGGAGGACCGTAGAATGAATAAAGAAAAACAAGAGATTGGAGATGACTTCTCCTATATTATCAGAATGGCTGACAGCGACATAGACGGATTGAAACCAATAGCGATTGGACTTGCTTCCGTTAAAGGCATAGGAGTTCGTACTTCTCAGCAATTATGCAGACTAGCAGAAATTGATGGGACCAAACTTGGAGGGCATCTTGAGGATGCTGAACAGGATAGGCTTAGAACGACTATTGATGGGTATGCAACTAATGTCCCATGGTGGTTAGTTAATCGTCAAAGAGACTTAGAATCTAATGAAGATGCTCATCTTGTCGCAATGGATGTTAAAATGACTCGTGATGACGATATTTCTCGTTTAGCTGGTATGAAAACATATCGTGGTTTAAGACATAGAAGCGGGCACAAAGTTCGTGGACAGAGACTTAGAAGCAACGGTAGAAGTGGTACTGCACTTGGTGTGCAGAGGAAGAAGTGAGGTGAGATTATGGGAGATCCAAAATTTGCACGATCCAAAACACAAACCCCTACCCACCCTTGGAAACAGGCACGAATTGATGAAGAACATGCTTTGAAAGAAAAGTATGGTCTAAAGAAAGTTGGTGGAATGAAAGAGATTTGGAGAGAAAAATCATCTCTGCGAAGACATAGAAATCAAGCAATGAAGTTAATCGGTAGAGTAGATACTTCTGAAGGCCATTTTGCTAGAGAAAAGACTGATCTAGTAAATTCATTATGTAGACAAGGATTACTTGTAGACGGGGCAAGTATAGATGACGTTCTTCAAATAAATGTGGAACATATGCTTTCAAGACGATTACAATCTGTCGTTTACTACAGAGGATTAGCTCCATCTATGAGAGCCGCTAGGAACATGATTGTTCATGGTCATATTTCTATTGGTGAACAAAAAATGACAGTGCCAGGATATCATATTAGAAAACTAGAGGAAGAGGATTTGAATTACGCTTCTAACTCAGTATACAATGACCCCAATCATCCATTTAGAGTTGAAATGGAAAAGCTAAGACTAACAATGGTAAATGATGAGGAGCCTGAAGAAGTTGGTGGACCTAAAGCAGCAACTGAAGATTTCGTCGAACAAATAAAGAAGGATGCTGAAGATGCTCCGAAAATTGAAGAGACAATTCCTAAGGAGGGTAACTGATGGGACATAAAGCAATATTACATATTTACAGTACAAGTAATAACGTACTAATCACAGCTACAGACTTAACTGGAGCTGAAACAATTTGCAAAGTATCAGGTGGCATGGTAACTAAGGGAGGAAGTGATTCAGGAGGACAGTTTGCTTCTACTCGTGCTGCTGAGAGAATCGCAGAAATGCTTGCTGAAAAGGAATTTGACCAAGTAATAGTAAAATATCGAGGTGCGGGAGGAAATCGAAATCATAACGCACCAGGCGCAACATCCGCTATACGTGCTCTAACTAGAGCCGGTGTTCAAATAACTAGAATTGAAGACGTTACCCCAATTCCTACAGATGGGACGAAAGCAAAAGGTGGACGTCGTGGACGAAGAGTGTGAGGTGTGAAGTATGGTTAAAGTTACAATTATTGAAGAAACTGATGATAAAATAAAAATTCTATTAGCTGATACTGATAGAGCGTTTGTAAACTCTATCAGGAGGTCTCTAATTTCAGATACACCAAAGATGGCTATTGAAACAGTTCGTTTTGAAATGGGAACTATTGAACAAGAAGATGTCATTTGGGAAACTACTGGACCTCTTCCTGATGAGATGATTGCACAAAGACTTGCAATGATCCCTATACCGACTCGTCATGAAGAATTTCATTTCCAAGATGAATGCCCTAATTGTGCTGAACTTGTACAAGAAGATAGAGGATGCCCTATGTGTACTATGATTTACACATGTAAGGCATTTGGAAGTGAAGAAGGTACAATGGTAACTGCAAGAGATTTAAATTATCTTGGAGATTCAACATTAGAAATCCCTGAATTATACAAAACTATACCGATTACAAAACTTTTCCGTGGTCAAATGGTTGAATTTTACGCTACAGCAATTATGGGAAGAGGAAGAGAACATGCGAAATGGTCGCCTGCTTGTGGCGTAACCTTTGAGCCGAAACATATTGCTCTACTAAATAACAAAACTAAAGCAAAAATTCTATGGGATTTGAAACTAGGAATTAATGCAAAGGATTTTACTGATGGAAAATTAGAAGATTATTACAAAGTTCAAGAATTAAAGGAACAACTTCATCACGTAGGAGAAGGGACTGAAGAATCTAGAACTTTCAAGGATGCAATTACTCTTGAAGAAGTTCCTAGAGAATTTATCTTAAGCTTTGAAACCGATGGTTCAATGACTCCAAGAATAGCATTTGAAATGGCAGCAAAAGAATTAGCTGTAAGATTCAATACAATAGAAGAAGATTCTAATGCAATATTCTGATTTGGTTGAAGAGTTTTTATTCAACTTCATGTAGGATGCGTTAGCATGACTGTTTTGCTTGGACGTGGTGAATGCGGCTCTCATGTGACACTTATTTTTACAATAAATGATGATTCTAGTAATTTAGATGAACAAGGAAGTTTAGGAGTTGGTCTGTGTTTAGACCAAGGTGTTGAAATTATCGCAAGAGGTACTGAAGGAGATTTTGAAATAAATATCAAATTTATCGAAGGTAATGGTGAATCAGAATTATATCAACAAGTATTCAAATTATTATCGAAAGAAATAATCAATATTAAGAATTATAATTGGGATCTAGCAGTAAAATTAAAATTACCAATTTCGCAAGGTTTTGGGATGTCTGCATCAGGAGCTATTGCCGCATCTATGGCAGTTCAAAGAGCGATTGGTGAACCTCATGAAAAAAGTCTGAGACGCGCATTCTCAATTGCGCATAGAGTTGAAAGACATTTTTCTACAGGACTGGGAGATGTAACGGCTTTAGCAGCAGGTGGAGTTGAGAGGAGAACTTCTCCGGGCTCCCCATTTTCAGGAGATTTACTCAATAGAGGCCCAGGGATGTCAGAAGGTTGGACAAAAGACATAGAAGTATTATTGGCTTGGAAAAAAGACTCTGGTAAACATACTTCATCATATATCGATGATACAGTTTGGAAAAAGTCAATCAGTAAAGCAGGCATTAAACAGATGGAACAATTAAGGCAAAAACAATGGGATAAGACTCGTTGGGGTGAATTATTAGAACGGTCAGAAATATTTGCTGATGAGAGCGGATTACTTTCCGATTCTAAAAGATTTGATTTACTTAATCAAGCAAAGAATGTCATAGAAGAAATATCTTCAGAATTTAAGCCATTATTATGCATGTTAGGAAAAAGTTTGGTGATTGTACCGAAAAATATTGATAATGAAGAGAGTTTAGAATTATCAAGATTAATTTATGAATTAAATGAAGTAGGTTTCATCACTAAGAAAACAAAAATTGGGCGTTTATTCTGATTTCTCTCTGATACTCTCATGGAATGTTGCTAGAGGCTCTAGATCTAACGGACTAGAGTCAAGTAAGATCGCTCCCTTCAATTTCAAAGTATCACAAAAGCCATGCCTATAGACAATTGCTCCTTGTCCGTATTCATTCACATATCTATCCACTTGTTTCTGGGTTTTTTTGCGAGGGAATCTTAAATCCGCTCCAAAAAAGTGTTTAGCATCGATCCAGGCACAGGGAATTCCATTGATTCTTACATCATCTAATAATAATAGGTCGGGCGTTATTATTGCTCTTCCTTCAGATTTCTTTTGTTCATCTAGTAAATCTTCTTGTCGACGAAATCTAATATTAAGCGAAGAAAAATAATCGCATAATATATCTTCAAATACCTCTGCAGCATTTTGTGTTTCTGATTGATTGACTGAACTAACTCGATCAGCAGATTCGGCCAATTGGAATTGATCCCTATCTCTCTGATTCATTTTACTTGGAGCTTTGAGAGTTTCTTTAATCTTATTTTTTGACCAACCTCGACCAGTTAATATCGCTCGAAATACATTTACAGGTGGAGCATCAAATCTTGTAGAGAGCGAAAGTACGCTTTCGCCACTATCATACCTTCTTTTCAACTCATTAGCTCGGCTCATCAATCGACCATGTGAATATACACTTTTTTCCTGATTTAGTGCACTACGAAGGGATAATGATTGTTCAAGAGTTATATCGAGCTTTTCAATTTTTTTGGCTATTTGTTGTACTTTTTCTTCAGGAAGAAAGCCGAATTCCCCCGGAGAACAAACTAAAGGACTGGCTTTGGTTTGTACTGATTTCTTAACTGCATTTAATTTCCATTTAATATTAACCACTCTAGCTGGAGGGTCTATGTCTTGAGAGAATCCCATGGGCGCGGGGTCGACAGAAAATCGCGATAGAGCACGCTGTATTGCTTCATCATCTCCGCCATGATTAATTTCTACAGTATTTTTTTTCGTACTGTTACGGCGACGACGAGAACGGCTTTTTTGCCGCTTGCTACCATCATCCTGTTCACTCAATGACCATGCGAAGGGAAAGAACACCATGAACCCACCGTGCAAGGTAAGTAGAAGAAAAACGCCTTTCTTCAGATAAAGGCAATTCCTGGCTCTAATGGTGAAGCAACTCTAGCTTTACCAGCTACATCCTCGCCATCACCTACCTTGTAAGATATGACAGAATCAACAGATAGGGCATTTGCGATAAAAATTGCATTATTATTTATTAGATTCGTTTCATCAAATTGGGAAGAAATCAAAGAAATATCACCTTCTGACCAAGTATATATCTTCCCTCTATTTTTCTTATTTCCTATTGTCAATGATTGCCAAGTTTGGAAAATCTCTCCTCTTAATTTCTCTTCACTAAAAATATCTAAAGATTTGAGGTAATCGATACCGTTTTTCTTAAAATCAAAATTATTTAAACTCAGATTGATTGCTTCAGATGCAAGAATATTTTTCCAACTTGCAGCAGTTTGTATGACACAACTAGAGATAGGAATATCAGAGTGTCTTTGCGCAAGACCTTTTACGTTTCTTGAACTATCTATTAATTTTCTAAGATAATTCTCTTTAGCAAGATGAGTTATGTCTTGGTCATTTATAGGTAATTCGTTAATCACAAGTTCACTCACCATTTCTTTACCGTCTATTTTAGACCAAAACTCTTCTGCGATATGTGGTGTAGCAGGTGCAAGCATAGGTATCCAATTAGAAAAGAATGATTTTGCAGTTTTAGCATCACATCCTCCTCTTCGTCGATACCATTGCCAATCAGATAGCATCTCAAAATGACTGATCATTACGCCTTCACGTAAACTTACATTTTCCATTGCTAACTTCCATCTTGAATGATTGAGACGCATCCTCGCTAATATCCAATCATCAATTATATTAGGGGAATTAATGAAATCATTAGATGATTCAAAGGCTTCTATAATTGATTGCATTTGTCGAGAATTTGATACAATAGCATTATCTGACCAATCCATACCTGCTTCAGGATTTGCACCAAATAAGATAAACAAACGTACTGTATCGGCTCCATATTTATCTACCATAGAACCTGGACTAACCGTATTTCCTAATGACTTACTCATCTTAGCCTGCCTAGTTGTAAGTAATGATTGACAGGATGGACAAGTTCCTTCGAAATTATCAATATGATATTCAGTATTACATTCTACACAAAAAGGCGCAGGAGCATTTAACATTCCTTGACATACTAACTGACCGAATGGTTCACCAGTTGTATTCATTCCAAGATCACGTGTTGCTTTAGTAAAGAATCTTGCATAAAGAAGATGCATTACAGCATGTTCAATTCCTCCGATATACAGATCTATTCCTCCTTCCATCCAGTAATCTACAATCTCTCGATCAAACGGCTGGTTCTCATTATTAGAGTCCCCATATCTTAGGAAATACCATGATGAATCATAGAATGTATCCATCGTGTCCGTCTCACGTCGTGCACTACCCCCACATTTAGGGCAATTAGTTGAAAGAAACTTTTCACTGGACTCAAGAGGATTTCCACTCTCATCCCAACTAAATTTAACATCTAAGGGAAGTTTGACAGGGAGATCTTGGAGTGCAACTGGTACTACACCACAATCATCGCAGTGCAACATAGGTATTGGAGTACCCCAAAACCTCTGACGGCTTAAAAGCCAATCTTTCAATCTATATTGAACAGTACCATGACCTGCATTTTCAGATTCTAGGGCTTTGATCACCGCGTTCTTAGCATCTTCTCCAAATAATCCATCAAATTCTTTACGGGATGAATTAGTCATATAACCTAGAGAATCTAATACTGGATTTTCTTCTATCGCCGGCTCACCATCTATACGAGAAAGTACTGGTTTAATCGGAAGATTATACTTCTTAGCAAAATCATAATCTCGTTGATCATGCCCTGGGACTGCCATTACAGCGCCAGTACCATAGCTTGCAACTACGAAGTTGCCTGCATAAATTGGAACTTGTTCGCCGCTAATTGGATTAATTGCAAATCTACCTAAAGGTACGCCTTTCTTTTCTTTCAACATATTAATTCTTTCAAACTCAGACATTTTAGCACATTCATCTCGAAGTTCTCTCCAACCATTTTCATATTCTGTTCCAGACACAAGCGACTCGCAAAGAGGATGTTCAGGAGATAAAGTAACAAATGTCACACCAAATATTGTATCGGGTCTAGTAGTAAACGCCCCTATTACAATATCCTCTCCAACAATTGGAAAATTAATATGAGCCCCATGTGAACGTCCTATCCAATTTCGCTGCATTGCCTTGACATTCTCAGGAAAATTAATATTTTCTAAATCATCAAGTAATTCATCGGCATATTTTGTCATACTAAGGAACCATTGTGCCATATCTTTCTGAACTACTTCTAAGCCACATCTCCAACAACGATTGTTTTTAACTTGCTCATTTGCAAGTACAGTGTCGCAATCATTACACCAATTTACTGGAGCGAATCTTCTTTCAACAAGTCCTTCCTCATAAAATCGAATAAATATTTCTTGATTCCAGCGATAATATTCAGGAGTAGAGGTTGCAAAGGTTCGATCCCAGTCGTAAGAATACCCCATTCTCTCTTGATCGGTTCGAATCATCGCAATATTTCTCTCAGTTACATTGTGAGGATGTCCACCCTCCTTCTTAGCTGCATTTTCTGCAGGCATTCCGAATGAATCATAACCCATAGGATACAATACATTTTTACCCATTAATCTCTGAAATCTTGCCATTGCATCGCCAATAGAATAATTCCTAACA
>Ga0257110_1001003_pt1 | contig 13239 bp, 10 predicted proteins | sample LP_taG_7_FD_190184 | JGI IMG/M metagenome (GOLD analysis project Ga0257110, IMG submission 190184) | Marine microbial communities from Northeast Subartic Pacific Ocean, Canada - LP_J_2015_P26_10m | ecosystem: Environmental > Aquatic > Marine > Oceanic | place: Canada: Northeast Subartic Pacific...
GGGTAAGACCACGCTCACCGAGAAGCTCCTCTACTACGGAGGCGCCATCCAGGAGGCGGGCGCGGTCCGCGCCAGGCGCGGCGCCAAAGCCGCCACGTCGGATTGGATGGAGATGGAGAAGCAGCGCGGCATCTCCATCTCGTCCACCGCGCTGTCCTTCGCGTACAAGAAATTCACGCTCAACCTCCTGGACACCCCCGGACACGCCGACTTCTCCGAGGACACGTACCGCACGGTGAGCGCCGCGGACAACGCGGTGATGCTCATCGACAGTGCCAAAGGCCTGGAGCCGCAGACGCGGAAGCTGTTCGAGGTGTGCAGGCTGAACGGGCTACCGATCTTCACGTTCTGTAACAAGATGGACAGGCCGTCGCTCGAGCCGCTCGAGTTGTTGGACCAGATTGAAAACGAATTCGAACTCCCGACGTACGCCGTGAACTGGCCGATCGGCAGCGGTGACACGTTCAAGGGCGTCTACCACCGACCCGCACGCGAGGTTCACCTGTTCAACGCGGCGGCCAAGGACGGCAAGGTGAAGAAGGGCGAGGACAAACGAACGAAGGGCGTGGACGTCTTGTCGGTGGATGACGAAAAATTAGAATCGCTCATCGGACCCGAGCTTCACGCGCAGCTCATGGAGGATATCGAGCTGCTCGACGAGCTCGGCGGGGAGCTCGACCTGCAGGCGGTGCACGACGGCGAGCTCACGCCGGTGTTCTTCGGCTCAGGCATGAACAACTTTGGCGTCCAGCTCTTCCTTGATTCCTTCCTCGGGTACTCTGTTCGACCGCGGGGCCGCGATCTTCTCGGCGGCGAAAGGGTCGAACCCACCGACGAGGGGTTCACCGGTTTCGTGTTCAAGCTCCAGGCGAACATGGACCCGCGGCACAGGGATAAGGTGGCGTTCGTCCGGGTGGTGTCCGGGCGGTTCGAGCGAGGGATGCGTGTGACGAACGCCCGGACGAAGAAGGCTGTGCTGCTGTCGCGGCCGTCTCAGATGTTCGGGCAGGACAAAACCGTGCTCGACGAGGGTTTCGCGGGAGACGTCATCGGACTGAACAACCCCGGGTCGTTCGCGATCGGCGACACGCTGTACATGGGAACTCGGAAGGTGCTGCCGCCCATACCCACGTTCTCCCCTGAACTGTTCGCGTACCTGCGCAACGCGGATACAGGAAAGTATAAACAGTTCCAAAAGGGGGTTCAAGAGCTCCTCGGCGAGGGCGCTGTGCAGGTGATGTACTCGCGCGACGCGGTGAAACAGGACCCGATTTTAGCCGCGGTCGGGCAGTTACAGTACGAGGTGGTCCAGGCGCGGATGCTGGCGGAGTACGGGGTGGAGACCACGCTGGAGCCGTTGCCGTTCGCGGTTGCTCGGTGGGTGGTTGGTGGCTGGGACGCGGTTGACGCGGCGGGGCGGATATTCAACGCGCAGTGCGTGAAGGACGTGTGGGGGCAGCCGGTGTTGCTGTTCAAGAACCAGTGGAACGTGGACCAGATCGTGGCGGACACGCCGGAGATTGGCGAGCTCTCGCCGTTCTCCATCCCGCCCGCCGCAGAGTGAGGACTGATTTGATTGTGGTTGTTGTTGCATTTTATATCGATGAGAGAGTCACACTCAACGCACGTTTTTTCGGACTGTCCGACCGAAGTTCGATCGCGTTATCGGGGGAGTGATGGTTTATGACTCATGCTGAGGTCGGTTGCAGCGAAAATAGCGTTATTGAACTTTCTTCAGAATCTTCGGCTTCACACAGGAACATGCCCGCGACGAGGCGCTCCGGTGCGTCGATAAAGGAAGAGTCATACGACGAGATTCCCATGATGAAAGCAGAGTCATACGGCGAGAACCTCAGGGCGATGGACGTCTCGGATCCCGCCGCGGCAGACCTAGGGACCCTCGCCAGCGGTAGCTCGGACGACCTCGTCATAGATCCCGCGGCGGTAAGTGCAGCTCTCGCGGACCAGCTGGACGACTCGGTCATGAGAGACGCGCTCTTCACCCTCGGCTTCGACGAGATACCCCCGATGAGCTTCACGATGGACGCCGCCGCCGACGATGCCGACATCGATACTAACGACGGCAAGAAGGCACGAACCACGGGGGCCAATCAGCGCGCGGTACAAAAACGATACCGCGAGCGGAAGAAGCAGCACACCGCGTCGCTGGAGGCCAAGGTCGCCGAGCTTCAGTCGCGCATCGACGACCTCGAGTCCGAGAAGAAGGGAGCGGCGGCGCACACGAACGACACCAACGGCGAGTCGGGCGACGCCATGCAGTCCGCCGCGTGCGGACTGAGGCTCGCCGGCGCAGATGCCCGAGAGCCTCAGTCCGCGGTGTGCGAATACGCCCGGCGCGAGTACCTGCTCAAGTTTGGGGAGCGCGTGAGGGCGATGAAGGGTATCCTGGAGCGCGGGGCGTCCGACGGGGAGCTCAGGCACTCGCTGAGGCAGTTGATGGCGTACTGCATGGGGAAGAACCCGGATCAATGCCCGAGTTCTTTGATCAAATCCAACGCGCAGATGCTCAACCGGGAGGCTTGCTCAAGTAAGCGCGGCAAGCTCAGCGACAGCGACGGTAGCAGCGGTGGGGACGGCCTCATGTCGCACCCGGAGTACAAAAACGCGGTGATACGCTCGAACGAGGGTCACGTTCGATGCGAGGGTTTCGAGGGAGCCGGCCGGTCCATCTGTCAGAGCGTCTGCGGCGGGCCCCTTCGCGTGACCATCGACGGTTCCACCCCTTCCGAGGATGAAGCCAGCGCGCACTGGATCACGGTCGCGAAGACCGTACTGGACGACGTGCCGCCGAGTGAGATAAACAAGTTGATACGATTTCGGGACGAGTACGTCCGCGGGATATCGAACATCTACGAGGAGCGGCAGTCCATCGGCGCCAAGCTCGCGGGAGTCGGGCAGCCGTTCGCCCGCGCGGCGGTCAACGGCAAAGGCGGCGACTCGCCCCCCAGCGGCAGCGACGGTAGCGACGACATCATCGTCGCGGAGACGACGCAGGGGGAGGCGTTCGTGGACACCATGTCGGTCGTCGAGGCGTTGCGAGAGAGCGTGACACGGGAGCTGCAGTTCAAGATGAACAGTATGCCGACGTTGATCCTCGAGACGCTCTCACCACGGACGAGCGCGAAGGTGGCGGTGACGTCGTACCCGTTCCTGCCGGACATGGTGGCAATCGCGTCGCTGATGAAGCAGTGGAGGGAGGGCGGGGACAGCGCCAAGGCGTGAGAGACGACGTGTAAGTGTAAGCGCCACAGGCACTCCCCTTGTGTTAATCGAAAAACGAGACAGACAAAATTGATCATCGGTCCCATTCTCTCTGATGCTTTTCTCGCTGATAAACCTCTCACGTCGCGTCACTACATGCCCGCACGAGCCGCGCGTGAGAGGCGATACACGGGCGGATAGCATCAGAGGCGACGTAGCCATGCGCGTCGGGGTCGCGCGGTGACGGGTGAGCGGCGAACCCGAGCCGGATACCCGCGTCGGTCTCATCGGCACACGCGTGTTTAAAGGGCGCGTCATCGTGCGTGAGCCTTCGCGGTGACCATGGACCCGTACCACGTCCTCGGCGTACCCCCGGGCTCCACCGACACCGAGATCAAGGCGGCCTACCGCAAGGCCGCGATGCGGTGGCACCCCGACAGAAATACCGCGTCCGGCCCGGAAGCTGCCGCGCTCGCCGAGAAGCAGTTCAAAGCTGTGAACGACGCGTACGACTACCTGTCCAACAACAGCGGACGAGGGCCGCAGTCCGGGTCATCGTCGCAGAGCTCGGGGCGGACGCGGCAGCGACCGTGGTCGTCCTACGCCGCGAGCGGCGGGCCAGGGAGCGGGTCCGCGAACGCCGGGGCGTACACGACCGAAGATCCATTCGGATTCAGAACCGGCCGAGGAGGAGGAACCACGGGAGACCACATGAGACGCATCGATCGCAACCTGCGCGTGCTGTACGTCTCCCTCGCGTTCATCGCGGGGCTCATCTACGTCGCGCCCTCGCCGATCTCCCCGATGGAGGCGGCGAAGGCGAGGCGACGACGTGAAACTCGAGCTCACGCCAGAGGCGAGACGCACCGGTTCGTGGAGAAGGCCAACGTGTCGCTCGCGCCGGGATCGCCGCTCTACGCCAGGCAAGGTAGGGAGCTCGACGGCCGATACGTTGGGACGTGGATGGACGCGGCGAGGGGTGACCAGGCGTGGGGCGGGGATGAGACGTACGAACGCTTCCGGAGAGCTTCCGGAGAGCTTCCGGGCGTCCCGGATGGAGCTCGTCGGTTTTACGACAGGTCGTTCGACGGGAGAGGTGCCGACGGGCGGCGGTCTGTAGGGGAGGTGGAGCAGCGCGCGGCGCTCCACGCGGGGTGGCAGCGCGCGAGGTTCGGCGCCAAGGTGGTGGCCAACGCGGGGGGAACCCTAAACGGGGGTAACGGTCAAGACAACGGTCGAGACTTTGTCGGACCGGAGTGGGCCAGCGGCGGGTTCGCCGGGGCGGGCATCTCTCGGCGCGTGCTCCCGTACCAGCGCGGGGAGGAGCGCGGGGGTAACGGTCACGGTAACGGCCGGGGACCCGGCGGGTCCAACGCCGAGATACAGTGCGCTAAGTGCGGGTACGAGTTGTTGCGGGCGGCGCGGTACTGCGGCATGTGCGGGACGCGGACCACCAGCCCGGGGAGCGTGGTTCGAAGGCCTTACGCGGACCCGCAGGATACGGGTACGAGCGTGGGGCGGGGTAGGGAGCGCGCGAGGGCCGCGGCGGAGGCGGCCGCGCGGGTCGCGGCCGCGGAGGGTGAAGCGTCCAGCGACGGGGATCCGAGATAGCGGCTCAACGGCGGTGATATTTTTTAATAGTGCTAGTCAACAGATGCGATTGCGATCGATCGGTAGACCTGGGCTCACGAGTCTTTCTCGACCCCGGTTGGCGTGGGTTTACTTCTTGTAGTTGTCGCCAATCATGGTGGTCGCCACCGCGTCGTACACGATGCTCCACGCCTCCCGCACCGCGGGCGTGAAGTCCTTCCCGAGGCCCTGCTCCAAGGTCATGAGCAGCGCTTTCCCGACGACGTCGTAGTGCACCTCCAAGATGCCGTAAGATACGTGCCTCTCCCCGAGGGCAGCTAGTGCAGGGATGAGCGTGTAGAACTCCCTCAGACCCGCGACCGCCTTGCCCACGGTGTTCACCACGTTCACGCCGTGCGCCTTCAGGGCCAGCGACTCGTACAGGTCCGGCTCGTCCTTGAACGAGAAGAGCTGGAGCGCCTCGGGTGCGATCGTGAAGATGTTCTTGAAGAGCAGGACGCCCACGTTCTCGACGCCCAGCGCGGCGACCTTGTCCCAGGACGTCTCCACCTCTTGGATGTGGTTGTCTTCGACCGACATCGTTGGTCGGGTTTCTTTGGCGTGCCAGGCGTGGATACACCGCGCGCGGGGGGGCTGTGACGTTGTCGGTTATCGGATGAGTTTTTCTCAAAGGGACCGAACGACCTGACGACATCGTCTTGAACTTTCACGCTTCAGCGTGCTTTTTCGTGAATCGGTTGAAACTGTCAACGTGTTTTGGAATCTGTATGGGCAAATTGGTACAAAAATCATTGGCTGTGGTGCCGGCACCATCATTTCTTTATCTTTCAGGAGCAACTTGACAACTTTACATTTCTGACCCTTTTTGCTCATAGACGCGTTTCCCAGGGTACCGATATGCATCCTCGCCAATGGTTGCAGCATCGGGCGATTGTGTGCGAGTTCACGTAAATCCAATGATCTGTTCACAATTATGGCAAAACCTTTGCATTGAAATACAGTTTTTTGCGCTCAGTTTTTTGCCAAGAAACTCGAAGTTTCCAACACCAACGGCGCCCCCAACACAGAGCGACACGCGTCGGCGGCGGCACGGCACTTGGTCCGGGTCATTCATACCCGCTCTCCGCCGCGCCAACGACGATGGGGTTCGGTAACGCGCAGGATCTGCCGTACGTGGACGGCACCGATCCCGTCATCCGCGCAGCCGAGAACGGCGATTCGCTCCGTCTCAAGAAAGCGCTGCAGTCCATCGGTAACAAGCGCGACCGGTGGGCGGCGGCGAACGGGCGCAACGAGGACAACGACGACAAATCCGCCCTGCACATCGCCGCGAGCCGCGGGTACATGCTCATGGCGACCGACTTGCTCGACGCCGGGGCGGAGCTCTTGCCCGACGAGAAGGGAAGGACGCCCCTTCATCTCGCCGCGGCGAACGACGACAAGGACATGGTCGCCTTACTGTTGAAGCGCACGAAGGACAAGTTCAAGGCGAAGACGGCGTTCTGCGAGGGGTACTCGAGGCCCGCGGCGCCGGTGCACCTGTGCAAGCAGCCGGCGATCCGAAAGATGCTGCACTTCAAGGGATGCGGCGACGAGGACGGCGGAAAGACTCGGCTCGTCTTGGGCGACGCCAAAGAGTTTACGTTGTCGACGCCGGTCAAGGCGTTCATCGGGTTGTTCGGAACGGCGACTGTCCTGTTCGTCAGGTCGAGGGTACAGATCGCGCAGGGGTACCAGCGGCCGTCGCGATACGTGAGGTGATTGAAGTTCAAACGCGTAGACACTTAGCATTGCTGATCGATTCTTTCCGCTAAAATGAGGTTGGAGAGGAGGGTGACTACGCCGTGGCAGGCGGCGTCCACGCCGTCGTCAAGCCTCTTACGTATGCTCGTCGGTCGCAGGTGCGACGCGTCGAGATCCTCCACCACCCGTCCAATCTTCCGTCCGAGCTCCTCGTCGCCCATGCCGCGGACAGCCTCGGCGACGGACTCGCACGAGCCCCACCTTCCCGCCGCGACGCGCCCGCACCGATCGCACGTCCCGGCGTCGGACAACATCCCCTTGAGCGCGGCGCCCTCCTCGGCGGGGATCATAGGTGGCGCGGTGGCCTCGGCGGCGCGGAACGCGGCGTCGTCGCTCTGCACATCCTCGATGGTCCGCACGGCGGTCACGGCGGTCTCCTCGCCTCCCATCTGATGACGGCTGCGCACGGATTTATGAAAAGTTTTGGCAAAGTTTGGCAACATACGTTCTCGTTTGACGACGGCCGCCGACTCCACTAAACGCTCGCTCACATCGATGAACACTGGCTACCTAACCCGCGTCCTCATCGTCGCCCTCGTCGTCCTCGTGACCCTTCTCGAACAGCTCAGAGCGTCTCGACGCGAGCAGCCCGGCGGCGACGCCACCGAACCACTCGTCGGCGCCGAGCAACTCGTGAAAGCCGCACTCGATCCACGCGTCGTGAAACCCCGACGACGCGTCCGCCCACTCGTTCCCCTCACTCGGTTTACACACGACGTCCATCACGTTCCCGCCCGGCATGGCGACGCGAAGCGCGGCGGCGTGCAGGTACCCGCGGTCCTCGTCGGCGCCCGCGCTCTTCCCCGAATATTTATCATCGCCGAGCACCGGCGACCCGAGGGACTTGGCGCACACCCTCAGCTGATGCGTCTTACCCGTCAGCGGCCGCATGAGCAACATGCGCAGCGATCGTCCCTCCTCGCCCTCGCCGTCCGGTGACGCGCCGCGGACACCGCGCGAGGCGAACTTGGTCACCGCGGCGGGCGACTTCCCCTTCTCCGGCCTCGTCAGCTTCCAAGCGCCCCGCCTCGACTTGGCCATGTCCCCGCGCACCGTGCCCATCTTCTTCGACGGTCTCTTGGCGCTCAGCGCGACGTAGTACTTGTGCACGCGCCGGGCGGCGAACTGGGCCGTGAGCCAGGACGCGATGCGCTCGTTCTTCGCCAGCAGCAGTATCCCCGAGGTGGTCTTGTCTAATCGGTGTACTGAATGCACCGCGCCCGCGTAGTCGGTGCCGCGCAGCTCGCCCGACGCCTGCAACGCCCTGACGGTGGAGACGACCCCGGGACGGTTCGTCACGAGGTCGTCGTTGTGGAAGCTCATGCCCGCGGGTTTGTCGATGACCAGAACGTCGTCGTCCTCGTGTATCACGCACGGCGGGCGAAGGGTGGTCGGGGCGGTGACATCGTCGGCGGCGTCGGGCCCATCGCTCACGGCTCGCGCGGTCACGCGCGCACGACGAGGGACGCGCGCGACCGAGCGAAGGCGTCGCCACGAATCGGAATCATGCGAACGCGATGGACCCGCGGCCGTCGCGCGAGTCGGCTGCGCTAGGCACGCGCGCATGGCGAGTGAGCGTCGTCTCCACCGAGGGGCGGGGCGTGACTCCTGTTTTCATTTTAAGAGTTAACACTGATGAGCACTAGAACGCGTTAAGCTGCGTGAGTACCTCGGCCAACGCGGGGGTCACGACGTTCTCCTTCTTCGCCGTCATCTCACGGCCGTACCCTTCCAGCTCGAGCACCTTGCCTTCCCACTCGTCGTCCACCGCGGCACCCTTACTCCCATCCACAGCGCCGGTGTCCCGCGCGTGGTAGTCAAACGGTGAGTCAACAAACTTGTTCTCCTTTCCGTCGCCGTCCGTATCCTCCACTTCGCGCGTGGCCGCCGCGGGTGTCCCTTCACACTCCCCGAGATGACGCGTCTCGGCCGCGGGGACGCAGTGGTTCTCCAGCCAGTGCTCCAGCATGCTGTCGCAATCTCCTATCGGCCGAGATGATTCGACTTCGGCTCGGTCGTTGGTCTCCGCGTCGACGTCAACTACCTTTAGCGCCGTCTCCTTTGACTCCCCCGCGTCGTTAGCCTCCGCGTCGATGCCGTGTCTGTCCACCAGCAACATCAGCGCGTCCACCATACCCTCCAACCTGGTCACCTCCTCTCGTAACCGCGCGTTCTCGCTGCTCAAACCGTCGTTCTGCGCGTCCACCTCGCCCAGAGCTCTTCGAAGTTCCGCGGGTCCCATCTGCTCGGGGAGCCTGCGCCGTGCGGGGACGTCGTCCGCGGCGGCGTCGAGGAGGTCGGTGAACGCGCGCAGTGAGGAGATGTCGGCGACGGTCCGGTCGCACGCGCGGTCCGTCCGTCGCCGCCGCGATGATCCGGCGACGGACGCGCGGCGCCAACCGGACGACGACGCCTCGGACGTGTTAGTCGGCACCCTCGGTCTTCCTCCGTCCTCCGTTTGGCGCTCTTCAACGGGTATTGGGGCGCCGGTGCGGCGTTCCCTGGCGCGGCGGATAGCGTCCTCCGCGCGGCGCTCCTTCGCACGGCGGTACGCCTCCAGCTGCGGGCGATGAAGCGGGATGTCGTGGTCAGCGCGGTGGTCAAAGGCGTGGGAATATCAGTTCGGGAATCTTAATCTCTAACGAGGACGGTCGGGTCGTGGCGCTCGTCGGTCGCGTCACGCGAACAGCGTGTCTGACGACGCACCTTCTTGAGACCCATCTCACGCAACGGGGGATCCGCGAGCATGACGAGCGTCGAGCACGACCCGAGGTGAGTCCACGCGCGCCTATCGAAGTGGCGTCCCGACCGAGAAAATCACAAAAATCCAACGGACGAAAGTCGGGCGATCCCAAGAAAAAAGAACCAAATCGCATCGCGCCCCGATCGAGATCGAACGCGCCGCCCCATGCGCACGGTCACCGCCCTCGCGCTCGCCGCGCTCTGTTTCCTCGCCGCGAGCCACCCGGCCTCCGCGCTGGAGTGCGACGAGATGATGACGGGCTTCCACGACAACGACGTCAAGAGCCAGGCGTGGCAGGACATCGCGCACGGAAACGTCCAGGCTGTCCGCGACGCCATCCAAGACGATCCGTGCTACGCCGTGATGCGCGCTGGGGACGGACGCGGGCCCTTGTTCTGGGCGCACGAGTTCTACAGCCAGGAGATCATCGACGTGCTCACGCACCACGGCGCGGACCTCGGCGCGAGGGACCGGGGGGGCAAGCGACCCGATCAGATGGTCCGGGCGCCACCGATGACGTTCGAAGCTCCCGTGGACGACGAGGAAGAGTACGAGTACGAGCCAGAGGAAGACGACGACGACGTGTACACCACTAAGAGCCCTCACGACGAGATGTAAAACGACGCGAGCGATCTACGTATACGCAATCCACGTCCGCTAACCCTAACCGGAGGTATGCATCATTCGTCATATCAGATGCCTGGCTTCCTCGTCGCCGTTTGTTCGTTTGCTCCGACCCGCGGCCGCCACGCCGCCCCCGACACTCACGCGCAGCCGCTGGAGCACACCCGATCCACTCCCCGGCCCTAGCACACTCCCGCCCCGTCTCCCGTCGCCGATGTCCCCGGGAGCGCCGTAGAACAGGTACAGGCTTCCGATGACCACCCCCGCGGCGAGCGCGAATGGAAACGAGATCGAAACGCCTAGGAACATCCACGACAACGCCGCGGTGACGATGATGCCGAACGCGCTGTTAAACACTTTCGCGATGTTGCTCAAATGCTTAACGACCACGCTCGTCACGAGCCCGAACGCCGCGAGCGTGATCACCACCGCCCACGCGCCGAACCCGAACCCCCGAAGCGCGTTTCCCTCGCTTATCCTGTCGCCGTCCCGCACCATCGCCAAGAGAAAGTTACCGACAACCCCGAACGCGTACAGCTGCGCGTTCTGCAGGTGTATGCTCACGTGGTACTCCCCTTTGTACGTGTGCTCCGTCGCGATCCCGGCGAACGCCGCCAGCATGGAGCACAGGAGAACCATCGCCAACGCGCCGATTGGATACGCGTCGGCGCCGCCGCAAGTGTCGACGTCCCCTCGCTTGGAGTGGCACAGCGCGATTTCGCTGCTCATCACGCCGTCCAGCAGAAAGAAAATGGCGAGCCACTGCGTCCGCGTGATCGGGCGCTTCAGGAGCCACCAGGACATGATCGCCACCACGGGAATCTCGACGTGCGCGAAGACGACCCAAGTGATTGGCGACGTTAAACGTTTCATCACCATGAACCGTATGTGATTCTCGGCGAGGTAGACCCCCGCGGGGACGGCGAAGCGCAGCGCGCGGTAGTCTCGCGTCGCCTCGACGACCTCGTCCTTGACTCGCGTGACCCAGAAATCGCCCGCGTTGGCGTGGCACTCGCGCGTGAACATGAACGCGCTGAAGCACCACTTGATCGTCTCCGCGAGTAGCACCACGACCGCGGGGCTGTACTCGTAGGACGACGACGCGGGTTCCTTCGCGTCGGCGTCGGTCGCGTCATCCCCGCCGCCGCCTTCGCTCCTCGACGCGAACACCGCGAAGACGTGCGCGATCGACAGCGCCAGATGCGTCGCGAGCATGGCCGTCTTGGTCGTGTTCCATCCTCCGTCGAGCTCATCCACGGGCGCCTGCGAGGCGGACGACGAGGACGCGGGCGCGGACGTGACTCCGGTGAGGGAGCCCCTGCCGGGTGGTGCGCCACCGCGCCTCGGTGACTCCGGGTCACCGTATCGCATGACTCAGAGATGCGACGACCGTCGTGCGGCTGTCGAAGTGGAGCCGTGGACGACGACAGACGCGCGTTGGTTCCAAAACTGCGATTACAATCGCAGATCAATAAATGACGACGACGGGCACGGACAGAGGGAGACGGCGGTCGCTCGTTTAAACGTATAAACTTAAATGAAATACACACGTGCGGTCGTGTGCAGCCGCCTACTGCGAGGGTCCGCGGGCACGTTTCACCCGGGTCTTGTTTTGCCCTCTGGACGACGCCGCACATACTTGTACATCGATATACATTGGAGGAGGAGTTCCTGGAATTCCTCGAGCTCTCGGGCCCATCCGGCTCTGACCCGGGACTCAAGCCCGTCCCGTCACGGCGAGAACGACGGTAGCCGCGGCGACGACGGCCGACACGACACCCGACAGACTCGAACCCGCCGAGAGAGGCGACGCGCACGGGTCGTGGTCGGTACCCTCGGTGGCGGTGGACAGGTCGAACACGCCGGCCGTCTGGGTGTCGATCGCGGACTGCGTCTCGAGGATGGCGACGACGTCTGCCACCGACGCGGTCTTTGCCCAGGCGTCGAACTCGGCGTAGAATTCCGCCACGGTGGCGTGCTTGGTGATGGCGAGCAACGATTTCTTCCATCCCTCGTCCTCGGGGCACTGGCCTGGATAGCCAGTGACGAGGTCGTGGCCGGCGAAGGGAACGATTGTATTCCAGAACCCTTTACCGAGCACGTCGCTCTGCCAGAACTGCTGGCTCGTGATGCCAGCCTTGTTGATTATGTACGCGATAGCGACGGTGCCGGTGTCGTAGAACAGGTGGCCGGCTTCCGCGCCTCCCGCTGTCTTCGTCGCGTCGCTGTCGCCGTCGCCGACGAAGTCGTCGCACGGCCTGGTCTCGCCCTTCTTGAGTCCGTTGGTGGACCCGTAGGTGGAGGCGTAGTACGAACGAAAGTTATTGATGACGCCAGCGCGTCCGCCGCCGTATCTGAAGCAGTCCTCGTAGGTCTGCGTGGACCACGTGAGCTTCTTCTGAAGCAGGCATTCTGTGTGAACGGCGCCGCCTTCCACCAGCCAAGTCGGGAAATACTCGCCCCGCGACATCTGCGTGACGTGGCACATCTCGTGAACGGCGCGCTCACCGACGTACTGAGCGGAGGTGCCAGACCCGAGGACGTAGTACAAGGCCGCGCTCGATTCCAGCGTGTGGCCGCAGGAGCAGGTCCTGCCGCCGGCGCCCTTCATGGCCGCGGATTCGGAGTTTTTGGCCTTGGTGATCAAGTTATCCGCTCCGCAGTAACCTTCGAACGTCGTCTGCTCGCAGTTCTTGGTTTTGAAGTCGGCATAGGCGGCGTCGGCACCGCCGCCTTCCAGGATGTACGCGTAAGTAGTGCTGGCTCCGCCGGCGAAGTTGATGAGGACCTGATGCCCCTCGTTGAGCTTGTCTTTGAAGTCTTGCGTGATTCCCGTGGATGCGACGATTGTCGGTAAGGTCTTGGACTTCTTCATTCCGGAGAATTGCTCCGGTGCGTTGCAGCCTCTGTTTGCGATGCCGCACCGCGTGTAGGCGTCCACATGGCCGGCCGCCGCGATGAGGGCGAGGAAGATGAACGCAGTGGAAGCACGCGCCATGGCCCCCGCGCGTCGAAGAAGAATGGAACTTTCAGACGACACTTTTTCGCGCCGGTTCTACAACGGTTCTACATAAAGAAGGGTCGGTTGATCTATTAGTTTCATCGTTAACACTAGATGAAATGTACATTTACTCTGTTATCAATGAGGTCTATGTGAGATATCTATATTTGAATTTCACAGCAAGTCTTACCATTTGCCTATACGCACCCAATATTAAATGCGAGCCTCTTGTTCCGCAATGAACCGTCGTTCGGTC
>Ga0257110_1001006_pt1 | contig 13220 bp, 16 predicted proteins | sample LP_taG_7_FD_190184 | JGI IMG/M metagenome (GOLD analysis project Ga0257110, IMG submission 190184) | Marine microbial communities from Northeast Subartic Pacific Ocean, Canada - LP_J_2015_P26_10m | ecosystem: Environmental > Aquatic > Marine > Oceanic | place: Canada: Northeast Subartic Pacific...
CAGGCGCTGCTTACAGATGCTGGATACGGCAAGATAGCAACTGAAGTAAAGCCAATCCAAGAGTTTTATAAAGCCGAAAATTACCATCAAGACTATATCAAAAAGAATCCAAATGGCTATTGTCCAGATCACTCCACAGGGGTAACTTTTAGCAAGGATAAAAAAGGCACTTCAGGTCTTAAGCCTCCATTTGCCGAAGCAACTTTTGACAATAGCTCTTTATTAAAAGGAAAACATATTTTAGTAATGGTTTCAGATGGGTATTGTCCATATTGTGAAAAATTTGAAAAAGAAATTGCCAGCAAATACACAGGAACGATTCCTCTTGTCAACAGAACAGCTAGCCAGCTCAATGACTTAATAATCAAGACACCAAAATGGGCCACACCAACAATTCTCTTTATTGAAGACGGAACAGAGGTATTTGGTAATCAAGGCTACATGACGCCCAAAGAGTTCTATAAGGCTCTTGGCAAATTCAAATTGGGTAATACAGAAGCATATAAGGTAGCTTTTGCAGATGGAACTGACGCAAGGTTTTGCAAGGAATACGAAATCTTTAAAAATACTCCTGATGGAGTTTTTGTAGATAAACTTAGTGGAGCGGCATTGTTCGATACAAAAGATCGATTTAATTCTTCCACAGGTTGGTTATCATTCACAAAATCAGTAGACGATTCTGTTTATACTAAACCTGATAATAGCTATGGGATGAGAAGAACAGAAATAAGATCCGTTACTTCTGATATTCATCTAGGTCATGTATTTTCTGATGGGCCCAATGGGATGCCAAGGTACTGTATAAATGCCACGGTTTTAGAATTTATCAAACGAGCAGACATCAAAATCTAGCAATGTCCGCAAAGTGGCAGAGTCTATAACCATTAAGAGTAAGTTCTCTTTTTTAATTTAATTCAGATTATATTTAATACTAAACTTAAGATCGTCCTGAGGGGATTCAAAATTGGTTGACTGAAAAGTATTTGAGACATCATCTGAATTATTTCTTTCGAAATTAAATTCGAATCTGTTAGATTTTTCTGAGCTTTGACTAGTTAATTCACTAGTTTCTTCTTCCTCACTATCTCTAGTTAAGAAATATATCAATCCACCAACAAGTAACAACCCAGCTATAGCAGCGCCTCCGCCTCCACCATATCCTCCGCCTGAGCTACCACCACCGCCTTCTCCTCCTCCGTAAGCTTGAGTAAAACCAAGTGGAGCCATAACAAGCATCGAAACAAATAATAATATCTTCATATTTTCCTCTAATAATTTTATTAAAAAGTGTTGGGGGGTCCTGAAAATAAAAGATATTTACTTGCTAATAAATATCAAAGCTAAGGCAAAACAACAAGTCTAGTCTATGCTTAATTTCTCTAAGTTAAATGCCTTTAAATATAACTATAAGTTATAAAAAAATTTATAAACTCTATATATTGTGTCTTCAATCTCATCCAGTAACGACTTTAACTAAGTAACTGTTGAGTAGAATTGCAAGTAAGGCTTAAAATAAGTAATGAAACTAATAATCATAGCCTTATCAATATTTTTATCCTTTAATGCTTTTTCAGAAAAAGTTTATTTTATTAATCTTCAAGAAGGAGATGTTTTAAAATCACCATTTCTCATACAATTTGGCTTATCAGGAAAGGGCGTTGCTCCTGCTGGTGTAGATATAAAAAATACTGGGCATCATCATTTGCTGATAAACGTAGACGCAATAGATTATGATTTACCCATCCCTTCTTCGACTCAGCACCTTCATTTTGGTTTAGGACAAACAGAAACCATGCTCGATCTGCCGCCTGGTAAACATCAGCTTCAATTGGTGTTGGGTGATAAATATCATGTGCCGCATCAACCATTACTGACGTCAAAAAAAATTGAAGTTATCGTTAAATAATTTTAATCACAAAAGCTAAATAGTAAAACGGATCAGTCGTTGCTGAAACAATGCTATGGTTGATCAAATAAAAAAAAGGAAGCAATGAGATCCATTTTAATAACCGTTGGCCGATCGCTATTAGCGTTTTATTTTCTAGCGCCAGGAATTGCTAAATTTGTAGCATGGGATATGCACGTGGCATTAATGGAAACTCACAACATAGTCATGGCTCCTGTACTGCTAGCAATTGCTGGCACTGCCCAAATTGGCGGAAGCATCCTTTTGCTTTTTAATAAACAGGTAGTCATCTGCGCGCTTGGTTTCGCCTTAATGGTGATAATAATAGATCTGAATTTGCATGATTTTTGGAATATGTATGAGGGAGTTGATGCTCAGCATGAGTCTCAGAACTTCTTTAAAAATTTAGGAATACTAGCTGGTCTTTTGCTGTTAGCAGCAGTCGACATGGAAAAGACTGATAATAAGTAAAATACGATTAACTTTCGCTAGAGTAAACTACAATAATTACTAATCACGGAAGACAATAATGAATCAATTTAAGAACTTAATTGTACTCAGTCCTTTAATTTATGCCGTTCATCATTTTGAAGAACATGTGATTTTTAACTTCATAGAGTGGAAATTAAAATATTTTTATCACTCAGCAGCTGTTCTTTCTACGGAAGCAATTTTATCTATATTAGTTTGTGTGTTTGTAATGTATGTTCTTCTTCATCTGGTTAAAAATAATAGAGCCAGCGCATATCTAATTTTATATATACTTTTTACCATTCAAGTTGTTAATTCGCTTTTCCATATATTCTTTAGTCTTTACTACAACGACTTTAGCCCTGGCACCATTACGGCAGTCCTTCTTTACTTGCCAATAAATTTCTTAGTAGTGCGCGCAGCATTCCAAGAAGGCTTCTTAAAAACCTATATTGAATATGGGGTTATTGCTTTTTTAGGAACAATAACTTTTACTTTATTTGAAATATATGGACCAGTCGTTATCGTCTTATCAATCTTAGCTAGTCTTGTTTATTTTGCTTGGGCTAATAAGAGACTCATTTAAGATTATTAAATTTGTCTAAGTCATCAATGTTTGTATAGAATCAGTCAGTTATTTAATTTTGGAGGAAATCATGAGTAATGCTAAATGGGAATATAAAATTGTAGATCACAGCAATTCAACTTCAATGGGATATTCAAATCCTGAAACGGAAGAATTTAAAGAAAAACACAAAGATAAAGACTGGAAACTCGAGATGATGAATCTTGCAATTAATAAGCTCGGTCAAGAGGGTTGGGAAATGATTACTGCGAATAGTTCCAATGAGATCTATTTAAAACGCAAAGCTGAGAGCTAAGAAATTTTGTTTTAGGACTTATGATCGATCTTTACTATGCGCCGACACCTAATGGCTGGAAAATCTCCATCATGCTTGAAGAATGTGAGTTGGATTATAAAGTCGTCCCTGTTAACTTAGGAAAAGGAGACCAATTCAAACCGGAATTCTTAAAGATTAGCCCAAATAATCGAATGCCGGCTATAGTTGATCACGATAATGTCATTGGCGATGAACCGATGAGTGTTTTTGAGTCGGGTGCTATTTTGATGTATTTAGGTGAAAAGACAGGAAAATTTTTTCAACAAAATTCTCCTGAAAAAGAAAAAGTCCTTGAGTGGCTTTTTTGGCAAATTGGCGGACTAGGCCCGATGGCTGGCCAAGTCAGCCACTTCGTAAATTACGCACCTAATTTTCCTGGAGATCACTCTTATTCCGAACAACGATATAAAAATGAATACGATCGTCTTTTGGGAGTTATGGATAGAGTCCTGGGAGAAAGAGAATATTTGGCTGGCGAATATTCAATAGCGGATATGGCATCTTTTCCCTGGATAACAGCTTATAAAAGATACGAAGTTGATTTGGATATTTTTGTTAATGTTAGGCGTTGGTTTGATGCCATCAAGGTTAGACCTGCTGTTCGCAAAGGCATGGATGTCGGCAAAGAGAGCAGAAACTTTGGTAAAGGTATTTCCAAAGAAAGTCTTAAGACCATGTTCAGTCAAGATGCAAAAAGCATTGCTGAAATGGCTAAAGAAAAAGAGTAGAACTTATTTTCAGAGCAACTGTTCAAACAGTTGAATTCGGTCGTTGCCAAAATACATATCTTTCTGATCAATAAAAAAAGTCGGTGAACCAAAACCACCTCTATCCATAAGTTCTTGTGTATTTTCAATTAATCTATTCTTTGTCTCAGGAAACTCAATAAATTTTAGAAATTCCTCAGCGGAGGCACCTAAAGTTTCAACTATTGCAGTCAAACAAACTTCATCAGAAATATCTTTGCCCTCTGTCCAGTAAGCTCTAAAAACAACTTCAAGATACGCTTCGATATTACTTTGGTCTAAAAAAAAGAAAGAACCGCGCATGGCTTTAACACTATTGATAGGAAAAACTTTGGGCCAGTTAATTTTTATATCCCTAAACTTTGACCAGTCCTCTAAATCTTTCTGATGGTAATCTAATTTTTCTTTAATAGGATTTTTTCTATTCTCATAAACGCTGGGATTGATGGAATTAAATATTCCACCAACCAATATGGGCTTCCAAATAATCTCCAAATCCTTTCGTTTTGATAAATCCAATATGCCTTTGAAGGAAAGATACGTCCAAGGACTACTGCAATCCAAAAAGTATTCAACTTTTTTTTTCATTTAAAAAAAATAACTTAATTATCTAAAGCTACTAAGCAATAAGATTAGAACCCATGCCCAGTAAAACAATGATTGATGGCAGCCATATAATAGGACGAATCATTTTAAATTTATAAAGATTAAAAATTCCACCTATTAGATATGCAATTCTTAAGCCAAACCAGAGTTGTGCATAAAACAAGTTATCAACACTTAACATCACTGATAAGACAGCAAAAACCAAAAAAATGGGCAAGGATTGTCTGAGATTATTGCTCGCTAGAGTCATGCGCTCAGAAAGAGCAATCCTATCTGAGGTGTCGCCTCCACTATAAGTCCATTCAATAAATGGAACTTTATGAAGAGAAAAACTCATTCTTAGAAAAAGGTGCAAAATGTAAAAAAACCCAACATAAACTATTAAATCAACCACGATAATTTCTCCTATTTGGTAATATCTTAGCTTTTTATATTAAAACTTAAAATCAAAAAAATTAAATCTTTATTTTTTTTAAGACGACCATAGTTTATGATTGGACTATGGATTTTAAATTTTCAAAGATAGTAAAAGGGTTGCATTGGACTACCGTTTCGAGTGAAAAAGTTCTTCTGGCAATCATCGGTATTGCAACCTGTATAGCTGCAGCACAATATTTAATTGGCATGTACATAGCCAGAGAGATTCTCTTGTCTGATTTATTCATGTTGTTTATCTATGTGGAAATAATAGGCATGGTTGGAGCTTTTTATAGTACCAATAGAATCCCGGTTACGTTGCCAATCATTATTGCCATAACAGCTCTTTGCCGTTTAATTATCATGCAGAGCAAAGACATGGATGCGCTGATGTTAGTTGGAGAGTCTGGAGCAATATTAATATTAGCTGTATCGGCTTACATAATGAGTTTAAAAGATAGAGTAAGTCTTAGAAAAAAGAAAGAGTTTCACGCAGAAAAAAACGACTCAGAATAATTTTACAAAACTGTAAATTTTTAAGGTATGAACTTAACTTTTCGTAAATTAATAGCTGGCTCACTACTATTTTCTAGCTTATCTTTCGTGGCAGAAGAAAATCAAAAAGATTTTATCGAGCTTTCTTACGGAGAGCATGAAAAGCAAAAAATAGATTTTTATCCAGGAGGCTCTAAAAAAGTTCTCGTCTGGATACATGGCGGTGGTTGGGTTTTCGGGGGCAAAAGAGCTTCGCGATGGATAGAAAGATTGGAAAGATATTATGAAGTCAATAATGAATTAAATATCTTTAGTATTGGGTATCGTTATGGAGAAGGCACCGCTCCTCAAGCAGCTGAAGATGCTCTATGTGCATACAAATTTATAGAACAAGAAATAATAGAAAGAGGCCTTTCTCAAGATGACGTAATCATTATGGGATTGAGCTCTGGTGCACATCTTGCTCTTTTAGTTGGAATGAAGAATAGCAAAGGAAGCGATCATAAATGTCAAACTCAAAAATATCCTGCTGTAATCATAAATTTTTTCGGAATAACAGAGATAGAAAAAAATTATCAATTTTTAAAAGATAACAATTATTTTTTAAACTTTGTGAATTGGTGGCTTCCGCCCGACGCAGACATAAATACAATTTCAAAAAAATATTCTCCACTTTATCAAGTTAGTGAAAACACACCTCCCATAATAACCATCCATGGAACAGATGATGATCTCGTGCCATATCAACAAGCACTTCTTCTCAAAGAAAAACTAGGTGATAAAAATGAATTAGTTTCGATTGAAGGAGGCGGACATTGGAGATTTTCAGATGGAGAACACAAAGATATCAAAATAAAAATAGATAATTTTTTAGAAAAGAACGTTCAGAAAAATTAAAAATAAATTGATGTAGAATAAATTCATGAAAAAGTTAGTAGAAAAGATTCAATTAGAATGTTCAGCAACAACCTTATGGGGTATTTTATCCGATGTGACTCGATGCGACTGGGTTCCGATAATAGAAGAAATTCGTCTAGAGGGAAATTGCCGTGTGTTTGAGATGGAAGGCATGGGCTCGGTAAAAGAGAGAATTTTATTGCTGGATAACGAATCAATGAAATTGCAATATTCAGCAGTAGAAACTCGAACACCTATCGATCATCACCTTGCAACAATGCAAATATCGGAAATTGACAGCGAAAACTGTCAGCTGGAATGGTCGACAGAAATAGATCCTGAAATTTTTGCAGATGCAATTCATCAAAGCATGCTTTTATCAATTGAAGGTATAAAAGCGGTTATTTCCAGTAACTAGCACTCGATGAACTGATGGATTATGTAAAGTCTCAAAAAATCATACACTGGCTAATGGCTATTATGATCATGCTGGATTTAAATGTAGCGCAAAAATTCGGTGGGGATATGGAGCTTTGGGATCGATTGGAGTCGAGAGCAGATCATGCAACAGCTGGATTAATAGTTACCTTTTTATTCATTTTAAGAATGATTCTTAGATATCGTTATGGTGCTCCAAAATTGCCATCAACAATGCCTAAATGGCAGATCATTTCTGCAAAAGCAGGTCACTATGGCCTGTATATTTTGATGGCTGGTTTGATTGTTACTGGTATTTTCTCCGCGTCAGTTGCCTCTGATCCGATAATGATCTTCGGCTCTTATGATTTGGCTTTTTTTACCCACAATGAAAATTTATTCTCAATCGTTAGAAATGTTCATGAGTTTTGTACAAACGCTATCATTGCTTTAATAATTATTCACATCTTAGCTGCTCTTTATCATCACTTCATTGTAAAAGATGAAACCACTTCAAATATGGCAAAATTTTGGACTTCTAAAACTCAAATAGATTAATATAGCTAAGGGGAAAACTATATGAGTGAAATACTTTTTGGAGCATGCGCGTTTATATGTATTGGAGGCTTTTTTCTTCATGAATTGAAGGGAACTCCTATGATGATTCCACCTTTAGATGACTCTGATCTTCAGCCTAACGTTAAAAGTCTTTTAAAATTTTCTTGGCATGCAGGTTCAATTTTATCCTTGGGTATCGGTGCTTTATTTGCGTTTGCAATATCTATTCCTGGAAATGAATTGATGTCCAAAGTAGGAACAGCGATGTTAATTGGAATGGCTCTTATAGCTTTATCGATGGCTTACAAAAATCCAGTAATATGGGAAACACCTGCACCTTACTTATGGCCGTTTAGCTCTTTGTTGGGAATTATAGGTCTTTATTTATGAATAATTCTCATCCTTTATCTTCATTAACCTCTGAAGAAATTGAAAAAGCCGTAACTCTTTTTAGATCATCGAAACAAACAGATAAAGACTCTTTATTCAGCTACATATCATTGGTAGAGCCAGATAAAGAATTTATAAAAAAATTCTGCAAAGGCGAAACTTTTTCAAGAATCATAAAAATTGTCGGATTAGATTCTCAATCTATTGGTTTTGAAACTGAAATAAACCTATCTGATGAAAAAATTATATCTCATAAAAAACTTTCTCCAGAATCACAACCCACATACTTCGTAGGAGAAATTTTTTCCGCAATAATGCTCGTCTTAGAAAATGAGGACTATAAACAGGCTTTAAAAAAAAGAGGCATTACAAATTTAGATTTGATTCATATTGATCCTTGGCCAGGAGGCGGAATCGTAAGTAAAAACTTAAAGGAAGGTCATAGAGCATTAAAAGCAATCTCTTTCTTAAAAGAAAGTCCTCAAGATAATGGATACGCGAAACCCATTCAAGGGCTAATAGTTCATATAGATCTTACAGACATGAAAATCATAGAAGTAGAAGATCAAGGTCTTACTGATATTCCTAAAGCCAGCGCAAGATATGATGCTAAATCTCAAAAAGAATTGAGAAATCAGCCTAAAGAAATTTCTATAACCCAGCCTCAAGGAGTTGGATTTAAAGTTGATGATAATCACATTTCTTGGGAAGGGTGGGACGTAAGAATTTTTATAGATCCTCTTGGCGGCTTAGTTTTGCAAAATTTGTGTTTTGATAAACGACCAATTCTCTATCGAGCTGGCATGTCAGATATGGTTGTCCCCTATGGCACTTCAGATCCCATGCACTCGTGGAAAGCTGTTCATGACGGAACAGAGTATGGATTTGGAGCCATGGCTAACTCTTTAACTTTAGGTTGCGATTGCTTGGGAGAGATTCATTATTTTGATTCTCATCAGCTTGCATATGACGGTTCAGTAAATACTTTAGAAAATGCTATATGTTTGCACGAAGAAGACTATGGCGTTCAGTGGAAACATACCGACACACTCGGAGAGGGATTTAGTGAAGTTCGAAGATCAAGAAGATTAGTAATAAGCTCTTTTTCTACAGTCGGAAATTATGATTATGGAATTTTTTGGTACTTATATTTAGATGGAACCATAGAATGCGAAATGAAATTAACTGGAATAATTGGAATAAGCGCTTTCAATAAAAATATTCATAAATCTGATCAAGATTTAAAGATTACTAAAGAACTAGTCTCTCCAATTCATCAACATTTATTTAATGTACGAATGGATTGGTTTATTGATGGCGGAACGAATCAGCTAACCGAAATAGATGTTAAGGCACTGCCCATGGATTCTGAAAATCCACATGGAACTCAATTCAAAGCTTTCACTAAAAATTTTTCTAATGAAGGTGAAGCGAAAAGAAAAACATCTTCTAAAAAAAGTAGAGTTTGGAAGATATCTAATCCAAGTAAAAAAAACGGAGTAGGGAATCCAACGGCTTATAAAATTCTGCCAGGTAATACGCCTGTTCTTTTGTCTAATGCTAATTCTCCAATAGGACATAGAGCTTCTTTCGCAAAATATAATCTTTGGGCCACTCCTTTTGAAAAAGATGAGATTTATGGAGCAGGAACTCATACAGTGATGCATTCGGGTCAAGGGGGTTTAGATGAAATAACTTCTAAAAACAGGGACATTAGTAATTGCGATCTAGTTACTTGGCATACTTTTGGAGTAACACATATCCCGCGCCCTGAAGATTGGCCGGTAATGCCAGTTGAATATTGCGGGTTTCATCTAATCCCAGTCGGATTTTTTGATCAAAATCCAACTATAAATCTTCCTCCTAGTTGTAAATCAACTAGCAAATCTAATAAAGATTAAAGTTCGTTTACAATTGCTTCCATTCCCAGCAATACCGAAGCGTAGAGATTATTATCAGCGGGTTGAGGATGCGAAGAAAACTTAACAATTACTATATTTGCTAGTTGATTTACATAAATTGTTTGTCCATAAATACCAATACAAATCATAGTGTTAGGGTTTGCTATCCAAAGTTGATTTTTGTAGTGTCCTTCAGGAAACATCAAACCATAATCGCTCTCTGAAAATATCTTTCTAAGATGCGCGCTTCCTTCTTTTGTTGATTCTATCCAGGATGCCGGAATGATTTGTTCATTATTATAGAATCCATCATGAAGAAGCATTAACCCAAATCTTGCTAAGTCTCTTGCGCATGCATTCATACCTGCTCCCATATAAGGAAATCCAGCTTCATCTTTGACTATTAAGGCTTCTTGTTCCGATCCAAGTTTTTGCCATAAATATTTTTCTAATAACTTACTAAATTTCTCATCAGTCGCTCTTTCAATAACCATAACAATAATATTTGTGAGCACAGTTCGATAATGATATTTTTCTCCATCTTTTTGGTCTTTATCTTTTAAAGATAAAGCAAAATCAAAAAGATTTTCTGATGAGTTTTTTTTCCTTAAATCAGGTCGCCATCCTACAACTGCGGATTCATGCCAAAAATCTGCATTGTTATCATTATAATCTTCTCCGAAAGTTACAGCTGCGGTCATATCTAAAGCATGCTGAAGAGTGGTATTAGAAAAAGCAGTTCCTTTAAATTCTGGAATATAGAAAGGGATTTCTTTATTAGGATCAATTTTACCATTTTCAATAAAAATCCCTGCTAGCATTCCAACAAATGATTTTGAGATAGAGTTCATTAAATGAAGGCTGCTAGAATTCATTTCATTAAAGTATTCTTCAAAAATGAGCTCATCACCTTTTAAAACTAGAAATGCATCCGTATAAGTTGATTTGAGCATATCGGATATAGATTTCTTTCCGTCTAAATCCTCAAATTCAATAGATTTAATTGGTCTTAGATTTTCTACAATTTTTGAAGGTTTATCATTTCCCTTTTTTAAACTAATCACTGGGAAGATAGATCTTATATTTTGAAAACTTTTTCTATTATTTTGAGGTTGAAGCCAATTAGTAGAGTTAATTTCTTTCATAAAGAAAATTTATTTGTTGTTTGAATAAAATAAATATTAAGCTAAATTAACACTATTGAAAAGTTAAAGGAGACTCAATGAAAAAATTTATATTTATACCCTTAATGTTGTTGTCTTTATCAGCTATCGCATATCACCACTCTGGAGAAGAGCTTTCTCCAATTGATACTGTTAAAAAAGCCTATTCAACTTTTGCTTTGGGAGATACAGAAGCCTGGGCCAAATTACACACAAATGATTTAAAATTTACAGTTCACGGAAAACTTCCTCATTCGGGTACGCACATTGGAACAGAATCAGTCATTAAAAATGTCTTTGAGGTCATTCCTGTACACTGGCCTAAATTCCAGTTAGAAATGTTAAATATAGACTCAGTTGAGGGAAAACTCGGTACTACGGTTTATGTGCTTCACAAATTAACAGCAGAGAATCTAAATACGTATGCTCTTCATATGTTTACCTTAGAAGGTAACAAGATCAAGACTTTTTCTGCATGGGATGACTTCGATTCAATGCGACAAGCAATGGTTAAAAACTAAGACACTTTATTAAATGCTTTTAGCAATTTCATCAGAATGATAAATTAACTTTTAAAATATAAGGACTATTAATGGCTGCTAATAAAGAAATACTTGACTTCGATCCTGATTTATTGAGAAATAAATATCGGGAAGAGAGAGATAAAAGACTTAGATCAGATGGAAATGATCAATATCAGGAAGTCGAAGGAGATTTCACATATTTTGTCGACGACCCTTATGTTGACGAAAAAATTGAGAGAAATTCAATTACAGATGAAATTGAAGTCGCTATTATTGGTGGTGGTTTTGGTGGGATATTAGCTGCAGCTCGATTAAAAGAAGCTGGCATTGAAGATTTCAAAATCTTTGAAAAAGGTGGAGATTTTGGAGGCACATGGTATTGGAATAGATATCCTGGAGCTTCATGTGACATTGAGTCTTATATTTATTTTCCTCTTTTAGAGGAAACAAAATTTATTCCTAAGCAGAAATATACTAATGCTCCAGAGACTCTGGAATATATTGGCGTTATTGCAGAAAAATATGGCCTCAAAGAAAGAGCTGTCTTTCAAACAGAAATCACAGAAGTGACTTGGTCTGATGAAAAAAAACTTTGGAATATATCCACGAATAAAGGTGATTCCATTAATGCTAAGTTTGTTGTGCATTCTAATGGGCCCTTAAATAGACCCAAGCTTCCAGCGATAGAAGGAATAGATAAATATCAAGGTCATACCTTTCACACTAGTAGATGGGACTATAAATTCACTGGCGGAAGTGCAAAAGGAAATTTAGACGGCCTTAACGATAAAAAAGTAGCAATCATAGGAACGGGCGCCACCGCAGTTCAATGCATCCCACACTTAGGTGAATCGGCTCAAGAACTTTTTGTTTTTCAAAGAACTCCCTCATCTATTGATGAGAGAAATAATAAGGACACTGACGAGAGTTGGTTTGAATCTCTCCAGCCAGGATGGCATGAAAAAAGAAGAGAGAACTTTGAAGGGTTCCTGACGGGAAGTTTTCAAAAAGAGGATCTTGTAAACGATGGCTGGACTGAAATATTTAGAACCATTTTGGGTAGCATTAGAAATAACGCGCCGTCAAAATTAAGGTTTGCTTATTGGGCTTTAGGCGGAATTTTTTCTAAGAGATTTTATCGTCTTGGTTTGAAAGATTACATGATGGAAAAGTTTATTGATTACGTCGGCAAAGATAATCTTTCTAATCAAGTTGAGATGGTAGATTTCGCGAAAATGGAAAAAATACGTGCTCGAGCAAATGAAATAGTAAAAGATCCAGAAACCGCTGAATCTTTAAAACCTTACTATCGTCAGTTTTGTAAAAGACCATGCTTTCATGACGAATATTTAAAAACTTATAATAGAGATAACGTTACCTTGGTTGATACCAATGGCAAGGGGTTAGAAAAAATAACTGAAAAAGGTATTTACTTCGATGGCAAGGAATATGAAGTTGATTGCATAATATTTGCAACCGGCTTTGAAGTAGGAACTGATTACACTCGAAGAAGCGGCTACGAGATTCATGGTAAAAAAGGACTGACTCTTTCCAAAAAGTGGAAAGATGGTATTTCATCGTTTCATGGAATGCACTGCAGGGGATTCCCGAATACTTTCTTTTTTGGCCCAACTCAAGGAGGTTTTACTGCCAATTACACTCACTCATTAGACGAGCAAAGCATTCATCTTTCATACATATTAAAAACTATGAAAGAAAAAAAATTGAACTTTGTTGAGGCCTCTCAAGAAGGCGAAGAGAAATGGGTTAAAACAATAATAGACAAAGCCAGAGATATGCAATCTTTTCAGGAAAGTTGCACCCCTG
>Ga0257110_1001009_pt1 | contig 13207 bp, 14 predicted proteins | sample LP_taG_7_FD_190184 | JGI IMG/M metagenome (GOLD analysis project Ga0257110, IMG submission 190184) | Marine microbial communities from Northeast Subartic Pacific Ocean, Canada - LP_J_2015_P26_10m | ecosystem: Environmental > Aquatic > Marine > Oceanic | place: Canada: Northeast Subartic Pacific...
ACCCCAAAAATACGTTCGCACGCTGCTGCCACCAGGCCCCTCAAATGGTCGGTCTCCCCTGAAAATCCGCTCGTAAAGTCACGTTTGCGAACCTCAACCATGATATTCTGCCGCGGTTTTTGGCGTCACACTTTGGACCCTGCGCAAACAGAATAAGGAGAGGCATCGATGTACATTAATGGCGAGTGGCTGACAGACGGCCCCACATTCTCTGTTCACAACCCCGCAACCGGCGAAACACTGGGCGAAGTGTTCGATGGCAATGCGGAGCACGCCCAACAGGCTATCGAAGCCGCAGAGCAGGCGCAGCATAGCTGGGCAGGTGAAACCGCATACAAGCGCTCCGAATTACTGACTCGCGCTCATGGTTTGATGTTGGAGCGACAGGCAGCGCTTGCGAATCTCATGACGCGCGAGCAAGGAAAACCGCTCAAAGCGGCTATGAACGAGGTCAAATATGCGGCCGACTTTTTGCTGTGGTTTGCCGAAGAAGCCAAGCGGGTATATGGAGAGACCATCCCTTCAGCACGCGCTGACCAGCGGTTTTTGGTTCACAAACAAGCCGTTGGTGTGGTCGCGGCTATCACACCTTGGAACTACCCCATCTCAATGCTCACGCGTAAATTAGGGCCAGCTTTGGCAGCGGGGTGCACCGTCGTGCTCAAGCCTGCCGAGAGCACACCGTTATGTGCGATGGCCGTCTTCGATATTTTGCATGAGGTAGGCCTTCCACCCGGCGTTGCCAACCTTGTGACGACCAGTGACCCTAAACCCATTGGCGATGTGTTTTGCACCCATCCCAGCGTACGCAAACTCACGTTCACAGGCTCTACCGCTGTCGGAAAACACCTCGCACAAGCTGCGGCGCCGCAACTGAAGCGCGTCTCGATGGAGCTCGGCGGCCACGCGCCGTTTATCGTTTTTGACGACGCTGACCCCGTACATGCAGCCAAAGGCGTCTCACTCGTTAAGTTTCTTAACACGGGCCAAGCCTGCATCAGCCCCAATCGTATCTTTGTTCAGCGCCGCATTCTTGAGCCTTTTCTCGCTACGCTTCAGGAGCGAGTGGGTAAATTACGAGCTGGTAACGGATTGGACCCAGCCAACAGCATTGGCCCCCTGATTAATGAAGCGGCAATTGTTAAGGTGGATCGACAGGTGCAAGATGCCATCGCCAAAGGGGCGACTCTGCTCAGTGGTGGCGCTCGACTCAGCGATGGCGAACTCGCTAATGGTCATTTTTACGGCGCCACATTACTCAGCAATATCAGCGCTGATATGCTGATTTATCGCGAAGAAACATTTGGCCCCGTTGCCGCTGTAGTGCCATTTGACGATGACGATGACGTTATCGCAATGGCGAACGATACGCGGTACGGCCTGGCGGCCTACGTTTACACACAGAACTTATCCCGCGCACTGCGGACGTTTGAGCAACTACAGTTTGGTATCATCGGCATCAACGATATCAACCCCACCAGCGCCGCTGCGCCTTTTGGCGGTATGAAGGAAAGCGGGTTGGGTCGAGAAGGCGCCCGCGAAGGTATCGAAGAGTACCTCGAGACCAAGCTCGGCGGACTCAGTATCTAGTTGCCCCACTAACACGAGGAACACTTCCATGGCAGCATCGGATTATCCAGGTCTCGATACACTGGCTCTGCATGCAGGCGCTCAGCCTGATCCTGCAACAGGCGCCAGAGCCACTCCGATCTATCAAACGGCGTCCTTTTGTTTTCCGGATTCAGATCATGCCGCATCGCTTTTTAATATTGAGCGAGCAGGACACGTTTACTCTCGACTCAGCAACCCGACTAATGCGGTGCTGGAGGAGCGTATCGCCGCACTAGAGGGTGGCGTGGGCGCGATTGCTACCGCCAGCGGACAGGCGGCGCTGCATCTCGCCATCATTACCCTGATGGGAGCTGGCTCACACATTGTCGCCTCCGCTGCCCTGTACGGAGGAAGCCACAATTTATTTGCTTACACCCTACCCCGCTTTGGTATTGAAACCACCTTTGTTGATCCTCGCGATCCGCAGGCATTTGCCGCGGCGATTCAAGACAATACGCGGCTCATTTTTGGTGAAACGCTGGGGAATCCGGGACTCGATGTACTGAATATCCCCGCCATCGCTGACGTCGCGCATCAGGCAGGACTGCCACTGATGGTCGATTCAACGTTCACGACGCCGTATCTCATAAAGCCCTTTGAACTCGGTGCCGATATCATTCAGCACTCCGCCACCAAGTTTCTCAGTGGACACGGCATTGTGATCGGCGGATTGCTGGTCGACAGCGGTCATTTTGATTGGGAAGCGTCTGGCAAATTCCCCACGCTTACAGAGCCTTACGAGGGTTTTCACAACCTCATATTCACTGAGGAGTTTGGGCCTACCGCCTTTATCCAAAGAGCCCGCAAAGAGGGGCTGCGTGATTTTGGCGCCTGTATGGCACCGACCTCTGCGTTCCATATTTTGCAAGGCATCGAAACACTGAGCGTGCGTATGAATCGGCACGTCGATAACACCCGTGAGATCGTCAACTTCTTGATGGAGCACCCACAAGTCGATCGAGTGGGCTATCCCGAGCTAGAGGGACACCCCGATCAGTCTCTGGCGGCAACGCTCTTGCCCAAGGGCTGTGGCGCCGTCTTCAGCTTCGACTTAAGCGGTGGTCGACCAGCGGGCATTGCCTTTGTCGACGCACTCAATGTCTTCTCGCATTTGGCCAATATTGGTGATGCTAAGTCGCTGGTGATTCATCCTGCTAGCACCACTCATCATCGCATGAATGCCGAAGCACTCGCAGCGGGTGGAATTGGCGAGGGTACGATCCGGCTGTCTATCGGGCTGGAGGACATCAAGGACTTGATCGCGGACCTGAAACAAGGACTGCGTGCTGCTGGCAAGGCGGCTGGAGGCAGTCGCTCATGATGATCACTGTCAATGAGCAAGCCGTTTATTGCTATACCAATTCTCGTGACATCGATCCGGCAAAACCCAGTATCGTTTTTATTCACGGCTCAGGCATGGACCACTGCGTTTGGACTTTAGCCAGCAGACATTTTGCCCGGCATGGTAATAACGTCATCTCGTTGGATCTACCCGGTCACGGTCGTTCCGGCGGCGCACCATTAGCCACCATTGAGGCCATGGCCGATTGGGTCATTGCGGTGCTCGACACGCTCAAGATTGAGCAAGCGGCATTAGTTGGCCATAGCCTCGGTAGCCTCATTGCGCTGGAAAGTGCGGCCGCGCACGCGAGTCGCATCAGGGCCATTGCGCTGGTTGGCACGACCTCCCCCATGCCCGTTTCAGACGCAATCCTTGACGCCGCCAAGGCGAATGATCACTCGGCGTTTGACATGCTCACCCAGTGGGGATTTAGTAAGCGACACCAGTTTGGCGGCAACCGCAGCTCAGGCATTTGGATGATTGGCAATACCCTCAGGCTGTATGAGCAGTCTGGGCCGGACGTTTTGTTTCATGACATGCGAGCCTGCAACGACTACCAATCAGGCATTGAACAAGCGAGCCGAGTGACCTGCCCTGCTCTACTCCTGCTGGGTGCTGAAGACAGACTCACCCCCGTCCGGAGCACGCAAGCACTTCAGTCGGCGCTGACCTCAGCCAAGGTTGAGATACTCCCCGGAGCAGGCCATACGATCATGGTTGAGGCGCCTAACGCCATGCTCGACGCGCTGCATCAAGTGCTCTAATTCGTTAGCACAAAACATGTGCTTAAAACTGGGTATCGGCAATGGTTGTGCGGTGTAGTAATCGATCGTGACCGTCGTAACCGCCGGTAGCCGCGTGCAGCAACGATCGGTTATCCCACATCACCACCATGCCCGCCTCCCAACGATGGGTATAAATAAACTCGGGCTGGGTCTGGTGAGCGTAGAGCGACATCAACAGCGCCTCGCTGTCTTCACGCCCCACCCCCTCAAATCCGGTGATGTAGGCGGCAGAGGAAAACAGGGCTTTGCTGCCATTCTCCCGATGCGTTCGAATCAATGGATGTGAATACGTATCACGTGCTCGCTCGCTGGGAAGAATTTTCATACTGCGTCCCAGTGCTTGGTCATCTTCACCATAGGCGCCATCTGGCGCGTAGCCAAGCGCTGCAGAGTGAATCGCCACAAGACCCTCGACCCGGTCCCTCAAGTCGTCGGGCAATTTTTGGTAAGCCATCGCCTGATCCGCAAACAATGTTTCCCCCCCCATCGGTGGAATGGTGATCCCATACAACACCGTGCCAGCGGGCGGCACGCCTAAGAAACTCCAATCACTGTGGAATATTTCAGCAAAAATCGCGGTGTTCTCTTGGGCATCTCGCTGCACCGCCGCGACTTTGGGGTGCTCGTTGATATGGCCAAAAAAAGGGTCTTCTCCGATTTCGCCAAACTGCTCACTAAACGCAACCAGTTGTGATGGCGCCAGCTGCTGTTTCGGAAAAATGAGCACCTTGTGCTCAACCCACTGCGCACGCAGCTCGGCGATTAAGTCTGAGGAGAGCGGCTCATGCAACTTCAGGCCATCAATGGTGGCACCACAACTGGCACCTGAGGGGGTAGTGGTAAATCCCATTGTCGAGCCTCCTGACGCGTATTGCATCACAGTATCGATCTGATAGTCAGACCCCGTTCACAGCAGATCCACTGAATGGTTCCACCAAGCTAAATCGGAGTAAGCCCGCAGATCTAGCTCATGGGTCCACACCGAGCGATGCTGTTGGGCTAAATGAAAGTACGTCTCAGCGATTTTTTCTGGTAGCAACAAGCCGTCATGCTCTTTGCCCCGCGTATTTCTGAGTGCAGCAAACGCCTCCTCACCAAGCATTTTGCCCAGCGTATCGGGCGCATCGACCGCACCATCGACAACGATGTGCGCAACGTGAATACCTTGTGACGCGTATTCCGCATTCAAGGTTTGGCATAGCAGTCGGCGACCCGCCATTGCAGCAGCGTGCGAGTGCTGGCCTGCATTGCCCCGCATGGCTGAGGTCGCAGACGTCACCAAGAAGGTGCCCTTGCCCCGGGCTGCCATCAGAGGCACTAAGACCTTAGCCAATCGAAATAACCCAAAGCATGCAATTTGCCAGCCCAACTCAAAGGTTTTGAGTGAAGTTTTTTCCAGCGATCGATTCCCGATTTGCGCGCCCAAGTTATAGACCATCGTGTCGATCGGCCCCACCTGCTCCACGTCACTGACTAATTGCTCCAGCGCACCCGGTTCGGCGGCGTTAGTGAGGTAGCCGCTAACCGACAGTCCCTCGTCCTCAAACGACCGAGACATAGCCGCTAGTCCGGCCGCATCGCTTCGACGACACAGCGCGGCGTGATAGCCCTCTTGAGCAAATTTACGACCCACGGTGCCGCCGATACCTGCTCCCGCACCAATCACCAAACAAACCGGTTTCACGATTGCCACCAATTCATTGCCATCCCCCTACTCAGTGCCTCACCGTACCATGGCTTATCAGTTGCTCTATCTCGCTCTCGCCGTAGCCTAGTGCAGCCAAAATATCTCGACCATGCTCCCCCAGCTGCGGAGCGGGCCGTGACACCGCCGCCGGCGTGCGCTCGAACTGAGCGGGGTGCCGTGCCTGACGAACCTCGCCGAACCCCTCAAACTGGAGCCGCTCGACAGAGTGATTGGTCTTCACTTGCTCATGATCGAGTAGTTCCGAGCGGTCAATGATGGGCGCGCAGGGCACTTCCTCCGCATCGAACCGAGACAAAATCTCGTCGCTGGCCCATTTTTTTATTTCCTCCGCCATAATCGCCTTGCGCTCAACGTTGTGCGTAATGCGATCGGTTGCGTCTTTAAAATGGGGATGCTCGATCAAATCCTCCCGCTGTATGGCACGGCACAACCCCGCCCATTCGCTATCTGAGATCGCACCGGCAGTGATAAAACGATCCTGGGTTTCAAAGACAAGATCCATCGCACCCTGATACGGCGTCACATCGAATTCTTTCTCAGCAAAAGTTAAGCCCGCCATCGCCTCCGGCCAAAAAAAGCTCAGCATCGCATCCAGCATCGACAGACGAACATGCTGCCCTTCACCCGTGCGTTCGCGAGCATACAGCGCAGCACTAATGGCTTGCGCCGCCGTCAGCGCGGTCACTTTATCTGCAGCAATAATACGGAACATCTGCGGCCGACCCGTGGCCCGATCTGCCTGAATGTCCGCAGCACACGACAGTGCTTGTATCACCGGATCGTAGACGCGTTTGTGGGCATAGGGCCCCGCTTCACCGAATCCGCTTATGGAGACGTAGATCAATTTGCCATTACGCTCTCTGAGAACCGGCTCCGAAAAACCCATACGTTCCATCGCGCCGGGCCGAAAATTCTGAATCAGCACGTCAGCACTTTCCACCAGCTTCATTAAAACAGCACGCCCCTCATCAGATTTTAGATCGAGCGCTATCGACCGCTTACCTCGGTTACAGGAGAAGAATGCCGGTGTAATCTCGTTGACCTTTGGCCCAATATGCCGCATCTGCTCACCGTGCAACGGCTCAACCTTCACCACGTCGGCACCCTGATCAGCCAGCATCATTGCGGCTACCGGGCCCGAGACCATACTGGTGAGGTCTAATACTTTGACATCGCTGAATGGACCCATCTTTACCACCTCAAAATTTGATTCATGTGAATGTGACCAGTGAATTGAATACTCATGAGACCGGCAGAGCGCGAGTCGCAATCCAATCACGACAGGTCATATGACAGCCGTTGCGCACCGTTTGCGGCACGCCGTCTCTTATCGTTAGTTTTGCTGCGGTGTCATTGCGGCGGAAAGGCACTCAGCAATTCATGGAGCACCGTCACTCTGAGCTCCTGCTTATCGGCAGACGACATCTTATTTTTTAACCTGCCTTCGGCGACACCTCGCCAAACAATTTTACTCGTTCGAATATCGATCACATCAAAAACAGCAGTGCCATCTTCGTAGGTTTTGACCGAGGGGCCAGAGGAATAACCCACACTGACAGACTTGCCATAATTACTCACTCCCACGCCACCATGCATCCCCTGCTCTTGGCCCGTTATTTTCTGAGTCTGTCGCTTGGTGACGTGGTAGTTGACCCAAAAATCGGCCTTGCCCCGCGCCACTTCCCGAAATCCTCTCATCATCAGCTCTGCATTGGCCGCCGAGCGCACTCGCTGATCACTGCTATTCTGGCGGCGATACTGGCCTTCTCTGGAGGCATGGTCGTCGTCATACCAGCGATAGCCTTGATATTGCGTAAAGGTGAAGTTTTGGTCGTAATCGATCTCGTAAGTGGGCTTATCTGCGCATCCCGCTAGGGCCACTACCAAGGCAAGCGCGACGCATCGCAGCAACGAGTTGGTATCCCCAAAGATGGAAAGTTCATGCTTTAAAAAAACCATTTTCATGATGCTGTTCACTCTCAATAATCGAATCGACATCGGTAAGAGCGCCAGTAAGCCACTAGCGCTTGTGAAACTATACTATCCCTAGGGTGCTTTTCTAAAGGCAACATCGCTATTAGCAGCAAGCCATGTGACCACGGCAAACGCCGCGACATTTTGGTCCAGCGAGGCCGCATCTAATTTATCCACCGTATCATCGGCCGTATGGTGCAGGTCGAAATAATCGCGACCGTCTTGGTGCAGCCGCAACGTCGGAACTCCCGCTGAAACCAGCGGCATCAGATCGGGACCACCACCCGGCTGCTTGGTGCTTCCCGGCGCAATACCGAGCGGCGCCAGCAGGTCTGCCATGTGGGCCACTAATTGATCTCCGGCGTCTGATTGGCTGTCCGCGGTGAGTTTCCAAACCCGCCCGCCCCCAAAATCACTCTCGGAGCCAATTACATGGTTTGCCAGCTCGGCTTGGTGTTGGTCACGATACGCTAGCGCCCCTAATAATCCGACCTCTTCTGCGCCCCACAGTACTAGTCGGATAGTCCGTCGTGGCACTAGGCCCGCTTCTTTGATCAATGCCATCGCTGCCATGGTAATCCCAACCCCGGCACCATCATCCACCGCACCGGTTCCAAGATCCCAGCTATCAAGATGCGCCCCAATGACCACAACCTCCTCGGGCGCGGCATGTCCTCGAATCTCCGCAATGACATTGGCCGATTGAGCAATTGGAATCAGCGATGTCTCAACGAGAAGCTTCACCACCAACCCGCCACCGTCTGCCAGTATCCGTTCGACTTGATCAGCGTCGGGATTCGATAACGCCAGCGCCGGAATTTGCGGGGCATTCTCTGTGTAACGAAGCGATCCCGTATGCGGAAGTCTATGGCTGTCGGTGCCAATTGATCGCAATAGGTAGGCTAGCGCGCCTTTCTCCGCCGCAATACTGGGTCCTGCAGTGCGGACCGGATTGAAATAGCCATAGGAAGAGCCATCTTGGGTACGCTGCATCGTGTGGCCCACATAGACAATTTTACCCGCTACCTCCTCTCGGGGCGCAGCCCTCAGTGCAACTAATGACTCGAACAACACGACTTCCCCCGTTAACCCAGCCGCAGAGGTCGACACTGACCCGCCAAGCGCGGTCACAGCCAGTGGCTGTGGAAATGGCATGACAACCTCGGCGTGCTCCGAGTGGCGCTGCCACGCGCTCATCTCGAAGCCCTCCGTCCGGATTGGCTGCAAGTCCAAGTCCGCCAATATTGTTGCCGCCCACTCTCTCGCACGCGCTTCCGCCGCACTGCCTGCGAGTCGCGGGCCGACTTCTGTTGTCAATGAGGTCACTATCGCCATCGCGCGACTCCCCGACAACGCTCTGTCCCGCAGCAACGTCGCATGAGCAAGGCTGTCACGAAGCGCTGCATTATCAGTCGCACTGCTCTCAGCAGAAGTGCTAGGGCTCACCGCACTGAACACTCCCGCTGCTACCAAGATACATAGCACTAGGCTGGTGGCCGTTTGCCAGCGACGACTCCCACGCAACCGATGGCTGGCTGAGCGATTCATGCTGATTCGAGCAGTTCGCTGCGAGCGGCAAGCCAGGCTTTGGCTGCCTTTGTCTGCGCTGTGGTGGCAGACAGGACTCCCATCGACACATTGGTTTCGCCCTTGAGCCCTAAGGCTGCAATTTGCTCATAAAACCAGTACTGCGTCGCAAAGGCGCTGATGGTGCGGACGGCTTTGATTCGGTTAAGAACACGAAGACCACGCGGCAAAAGCGAGAGTTGGTCTTCAAAACGGGGCAATTCCTCGAGGCCTGAGAGCAGCTTTGCCGGGGCGTCAGTGACCACGCACAGGGGCCTGCCAATACCGATCATATCGGCGCAACCCGTCTCTAGGGCCATATTCATCGCGTCCAAGCGTCGGAGCCCACCTGTGACCATTAAGGGAATGGATACCTCACGCCGCATCGCTTCGGCAAAGTCCACAAAGTAGGCCTCGCGAGCGCGTGTTGAAGATGCCACTGCTTGCTCTTCCACTGGCTCCATGCCCTCTAGATTAAGCAACCGCGGCTGCTCGTAAGTGCCCCCTGAGATCTCAATCAGATCGACCGATGCGGCCTGCAACCACTTAGCCACCTGCAAACTCTCCGAAAAATCAAAGCCGCCTTTCTGAAAATCGGCGCTGTTGAGTTTTACTGAGATCGGAATGCTGGGTCCGATTGCAGCGCGCACTCTCGACACGCATGAGAGTAACAGTCGTGCTCTATTTTCCAGCGACCCACCCCATTGATCCGTGCGTTGATTGCTCCGCGGACTGAGAAACTGTGAGAGCAAGTAGCCATGCGCCGCATGCAGTTGCACCCCGGTAAACCCCGCCGCGATCACAACCTTTGCACAACGGGCAAAGCCCTCGATCACCGACTCGATGTCCGTTTCCGTCATGGGTATTGGCTCCCCAAATTGACCACCGGGCAGACCCAACTTAACCGCAGATGGCGCCTTGGGATGCGCATTAACGATTTTTTGACATTGTCTTCCCGCATGGCTGATTTGCGCCCAAAAGTGATTACCCGCGCGCGTACCGGCGGCGGCCCAAGCGGCCAATGCCCTTTGCATCCTCTCTGTGGGCTCATCCTCCACCACGACATTGCCAGGGCGCTCGAGGTGTAATGCATCTATTTGAACATTGCCCGACAGCAACAGTCCGGCACCCCCGTCACTCCACAGCCCGTAGAGTTGGTTCAATGCCTCATTGGGTCGCCCGGCAGGGTCAGCCAGCCCTTCCGTCATAGCGGCCTTACAGATACGATTCGTGAGCCTCGCACCACAGGGAAGGGTCAATGGGGTCTCGATCATGATGAGGTGCTCCTGCTACCGTTACTCGCCTGCCATGGTACCTAAACCACTGAGCTATGAGGATCCATATTCACCCGATTTTGCCAACCGTTGCCGACTGAGACACGACGATGCGCCTCGCAAGTGCAATCGGCGACTTTTACCGGCACTGTTACGCTGCCGCAGCACGCCATCGACTGGCTATCGATTACACTGCGTAGCATCGTCTGACATAACGCTGGGCTGCCTCGAGTAGCGGGCACGTGTCACGCAACCGCCCCATTGAAACGGGGATCGCGCCGTCAGAACTGTGCGGTAATACCGGTGTTGGAACCGATCCTAACGCCACCGGTCAAATAGCCAGACAACAGTACGCAGGACAAAGCACTATGAGCAAACGCATTGCATGGCCCTCCATCATCATGATGGCGTTACTGATCCCGATGACCACACGGGCGCAAATCATTTCAGTTCAGGGCACCGGCACCGTAGACATCGAAGCCGAATTTGCCACTTTGGCGGCATCGGTTATGGTCGATGCGCAGACCGCGGCGCTGGCACAATCCACTGCGGATAAGAAGATGGCAGCGCTGTTGATGGCAATCGGTACACTGCCGCAAGACGAGCAATCGATCGACGCTGGGCGACTGCGCATTCAACCCCAGTACCGCTGGAACTCGGCCACCAACCAGCAAGAATTTCAGGGGTACCAAGCCACCCGAGACCTGTCGTTTAAACTGCTTGATCTCTCTGCGCTTGGGGAGGCACTGCAGACGTTGTCGAGTGCGGGAGCGAGCAGCGTTTCGCCGCCCCTGTTTGGCAGCTCCCAAACAATAGCCGCCAGAAAACAGGCGCTGACGATTGCGTTTGATCACGCTAAAGCGGACGCGCAGGCGCTAGCGATCGCCGCGGGCACGACACTAGGAGCGCCTGAGGCGATTAGTACGGGTACCAAACCCATGCCCCTGCTCAGAGCGCAAGCTCGTGGTGGCGTGATGGCGATGGAGGCAGACCGAGGGCCCCCCCGCTACGAACCCGGCCAGCTTTCCATCAGTGCAACGGTATCGGTGACGTTTCATACCCATGATGAATCGACGCCTTAAAGCAGTAGTAACGCAGTAATCACTTAGATTATACCCACGCTCTGTCAGCGCAAAAGAATGGCAGTGGACTTGGATTACGTCGATTCTGGCCCTATTATGGCGGGACAGAACCTATTACGAGGCAAAGCAGAATGAGCGACAAGCCCCTTTACACCAGCACGGCAACACTCGACCCCACCTCGAGCATTGCTCAAGCGAATAAAGTATTGAGCAACACCTACTGGCTTCTCGGCCTGACACTGGCGTTTAGCGCGCTGTCGGCCACGATCTCCGTCGCAGTCGGCGTGCCGCCTATGGCTGGCCTTGTGCTCATGCTCGTCGGCTTCGGTTTGTTGTTTGTCGTTCATAAAATGGCCGACTCAGCCAAAGGCCTACCCGCCATTTTTGCATTCACTGGTGTGATGGGCGCCTCTATTGGACCCACACTGTCTTTTTATCTGGCGCTTGAAAACGGGCCGACCATCGTCTTGCAGGCGCTGGCCGGCACGGCCTTGGTCTTCTTTTCGCTCTCGGCCTATGCGCTGACGAGTAAGAAAGACTTTTCCTATCTGGGCGGCTTTCTTATGACGGGACTGGTCATTGCCGTCGTCGCGATGATCGCGAACATCTTCTTAAACATCCCAGCGCTCTCGCTGACGCTCTCGGCCGTAGTCGTCATGATTATGGCAGGGCTGATACTGTTTGATACCAGCCGCATCATCAGCGGCGGCGAGACCAACTACATCAGAGCCACCGTGGGTTTGTATCTGAGCATTTTCAATTTGTTCATGCATTTATTGCACCTCATTGCGGTCTTTACCGGCGGTGACGACTGAGCCCCGTCGTTTCATTGGATAACCCCGGCATCGTCGGGGTTTTTTATTTATAAGCCGTGGAAATTTCCCTCATCATTCGTACCCCGGGTACCGTTCCCAATCAGTGCGAGCGGATTCACGATTTTATTCAGTCCGCTGTGGATCAAGGACACGAGATTAAGCAGTGCTTTTTTCAAGGCGCGGGGGTGTCCGCAGCGCTGAATGACCAAACGCTGCCTCGATGGCGACAACTCGCAACGCTCACCGGCGCCGAATTATTACTTTGCAGTCAAGCAGTTGAGGCATCCGCACTCTCGGTACCTGAACCCTTCGTTATCGCGGGCCTAGGCGCGTTGGTTGAAGCAGCAGTGAATGCCGACAGGCTGGTGTCTTTTGTCTAACCGCAAGTCTTGGCTCATCACCCTCGCAGGAGGCGCCCCGACAAGTACTGGTGATTCTGATGGTGCTGATAGGACTGCCCTGCAAGCGGGGTTGGACCTTGCGTTAGCCGCTGGGGCATTCGGTCAACGTGTGACGCTGGTTTTCGCCGGTGGCGGTGTGGACTTGGTAACACACACGACCGACGCAGAGGACCCGCTCTATCGATTGCTGGGCTCAGCCCCTTTTTATGACATCGATTTGGTTTATGTATTGGATGGGGCAACGTCACAGACTATTTTCAGAGATGACCTGCACGTCACGGCAATGTCTCATAACGAGTGGCTTGCCGCGGCCGGCGAGGCACATGTCGTGATCAATTACTGATGATACTGCACCTACTCCATAACCCTGCTTTGTATCGTGACTGTGCTGCACTGCTCACTGAGCATGACACTTTGCTGTTACTCGACGACGCGGCGAATGACGCCTTCATCCGCTCACTGACTCACCTACCCTGCTCGGTGAAAGTACTGGACTCCGCCAACAATCACGCCAAAGACCAACCGCTCGAGCCCGAGCGCATCACAGTGGACGAGTGGGTTCGTCTGGTCATAGATCATCGCCACTCGATGACCTGGGGCTGATGCATGGTCAGTACACAAGCGCTCGATGATCTCTGTGACGACAATG
>Ga0257110_1001013_pt1 | contig 13186 bp, 8 predicted proteins | sample LP_taG_7_FD_190184 | JGI IMG/M metagenome (GOLD analysis project Ga0257110, IMG submission 190184) | Marine microbial communities from Northeast Subartic Pacific Ocean, Canada - LP_J_2015_P26_10m | ecosystem: Environmental > Aquatic > Marine > Oceanic | place: Canada: Northeast Subartic Pacific...
ACATAGCGGGATAGCACCAGCGGATAGCACCGGGGACAGGGCACTAAAGCGCGAGGCGGAGCGGAGCGGCGGCGGCTGTGTCGCGAACTCAGACCCGCCGGGTTTTCCGAGGCCGACGACGCGTGTCGTGGCGCCCTCGGTGGCGGACGTCGGCACCGTGCTCGCGACCGTCTCAGAAAAGTCGCCGCGCTTCGCGCCCGCTCCCACGCCCTGCACACCCCTGGATTTGTGGGAAGTGGCAGTGCGTCGAAAAGCTGAAGCTTCTCAACTTGGCATTATGCTCTTAATTGCAGGTCAATTGCGCATGCCTCGTTTCCCGCCATAAAAATATGAAAGTGGACTAAAGAGCCTCTTATATTTCCATTGTCTTGAATAATACAAGTATGACTGAAAGGAACGGTGTAAAATCTATCGTTGCTCCTGAACTTGACAAAGCCTGGGCGTTTTCCTCTTCCATCGGCATCTCGTGTGACGCGGCCTAACCATCTACCACCAACAAATCTTGAGCCGACCCTGTCGTTTTTCCGCGCAGTACCACCACGCCCTGACCAGGACAGAAGAAGATTGTGTGACAACTCATCACAAGCGTCCATCATGCTGAGGACACGACGAAGGTCGCCTGGCATCTGGCACGTGATCTTGATGCTAGGCGTGTTAAGATTGCAGCGGAAACACAGTGAAAAACAGTGAAGGAAAAAGCGTGGACACCATGACTTCCGTCCAGCACCATAAAGGACATCTGAGACGAGCGGGTGGCCTTCGGCTGCCATGTGCACGCGGATTTGATGAAGGCGGCCCGTCCAAAGGCGGATCTCAACCAAACTGTACCAAGTTTGATTCGGATGACTGCTACTGCTGCAGGTGCTGAACTTCCTGCTACTTGCGGCTAAGTGTCGATGCGGGCCACTCCCATGCATGTGTGCGTGCGGCCCAAGTAAATGAGCAACGGCAGCAATCTCCGTGACGGCGCCCATACCATTGCAGGAAACAATCGAACGCATAGAAACACGACCTGGGATGGCCTCGCGGATTAACGGCCAGGAAATGAGTGTGCCAGGCGCCAGCTTCACGAGACCGTCGCAAAGGCACACATAATGTTTTGCCACTCTCTTCGTGCGAAACAGGAGCTGGAGCCAAGCCCATCCCCAGTAGGACCGCGCTACAATAAGCGGACCCGACGTCTGTGCATCGAGACGGTGAGAAACTCCGTAGCTGAGGCAACGGTCCGCCTGAATTGGATGCTGCTGATAGGCCACTGGCAAAGTGTTAATGGAGAGCTGCTCGCAGGTTCGAAGGAGCCAGAATAATAAATCACGTGGCCTAGCTTGTCGATCACCAGGCCCGAATGGCTCGAGGTCACAATCTAGAGGGGCTATTGTCCTGTGTTCGCTCAAACCTCCCTGTGTCATCACCCAGGTGCGTTCAACCTTGACCATGTCAGCACGTATCTTGGCACACCAGGAAACAGCCCATTTGCATGGTTTGTAGAGAATCACCCAGTGTTCGGCACACCACAAAACGCGTGGAATATCGTCCCGGAACTCACCAAGTGCCTTACCCGGGCAGTGTCTGTTTTTAGCAATCTGTTGGGCATCGTCCAGGGGCTCGGCCCACCGGCGCATAATTCTAATGGCAAGGATGAAGACGTCTTCGTCGAGCAATTTAGCCGCAGCAAGGGCGTGTACAGTGTCAAGAACACAATTCGGTGGTGGAGTGCAGTGCCTACTACTCGCCAACGGACCGTCGATGGTCCAGTAGGTGACGATGAAGAGCCTCAGACTTTTGAGAAAGTTCCGCTGCGCTATATCCAAACCTTCCAGAAGGGGCATCGGTACATTTCTAATTGACAACGCATCCACGATGAGACGCCGAATCACGAGCAACGCTCCTACAAAAGATAAGGTGCCGCTCAGCAGACTCTTTGTCGCTAAGTTGAAAGCCTGGCTCCTACATGAAAGCACGACCTTCAATGCCTCCTGACTGGCTAGCACACGCCTGGCCCATCGTTGTTTTCCGTTGGTAATGCTGAAATGACGATACGCCGACAAATTCGAAGTTGAACGGCTCAAGTCGGGCCATTCAGGATTTAATCCTGATCCGATTGCGCTAGCATATGGAGCAAAAGATTCAGCAGTTAGCGCCAGGGATCCTCTAGATATGATATCGTCAACATGCTCCAAGGGTTCTCGCTCAAGTATTTCCCATTTCAGTTTCTTCGTGTCGATATCGGCCAATTTAGCGCAGGCAAACCACATGTAGGCAATCGATTTCTCTCTCCTGAATAGGTGCCATATTGCCAATTCGGTCATTGCCCAAACCTGACCACTCTGTGCGGCATTCAACACGTATTGCGTCCATGAAAATTTCATAACACTTTCACTTGACAGTCAAAACTTTAATACGATGGGCGCGCCGCCCAACCCCGTGGTCTTCAGACTCGAGGAGCCAAAAACCGCATGAGGGGGGCGCATAATACCGCCATCAAGCCCCCCCCCCCGAAACCGACGCGTCTGATCGAGTCCTCTTCTGCGTATGATGGCGCAACGCAGACTGCGACGAGTTATCGGCTGTCGCTCGTGGCATCCTCTTCTATTATTGAGCGCCTGGAGCGCACCCAGGAAAATCTTCTCCTATCCAGCCGACCCTATTCTTTTCCTGGGGGTCTTAGACTAGGCTAGTCCCCGAGCTGGGTGGAGCCCATGTTGAAGCACACCCAGCTCCTGCATTCATTGACATAAATGATTGAAACAGCCGATGGTAGTGATATGCAAATGAAGGTGATGCTTTGATATAAACAATCAGTGGATTTATCATCAAAAGGTTATACACGAAGAATATAAAATATGGAAAAAAAATGCACCTTTCCTCTATGATCTCATTATGACACACGCTCTTGAGTGGCCGTCTTTGACCATACAGTGGATTCCTGACCCGTCGGCCCATATCAATTTCAAAAAGAGCACTGTGATTTGTGTAGGCAACGCAGTTCTGAGAATGTGGCGCAGAAACTCGTGCTTGGTACACATACGTCGAATGGTGAACAGAACTATCTAATGATAGCATCTATCAAACTACCCGACTTGGACATGGATATGACCAAAGGTATTCACATAAACACGTACTCCGGCATTGGATCTTATCTGTGTCACAGTCTACAAAAATCGAGCGCACGGCAAGCTTGAAATTTGCATAAAGATAAACCATCAAGGTGAGGTGAATCGGTGAGTTCTACGGTGCAAACACTTTGCAAACTTTTGTCTGTAGCGCTAGGTGCATGCCTCAGAATCCTTTTATTCTGGCCACCAAGTCGCCATCTTCCGAAGTTCATGTATTTGACGTATCAAAACACCCATCAGTACCGAAAGACGGGAGCTTTCGTCCTGAGCATCAGTGCACCGGGCACACGAAGGAAGGCTATGGTCTCTCTTGGAATCCGCACATCGCTGGGCAGCTTCTGAGTGGTTCCGACGACGGTAGTATATGCTTATGGGATATCAACCAAGCCTGCATGAAGATTGCCGCATTAAGCACGTGGCAGGACCACGTTGATGTTGTCGAAGATGTATCATGGCACGCGCATAATCCTCACGTCTTTGGATCAGTTGGTGATGATAGGCAGCTGCTCTTGTGGGATGCACGAAATAAGCAGCAAGATCCGTTTGCACGGGTCACTGCTGCTCACTGTGCCGATATAAATGCAATAGCATTTAACCAACATCATGAATTTTTGTTGGCTACCGGCTCGGCAGACGAAACGATCAAAGTCTGGGACATTCGGAACACCTCCGAAGCCATTCATACGCTTTCGGGCCACACCAAAGAAGTTTTCCAGCTGCAATGGGCACCATTCAGCGCCTCGATACTATCCTCATGTGGAGCGGACAGGCGTGTGCGTGTATGGGATCTTAATAAAATTGGGGCGGGACAGACAAGCGTCCCTAATTTGCACGACGATGGCCCTGATGAACTCATGTTCATCCACGGTGGTCACAACGACAAAATCTCTGACCTAAGCTGGAACCCAAGAGACGATTGGATACTGGCTTCTGTTTCGGACGACAATATTTTGCAAATATGGCGAATTGTAAGTACAAATCAGGTACATGTACATGTCAATAACTAGCTTGTTGTTTAGGGCAACAATATTCATGGGCACTAAAAAAACAAATTATACTTGGCTAACCACGCTCCAGATTGGCTGGCACAATGGTGTTCGCGAAGAGCCCCGAAAAGCCCTGCCCCTGTCTAAAAGTCGCACTCCATGTAGGAAGTGGGGATAGGTTACTAGGCCCCTAACGCCGCGATGACGCCAGTCAAGCTACTATCCAGCAGGTGCACTGTCCGGCGACTGTAGAGTAGAAGTCCCCCTATAGATCTCTCTAGGTTCCATCTCACCATGGCCCTTTGTTTTACTATCCTGGGGCACTTGTATACGTATCTTCGTTGCCCTGGCTGTATGGCTCGGCTTAGTTTGCACAAGCTAGCCTCCGCTTTTAGACAATATGCATATTTGGCCCCCCATACCCCCACCTCAACGCGAACGCGGGGTAGGACACGGGGTGGGGCCACGAAGACCCAAGTAGGGAAGTCACAGGATTGGGGTGCACGGCCGTCTTTCAAACTGGCTTCATCCGCGTTGCACCATGGCCCGAGACGCCGCAGCTGCAAGAGTCCATAGAGGTGTTCTACATGGGACAACCCCTCAAGCAAAGTGCAGTCTCAAGGGCCATAGTAGCCAACGCTGGGAAGCTAATTTTTCGTCAGGGGCATGGATGCCAAGCATGGTGCGCACCGTCAGGGCCGCTGGGTTCCTTGCGTTCACCCTGGTATATTACAACAGGGTCTCGTGAATGAACCCCGACCAGTCCAAGATGCGGCTGCGCCCATCTTTTTGGTGATTCTTTGCAGTCCAGGTGCGAACTCGGATTCATTTGGTACATTGCACACACCACGTCAACTATAATCCTGCCCTCTGGGAAGGAGTCCCAAAAAGAATCTACGGCATCCTGCATTATCTATTCTCCAAGGTAGACCCGTTATTGGGTCTATTCCGCCGTGAAAATCGGCGGACGAACGGCAATCAAAAAACTTCGGTAAATGCTGCCTCCTCAAGGTCGCTTCTCCCCCATATTTTTCACCGACGGTATTACTTGCATTTCCTTTGGAATTCTCAATAAACAAATGACTTTGCACATCCAGGCGATTATTTGCGGCGGCGACTGCTGCTGCCTCTCGCTCAGTACGCAAAACTTCTTGCCTTTCGAGGTGTGCGGTGTGGGCACCAGCGTAGGCCTCTGTAGCGGCCTCTGCATCATGATTTATGGTCAGAGCCAAGCCCAAGCTGCCAATAGCATCACGCGAGGCCTCTGTGAGTTTTTGGTGAATCCCCGACATGGCCCCAGTCTCCTCTTGCTGTTCAAAGCTCAAGGAGCACGAAATTACACCCTGCTGTCGATGGCCTGGGCGACCAAGCTCGAAGGTTGTCGGCGTTGCTTTCCCACCGGCACTGATGAGCGCATCAAGACGAGCACGAGACTCTCCTATCAGATAATCAGGTAGAGGCGAAGCCCGTTTGCTCCAAACTTGCATTAATAGCGGCTCTTCGCTCAACAAAGTTTCGTCGACGATCATAGATAGACCTAATTTCTGAATCAGTCTGAGAGAACAAATGATTTTTACACCGATTTTCTAGTTGTGACGTTCATGCTTCCAAGTTACGCTCGTCCCACCGTGCTTCACCGTTGAGGAACGTGCTTCAATATTCCACAGCCGAACGACCACATATGGTGCTTGCTTAGCACGAGACAGGCGGCCAAATAGTCTGGCGGCAAGCGTGGTGTCGGGAAGCTCGGCTGCCGCCATATCGCTTATTGTGAGCGTTACTTGTGGTCCTGCGTGCCTGTTGTCCTCGTCGTCATCCTCTTGAACCCCTGCAGTATCATCCCGCGGAAGCTTCTTGTGGCGCGATAAGGCATAGTCGACTTTGCTTTCTGCAAGCATAGCGTGTCCACAACCATTGCCAGTCAAGCGCAGGGCGGTGATTCGACGAAGCTCCCAAAGTTGTGTAGAAGACAGATGAAGTCTCCCGACAAACGCGCCATCCACACTTGACTTATGATCTTGAATCTCATCTAAGGGAGCTTCGTCGTCGAATATGTCAAGTGAAAGCTCGACAAGAGGAACATTGTTTGGCGTTGATCGAAGGGGCAGCGGCATATGCGCGCACCATGAGGGATTGCGTGTGTGCGCACAGCTGGGAGTGCGTCCCGTTTCGACACCATTCCATCGAACCACGCAATACGCATTTGGAAAATGTGAGAAATTATCTTCAACGTCTGCAACAATGGGCCGTGGTGACAAAAGGCTGCGAGCATCTCGCCGCTCCTTCTCTTTCTCCCTGTTCGGTGCACGCAGGTCACTTCCATTGACAATATGGAGAAGTAGGTGGCGACCAGATTCCATCGAGTTCCAAGCAGCCATTAGAATAGTGACGAGGGTACTTCTCACAATGTCAGAGCTGGTTTTGCTAATCGCAGATCTCTCAACGACAAGCGCGGTTGCTCTCGAGGCCACTTCAGAATCAAGCGTCGAAAACCGGTCCTGGAGAAAATCAAGACTTCTGGCCGCAAATACGTTTATTGATATGGTCCCACGTACTATGACCGCTGCTGCCGTGGCTTCCCGAGCTGATCGAGGTCGCAATGGCAATTCTAACACCGTTCCATCGACAACCTGTTGCCCCGTACCTGCTTGAATGAGTGTGTATGTCTGTTGAATTTTAGCCCCGTGCAAGGCTGCTCTTCCTAGATGTTCGCCCTGTTGGTCACCGTCTTCGTCGAAAACATCGAGGCATATTTCGGGAAGTGGATGCTGGTCGCTCGATCTTACCACCCCAGGATACCAAGGGTCCGCAGATATGCAGAATTCAAGGTAAGATACGGGAAAGTCACAGTTTCCATGACGCAATGCGGTTCGTAAGCAAATCCTTTGCTGTGGGGATGCCTTTCTGTCCGAAGCAGTGTTTAAGTGAAAATATGGACACCATGTGTGCCCACTAGCATTGAGTATTAGCTTAGGCCCATCGCGGCAACGGATCTCTCGGAAAAGATCAATATAAAGGCGCTCCTCTCGCAAGACTTTGGATGTGACGGATAAAAGTATCTCTCCATCATCAAGATGCACATCAGACTTGCTCTCCCCCATGACGATTTTGTTCGTGCTTAATGCGATCCCGCCCAAGTTGAGATACAAAAATGCCTTATCACCGACGTCAAAAAGAGACGTTATATTACTCGAGACCCGCAGTTGGGACACCCTTAAGATAACCTCTGGCTCTAGCTTGGGGTTGAAAAATAACCTAGAGGACCGTGTCAAATCAAAGCACGTGGTCGAGACACCGAAAGTACTGTAAGGCAAGTTCGAGTTTGCCGCGCGAATGCGCTATTGGTTTGCCATCGGTGGCCTTGCAACTGGCCAGGAGAGGTACCCAGAATCGGCGACGACGGCGGTCAATCAGACTGCTTAGGTCAATCGTTGTGGCGCCAAGCATCCCTAAAACGCCGACATAAGTGTGATCCTCAATTTCAATGCAGAGTTTTGAGCTCTTGGCCTGCATTGAGCCCTCACTCTCATCACCTTCTATCTGCATGCAAGGGAGTGCGAGGACCTCGTCCCATCTCGGATCCAGTGTACTTTGTTCGATTCGAGTGACTGCATGGCTGCTTCTATAGCACAGATCTGAACTTTTGTTTGAGTCAGCTCGCCGCGTTTCTACTTTTTGTGTCCCTTGGTGGTTCAAGCGATGTTTCTTGTCAGAACTTTCGACACTGCCCCCCGTGACGCGATCCCGAAGTAGCACAGAGAGTGCAGTGTATGGGTTGCTAGAACCACTAAAATCTGTTGCACACAGGTTTTTGGCGCGAATGACTGCGATGCGAAGGCAATTGGGCCGCATCCCAGGAAAACCGTCATTGCCATCCCGGGCACCTCTAGAGTCAAAAAATGCAAGGTCGGGATTATGAATCCAGCGCAATGCCAACTCAATTTCCCCACACGAGCTTCCGCCACTATAATCCTCAGCCCCGTCAAAGCTGAGCGTAAACCATCGCCGGTGTGCTTGACGATCGGAGAACTGATGCAACGCTACCCTGGCATGACCCAGTGACTCGCATGCACTGCCAAGATTCCAGTCAAAAACCCTAATTTTCAAGGCTACGCCAGCTGTATCAGCCGCTGGGATTCTATATCTCTCGCTCCACTGAGGTTCGAGAGTACGTTGTACCACCTTTGATTGACGTTCCTCGTCGTTCACACGAAGCTTCGTGAATGGATCTGCTGCTGCTTGACCAGAATATCCACGCACGGAGTGATTGAGGCCTCTGGCCCGAATTAAGGCAACGAGTAGCTCATTGGGTGGCAGAGTTTTGAGTTCATTAGGCTCCTCTAGCGTCTCGAAATAGTCGAGAGATGCATTGTACCTAAGTACGGGCGCGCGTCTTTGAAACCACGTCAAAATTTCAAAGCAGTGGGAGAAATTTTGCTAATAGTAGCCCGTTGTTCCGCAAGAGCTCGCTTTTGTATGGGAGGCCCAGGCCTAGCTGACCCGATATGGTACAAGCACAGCAAAGACCAGCACTCGGTCCGGGTGTGGGGGTACCAACACTGATACACCATTTTGACAACGACAAAAATATGATATATCATCAACCGGGCACCTCTAACGCACTTTTGCCGGTCGATTCCCCCTCGGTGAACTTCTACGTGAAACACATTCGTGTTGAACTCCAGGCATACCGCCACTGGACGGCAAGTTCGATTTCTCCACGGGATATGAGCCCGCTGCTGATGTTCTGCTTTTCTCGATCATTGAGACCTTCCCGAGCCTTAAGAGCAGGGAGAGCAGGAGCTGAGGGTACATTGTGCAATCTTGGTTTGTCAGCGAGCACATACCAGCGGCGTGTTGATCTGCCTTCTTGAAGTGGGGCGAGCGGGATGTCAACTCGTCCAATAAAATCATTGCCAGAGAGATCGTCCCAGTCATCAACCGTTGCTTCAAGCTGCAGAGGAGCACTATCTGCAGCGTTCGAGGGGCACACCCTCAACGAAAGGATCTCATTCCACACTGGATAAAGCGACTTTTGCTTAACTGAAGATGAGACGCGCCCACCTGCACAACTCAATGTCACCAATGGATCTGAAGTACTAAGCTGTCCAAGAATGTTGCGATCCATTGCGGGCAGATTACGCGCCTGAATGACAGCCACGCGCAGTTCGTTCGGCATCATCGACTTCGCGTCCGTGGCGAGGCAATTTGTGTTGTCACTTCCCTGGATGAAAAACTCCCGTGCAAGGTTTGCCACGATCGAAAATCGCAGAGAGCCTTGAAGTCTGGGAGGGCCGTTTTTCTTCAGGGGTGGTCTCATCAACATCAATTCAACATCCTGCTCTGATCCTAGATTATTTAGACAAGTATGTAGAGGGGTTCGAGCTTCGCCAATGAGGACGTCTTTGGCCGGCGAATTATCGTTCCAGACCTGGACAATAAGCTCGGCTTCGAGCGATGTTGCCGCGGCCGCCCCTCTCCGCGTGGCGGCGGTGCGATCAGCACCTTTTTTAATCCGTTCGAAAGCATCAACAATCGCGAGGCCCTGAAGATAGTCGATGAGAAGCTCCAGAACTTCACCAAACCATTCACAATCTGTGCCCTTGCCATTCTCTGTTGTTGTCCTAGCTGAGTGTCCAGAGAGGTAAATGACGCAAAATGGATCCTGTCTGTTGCCACAGGAAGATCCCCAGTACTCTGTCTCTGGCAGTGATGCTGCAATAATCTTAAACATTTTTAATTCGAATCCACGTTGTGACGGCGCGCTGTTTGAAATCTCTCCACCATTCTCGCTAATCTGGAGAGTTTCAATCAGATCCTGCACCCGTCTGAATGGAATATGATCAGAAGCAAGTTTAGGTGGTACCGGAGCACTCTCTGTTGTGACGACGGTCCAGAATGATAGAGGTATATCGAGAGCGTGGTACTTATGGTGCAGAGTGATTGATAGCGGCTGCCACTTGCTAGTCAGATCGGACACGTTGATATAGGCAGTCCCAACAAGCTCGTCTAGACATGGATTGTTGTCTTCGAAGAGTTCGATGTGAATGCTACTTTGACCTTGCAGACTGTACCAGGTAGCCAGTGTCACCACTTCACTCGTAGGCCACTTGATCAGAGCTGTGCAACTTGAAGTGGAAGATCGCTGGCTGCTCATGCCCAGCGTAAATCGCAGGTATAGACCCGGATGTGCCGCCATTTTAAATTTTCCGTCATCACCCTGGATATACGGCTCCAGGAGAGACGCAAACCCGGCCACGTGCACGAAATGTTTCGGCTGCGGTCTTGCAGGCGCGTCTTGTTCATTTGGCTGCTTTTTTATTTCGCCCGCCAGACGAGGCGACTGAAGCTCTGGACAAGGACCGACAGTAATGTGGGTTGCCACAGAAACGACCATGCATCCGACAAATGGGTTTGGGTTGGGTAGTCCTTCCACTGGTTCCTGCACAATTTCTTTGGGCGTAGACAATGTGTTGGATTGCATTTTGAGACGCAGTTTGGCTGAGTCGGAACGACTTTTGCTCTCGTGCGGCAATCGAGCGCAGCCACCAACGAGGCACGCTCTCGAATCTCTGTCGGTACTCCAGACCTCGATTTCTAAGAGCAGCCCACCGAGGAAAGTACGAACCTCGCCTGGGGTTGCAACCGTGCTGTTACCTTTCGAGGAGGGGGGATTCTCCGCGAAGCGTGTGATACATACGGACATGATGTCAGCATAATTGACGTGTCGATCCCCTGCCACTCTGTTCGGGGTAGTCCCTGATACCAGTGGTAAAAGTGGCACTAGTGCTGTGTGAACAGTTTTGGTGCCGAGACGCGCAACTAGAAATCCATAACTCAGAGGTTTCCTCAGGCATACTATTCCCCCAGCGTCGCAAATTTGGCAGGCAGAGGCAAAAGCCGCGTATACAATCCGCTCGCGGTCTCTGGGTTGCAAAACTATTGTCAGCCAAACTGAGCTATCTTGAAACGTGTCGTTGCGTTCGGTCTTGGCACCGTTCAAACTCGCCGCGTTCGTGTCAAGTGTCGGTTCTGCACCTCCGAGGCTGGCAAGGGCGATTGTACCATGTTTGTCATCATCGGGTCTGCCAATTGGGTACAAAAGATATTCTTGAGCAGTCCAGCGCGGTCGAACGGTGCGGTGTCTAGGCAGTGTTTGGCCAACTTGCACGCCACTGAATGTGACTACCACGTACGGATCACTTTTCCCGAATGGATCCGCACACGCAAGGTCATCACAACCGAGCACATTCAAGATAATACCACCCTCTCGGCGCCGTACATCCGCTAAATGCAATGCGTTTTTGGTTGCCTTGAGAGAAAGCTCGCTATGAGCTCGTTGCTGATTGAGGAATGTGCGCCGTCCATGAAGCCCTCGCCACGCGCGTTGTATCTTCGTGGCTGCCAACGCGCGCTCGTTCTTTTCTTTCCGAATTTGAACAAGCAGGTTTCGACATGAGCGACCCTTGTACACGCGCCACGCATTTTGGATGTGGAGAACCGCGCAGAAATGAGCTTTCCGCGTAACGGTCCATGACTGCAGCCAAGAGGCATATCTACGAGCGAGGGAGCGCCGGTACCAGGTCTGAATGCGTGCGGCATGCGCCTGATCTTCTAGTGAATGCTCACCAAAATCGACCACTAGCAAATCTAAAGCGCAGGCTGGAATTGTTGCGGTACTCGGCCAGGTCGATGTGGGCACTGGCAGGGGGAAGACATGCGGTGGATGAGCCGTACGACAGGCATCTAGCTTGGTTGGCCAGGGGCTTCTTCCATCCCAAAAGTTGCCGACATGATGCGCCCTCCCGCGAACAAAGCCTCCGCGCAATCCTGGTCCAAAAATGGACACGTACGGCCACCTTTGGAGTGAGCCGGGCCATCGAGCCGCACCCACAAGATGCGTTTGTCCCCAGGGTACTGTCGGAGTTGGGTCGGACATGCGGGCAGCACTGGAATCACGCGGATCTTTCAAAGACGCGAGCCCGTGCAACTGCAACGATAAAGCGTGCGGTAATGCGACACGTGACTCTTCAATAATCAGATGGGCGGTGAGAAATGTATTCCCGGCAGCCGAAATTATGGTTCCACGACCGTCTCGAATGCTCGCCATTAGCGCAGTGATGTTACCGTCTCTAGCAAACTCGAATTCTAGCGGAGATGTCCTGAGCAATTTGTTTACATCAAGAGGTGAGCAGCCGCCTGGTGGGTCCACGTAGTAGTCGGTATGCGCAGAGGAAAGGCGTTCAAACTCGCTCCAGGCAAAGGCTAGAGTCTCGTTTGCGCAGGCATGCGCGATGCCAGGTGCACGCGATCCTGGACAGAGCGCGTGTGAATTCCCATGGTCCCTTGCAGCTGATAGTAACAGCACATCAGCGTCACGCGCCGCACCTGCAATTCCGCGACCAAAGGGGAGCAGGAAAAGTTGTTTATCAAGGCACCCCTGGAGCCCCGAAGACGGGGCAGCAGGGCAACACGACCCGACCACTTTTCCAGACCAATGTATGAAAATAGTAGTATCTTTCTCGCGAGTATCTTGCGGACGGTCTGTAAGTGCTGTCACGCCCGCAATGAACAGTCGCAATCTAGATATGATGTCATCGGCAGTGTGGCGAGAAAGAGTCGTGGCATGCAGAGCGGACGGTGACCCTGCGATCTCTGCGCCTGGTGCACTTTTCTGGGTCAGACAAACGTCCTCAAATACGACACGATATCTAAGTCGAGCAAGTGACACTTGGAAGGAGGTGGGTCTCTGCGAGAGGTCGTTCCTTTTGTCATTGCGAGGTCGCAACAGTCGTGGTGAGAACACGGAGTTGGCCAGGTTGCCGACGGGTCTGAAGCGAGCTCGCAACTCGAGGTAGCAAACTTCTGCCTCACTGCAGTACCGCGGGATCTTAGCAAGAGCATTGGAACCTAGATAAGCGATGCCTTGTAGCACCTTACCTCGTCTCAGCTCAATCCAAAGCGCACCACGGCCACGTGCCCAGTCCGCTGCCCAGACTTTTGGCAACCACACGAGCACTTCCTGGGGCGCGATCCTGAATTCCGATGTAATTCCCCCCCCCCCCCCCCCCCCCCCCCCATACC
>Ga0257110_1001017_pt1 | contig 13169 bp, 9 predicted proteins | sample LP_taG_7_FD_190184 | JGI IMG/M metagenome (GOLD analysis project Ga0257110, IMG submission 190184) | Marine microbial communities from Northeast Subartic Pacific Ocean, Canada - LP_J_2015_P26_10m | ecosystem: Environmental > Aquatic > Marine > Oceanic | place: Canada: Northeast Subartic Pacific...
CCGGGTTGCGTCTAGCTGTATCCGGCGAATTGGGACAACGCACGCAGCTTCGAAGTACTGAGTTTTTGATGCTCCCCGAGTTGTGGACACAGGTGCCGTCCCTCCAGACAACGTTGGGTTCGGCATCCCCCGTTCAAGGAGAGTTTGCGATGCAAGGGGCGATCAGTTCCCCCGCGGTGCAACTCAACCTCACTCAGGCCAAGAATCCGTTGCTGGATCATTGGTCTTTGAAAGCTCAGTGGTCTAAGGCGCGTTCAGTGCTGGAACTTGATCAGTTCAGCAGTCCGTTGATGCGCGCCTCAGCGGCCTTACCTCTCGCCTGGTCTGACGGAGCTTTGCAAGCCGGTGATCTGCAGGCCGGGCTTGAGCTCCAATCCTTTGACCTTCAACGTCTATCCGCTTTGGTTGGGACGCCGCTGGGGGGCTCGCTTTCAGTGCGCGGTCGTTTGGCCGGACCGCTCGAGGCTTTGCGTCCGAATTTTTCCATCAGCCTCGATCAACCGCGTGTGAGCTCAATAGTCATTCCGGAACTCTGGAGTGGGCGTCTCGAGGGAACTGTTGGGGAAGGGGTCCAGTTGGCGATGGAAACTCCTGGTCCTCTTCCGGTTGGAGCACTCACTGCTGATTTCGCTCCCAATGGCTGGCCCTCTTCACTCCGGCTCAAGCGCGGCGGGGGTGTTTTCAACTTGAAGGAAGATCAGCGGGGATACCGATGGGACGCTGCTGGACTGAGGCTCGATGGAGTCCAGCTGGTCTTTCCATCGCAACAACGTTCTGAGTCCGTTGGGGGGCAGCTCAGTGGTTCCGGTCAACTGGCTTTCGCGCCCCTGAGCCTGAACGGCAGGGTCACGGTCGATGCACCACGCATGGGCGCTGTTTCGTTGCAAAAAGTGGCTTTGGAGGGGGGTCTGCAGAACACCCGGTTTGAAGCGGATGCCGTTCTGACCCCTCCGCTTGGATCGTTCACCATCAACACCAAGGGCTTGGTGAATGGTCCGTCAAGCGCCCGCGTTGAAGCCAATGGACTTGACGTGAATTGGCTCTTGAATGTGTCTCGACAATTGCGCGGTGAAGACCGTCCCGATGGATTGCCTTTGGGTCGTGTGGATGATCTGGGCACATTGGTCATCAATACGTTTGGAGGATCGTTAGACGGTCAGCTGAAGGCCCTCAACGAAGCGCGTCAGGCGTTGAGGTTGTACGCCTTAGCCCATCCGGATCAAGGGCCTCAGGTCGAGCGTCTTGAAGGACGGCTTGATGCAGTCGCCACATTGCAGGGACCGCGCTTGACGCAGCTTGTGGCTGATGTTCAAGCCAAAGCGCATCTCTGGACGGATGGTGATGATCAAGCCCAAGCGCTCCAGCTGGAACCGGTTGTGGCCACGCTGAAGGGTCCTCTTTTTGGTGGGGCGGGGACCTTCAGCTTTTTGCATCTGCCCTTTTCCTTGCTGGCGCTGATTGCCCCTGTCCCTCCGATGTTGAAGGGAGCTTTAGGGGGCAGGGGGCGTTACGACCTCAGCGGTGAATCGCCGCTGATCAGTTCCTCCCTGACCTTGGAGTCCACGACCCTTGGAGATCAGCCGCTGCGTTTCGAGCGTGATTCGTTGGTCGTCGAAGATCAAGCCCTTCGGCTTGATTTGGCCTTGAGGTGTGGTCAAAGCGATGAAGTTGTGGCGATCAATGGCGCCATCCCGTTTGATCCTTCCTCTGAGCTCAATCTTCAGGTGGAAAGCCATGGAGATGCTTTGAACCCCCTGGCGGCCTTATCGGGTGGCAGCGTCAAGATTCAGTCGGGTCGTTCAGATCTCCGTCTGATGTTGCGGGGATCGCTGAACCAGCCTGTGGCGAATGGCTTTGTGGTGGTGTCGGACGGCAACATCACTCTGGGTGAACAGAGCGTGAGCCGAATTAACGCCTCGATGCTCTTTGATTTCGATCGTGTTGAGCTTCAGCGGCTTGAGGCTCAAATGGGGTCGGACGGCATCCTGCGCGGGGCTGGCTCCATTGCTCTGTTGCAAGAGCAAAAGGTTGAGAGTCCGCTCACCTTTGCGCTCACGAAGGTCAAAATTCAGCAGGAGATTGCGCGTTATCAGGCCGATGGAACACTGATCGTCAAGGGTGCCCTGGCACGGCCGACGATCGGCGGCGAACTCAGCTTGTCTAATGGATTGATCACGCCGCGATCGGGGGTGTTGGCACGAGCCGGACAAGGTGGCTTGAGAGCTGGGCTGTTACGGGCTAATCAGCTCGGTGCGTCGGACGACATGTTGTCGGAAGTGTCCATGACCAAACTTGTTGAGGAGAAGTGGGATTTCAAGGACCCCCTGGTGTTGATGGGGCCTGGAACACCCTTGCCTTCTTCGCAGGAGCGGCTCAAAAAAATGATGCCGAACCTGCCCGCCTTGCGGTTTCAAAATCTCAGGCTGATTTTGGGTCCAGACTTGGAGGTAAGGATGCCTCCCTTCCTCAGCTTCCGCGGTGGTGGCCAGCTTCTACTCAATGGACCGTTAGATCCATCACTGCAAGCGCGCGGTTTGATTCGACTGGAAGCAGGACGCGTCAGCCTGTTCACCACGTCATTCATCTTGGATCCAAAGGCATCGAATGTGGCGGTGTTTACCCCCTCCTTGGGGCTCGTCCCCTACGTCGATGTCGCCATGAAGGCGCGTGTGTCGGATGGCGTCAGCATCGGAGAGTCCGACCGGGCAACCACCTCCAACGTGTTTGAGACCAATGGACTTGGAGCGTTGTCCATCGGTGGTGGGCAATTGAATCTGGTGCGTATCACTGTGGAAGCAACCGGTCGGGCTGATCGCTTGCTGGGGGAACTCAAGCTGCGTAGTTCTCCCCCGATGGGTGAATCTGAGATTTTGGGATTAATCGGTGGCAACTCACTAACCGGTTTGGCTGGAGGCGGGAGCGCGGCCCTAGCCACGGTTGTTGGACAGTCGTTGCTGTCGCCAGTAATTGGAACACTCACGGATGCCTTGGGGCAAAGAATGCAGATCGCTCTCTTCCCCACCTACGTCACGCCTGAAGTCAAATCAGAAGAGGAACGCACCTCTGGCCGGGTCCCACCCACCTTCACCGTGGTGACTGAAATTGGTTTGGATGTAAGCGATCGTTTTGATCTGTCCGTGATCGCGGCGCCGAACAACACGGATGTTCCTCCTCAAGCGACGGTGAGCTATCAACTCACCCCCAATACGAATGTGACCGGTTCCATTGATACGAATGGCACTTGGCAAAGCCAATTTCAGCTGTTCTTCCGGTTTTGACGATGTCCTCTGATCAGGTCATCGGTATCGATCTGGGTGGTACGGCGATCAAGTTGGCGCGTTTTAACCGTGCTGGAGATGTGCTGGCAGAACGACAGATTCCGACGCCTCAACCCCCAGTTCCTGGGTCGGTGACGATGGCCTTGTGCGAGGCGATCGAACAACTAGACCCGGATCACCTCGCCGCTTTCGTCGGTGTTGGTCTACCGGGGCCGATGGACGCGAATGCTCGTACAGCACGCATTTGCATCAACTTATCGGGTTGGGAGGAGGTCCCCTTGGCGGATTGGTTGGAACCTCGATTGCAACGTCAAGTCACCCTCGCGAATGACGGGAACTGTGCCGTGGTGGGGGAAGCCTGGCTTGGGGCCGCTAGGGGGTTCGATGATGTTGTGTTGCTCACCCTTGGCACCGGCGTTGGGGGTGGAGTTCTGCTTGGTGGTGCGTTATTCACCGGCCATAACGGTGCTGCGGCTGAGCCCGGTTTGATTGGACTTCAGCCCGATGGCCCGTCTTGCAACAGTGGCAATAGGGGATCTTTAGAGCAGTTCGCCAGCATTGCGGCGTTGCGCCGACTTTGTGATGTTGATCCCAAGGAGTTGAGTGATCGGGCTGACGCGGGAGATCTTGAGGCGCAGGCCATCTGGCAGCAATACGGGACAAATCTTGGCGTTGGGATCGCGTCGTTGGTTTATGTGTTCACCCCTCAGCGCGTGCTCTTAGGCGGTGGCTTGGCCGCTGCATCGGCGCATTTTCTCCCTGCCGTCCGGCACGAGGTGTTGACGCGTGTTCAGGCAGTCTCAAGGGAAGGGCTCTCGATTGAGCCTTGTGCGCTTGGGAATGGTGCGGGTCGTCTCGGAGCTGCTCGTTTGGCGTTGCAGCGTCTCAGTGGCTAAATCCTGGACATGAGCGTTCTCAATCGTGCGCAATCTCCGCAGACGATGATGGGGAACGTGACGCATGAACGCCGTGATGAACACCGTTCCAGAGCCCTCAGCTGAACTGCTAGCTCGGGCGGGAGCGGTGCGCTTGGCCGCTGTTGAGCTTGGCCAAACCGACAACGGGCAGAGATCTCGCGCCCTTCATTGCATGGCGGATGCTTTGCAGGAGCGCTCGTCATTGATCGTGGCGGCCAATGGCCAGGATTTGGAGCGGTCTGCGGCAGAAGGGCTCGCTTCAGCACTGATGGCTCGTTTGAAGCTTGATGCCATCAAACTTCAGGCAGCGATTGATGGCGTTCGAAAAGTCGCTTCGCTGCCTGATCCCCTTGGCCATCGCCAACTACACCGGGAGCTCGACACTGATTTGGTGTTGGAGCGCATCACGGTTCCCCTTGGTGTTTTAGGCGTCATTTTTGAGGCGCGTCCCGACGCCGTGGTTCAAATTGCGTCTTTGGCCATTCGTTCTGGTAACGGTGCCCTGCTCAAAGGGGGGAGTGAGGCCCGTTGCACCAACGAGGCGGTGATGGATGCTCTCAAAGCAGGCTTGGCTCGAGAAGAGAGCGATGTTTCGCCCGATGCTCTCGCGCTGCTAACAACCCGACAGGAAAGTTTGGGACTGCTGCGTCTCGATGGGCTTGTCGACCTGATTATTCCTCGGGGAAGCAATGAGTTGGTGCGCTTTATCCAAGACAACACCCGCATCCCTGTGTTGGGTCATGCCGATGGGGTTTGTCATTTGTATGTCGATGCGACTGCTGATGTGAATAAGGCCACCCGCGTAGCTGTGGATAGCAAGACCCAATATCCAGCGGCGTGCAATGCCATCGAAACGCTATTGGTGCACCACAGCATCGCCGCTGCTTTCTTGGCGGAGGCCGTCCCCGCATTTCAAGCGGCAGGGGTCACGCTCCGGGGAGATGCGGCGAGCCAATCCTTGGGGGTGATTCACCCAGCAGCGGAGGAGGACTGGGCGACGGAGTATCTCGATCTCACCCTGTCGGTGCGGGTCGTCGACGACTTGGCCGCGGCCACTGAACACATCCGCCGGTATGGCTCTCGCCACACCGAGGTCATCCTGACCGAGGACCCTGCCATGGCTGATCGGTTCCTGGCTGCTGTGGATAGTGCTGGGGTGTATCACAATTGTTCCAGCCGATTTGCCGATGGTTTTCGTTACGGGTTTGGAGCAGAAGTTGGCATCAGCACGCAAACATTGCCGCCGCGGGGCCCTGTCGGTCTGGAGGGTTTAGTGACCTATCGCTATCGACTTCGAGGGGATGGCCACATTGCAGCGGACTATGCCGCTGGACGTCGGTCGTTTACCCATCAGGATCTTCCGCTCTGATGGATGCCATCCATATCCGTGATTTAGAGCTTTGGGCGCATGTGGGTGTGCTGGAGCAAGAACGTCGGGATGGCCAGTGGTTTCGTTTGGACATCAAATTTGAGCTTGATCTCAGCTCAGCGGCCGTTGCGGATGATTTGAGCGCGAGCCTGGATTACAGCCTGGCGATTCAGGCCTTGCAGATGTTGGGCCGAGAGATCTGCTGTCTCACCATTGAGCATTTCAGTGAACAGGTGCTCGATCGGCTGCAGGAGCTCTACGGCCCTGTACCGATTGGGTTGCGTTTAACGAAGTGTGCGGCGCCAGTGCCTGGATTTCGTGGCCTTGTTGCCGTCGAGCGATCGCGTGGTGGTGGGACACCACCAACGCCATGATTCCCCTCGTTTTGGTCCATGGTCTTTGGGACCGACCGAGGATGTTTCATCGATTGATTCAGGCCATGGATCAACCGCAACGCGATTTGTTGGCGCCCCATCTCCCCCATGGTCTTGGGGATGTACCCCTGCGTGAGCTGGCGCATCGCTTGGACGAGCAGATCCTCAATCGCTTTGGTGCTGACAGCACCGTCGATTTATTGGGTTTTTCGATGGGTGGAATTATCGGGCGGATTTGGCTTCAGGAGTTGGGGGGAGCCGCTCGGACTCGCCGCTTTTTCAGTGTGGGAAGTCCACATCAAGGCACGATCACCGCCCAAGCCATTCCGCGTTTGCTCCTTGCAGGCGCCGCTGATATGAAAATTGGGAGCCATCTGCTGCATCAGCTAAATCGCCGTTCCGATCAGTTGTCGTTGGTGCAGTGCCACAGTTTTTTTTGCCGTTGGGATTTGATGGTGTGTCCCGGATGGAAGGCTGTGCTCCCGCAGGGATCGATTCAATCCATTCCTGTTTGGACGCATCAACAACTGATGACGCATCCGAATGCCTTGAGGATTCTTGGCCAAGCGCTACGCCAATCCTGATGAACTGTTTTAGGCGCTCACCAGGCCAGAGTGGCGGATTAACGCTTCAGTGCTGGCAGGACGCCCACGGAAGGCTTCGAAGACCTCAGACGGTGAACGACTTCCGCCAAGGCTGAGCACCGTGTCTCGGAAGAGAGCGCCAGTGGACTGAACCTTTTGTTCATCGTCGAGACCGGCATCTTCAAAGGCCGCGAATGCATCGGCGCTTAAGACCTCAGCCCACTTGTAGGAGTAATACCCAGCTGCGTAACCTCCGGCAAAAATGTGGCCAAAGGCGCAGAGAAATTGATCTTCCGGAATGGGCGGCATCACCGTTGTGGTGGTTGCAACGTCCCTGCGCAACTCATCAGGAGTGATGCCAAGTTCGGGTGTCCAGCGGCTGTGGAGGCGAAGATCGCTCAGGGCGAAGTGCACTTGGCGAAGGGTTGCCAGTCCGGCATTGAATGTGCGGCTCTTGCGTAGTTTTTGGAACTCTTCTTCGGGTAAGGGTTCGTTGGTTTGCCAATGGCGTGCCATGCCCATCAAGGTGGTGCGATCAAGGCACCAGTTCTCCATGAACTGGCTTGGGAGCTCAACGGCATCCCACTCCACATTGCTGATGCCGGCGGCTTCAGGTTCATCAACCGTGGTGAGCATGTGCTGCAAACCATGGCCAAATTCATGGAAGAGCGTTTCCACTTCCTCGAAGCTCATCAAGCTCGGCGTGTCTCCCACCGGTGGTGTTTGATTGCAAATCAAATAGGCCACAGGCAGAACACAACTGCCATCGGGGTTCGTTTTTCTGCCAAGGCATTCATCCATCCAGGCCCCACCACGTTTGCTGGCTGGTCGGCTGTAGGGATCGAGATAAAACGATGCGAGTGGGGTGCCGTCTTGCCGTTGAACGCGGAAGTAACGAACGTCTTGATGCCAGATCGGAGCTTCCCCATCGGCGGCTTCGATCACCACATCAAACAGGCGATTGCAGAGTCCAAATAGGCCGTCCAGAACTTGCGGCAATGGAAACCAAGGGCGGAGCGTCTCTTGATCCAAATCGAAACGTTCTTGGCGTAATTTTTCGCTCCAGAAGGGGAGATCCCAAGGGGCGAGATTCTCAGCTTCGGCTGCACCGTGCCTTCGGGCTAAGGCCTTGAGATCGTCGAGCTCACGTTCTGCCGCAGGAAAAGCGGCAACGCGCAATTCCTCGAGCAACTCTTCCACCTCATCCACATCCTTCGCCATCTTGCTGGCGAGGCTCACATCCGCCCAATGGGCATAGCCCAAGCGAGCGGCTTGTTGCCCTTTTAGGGAAAGAATTTCTTCGATCTGTGAGCGGTTGTCGTGCTCGCCGCTGCTGGCACGACCCACGTGCGCTCGATAGGCCTTTTCGCGTACCGATCGATTCGTGGCATGGGTCAGAAAGGGGAGGTAGCGGGGCATATCGAGGCCAAGCAACCAGGGACCTTCATCGGCAGTGGCACCGCTGTCGCCGGCATCTCGTGCTGCTGATGCAAGGGCTTCTAGGGCCCGCTGAGGCAGTCCGACCACTTCTTCAGGGTGGGTCAGCTTCAGGGTCCATTGCTGGGTGGCATCCAACACATGATTCCCAAATTCTGTGGAGAGGGCTGCCAATCGTTCGCTGGCTTCGTTGAATTTGGCTTTGTCGTCGCCGCAGAGTCCAACTCCACGGTGTTGCATCGACAGCAATTCAGATCGAAGAATTCGCGATTGGGTGTGAGTGAGTGGATGAACTGACGATTCTTGAAGGCGCTTTAGGGCTGAATGAAGAACTTGGCTTTGTCCAAGGCGATTACCAAGCCGAACGACCTCGGGTTGTTGTTCCGCGTGGGCTGCGCGGAGTTCGGATGAATTGCACACGCCATTGAGATGGGAGACAACACCCCAACTCCACCGAAGACGCTCCCCAAACTCCTGCAATGGACCCATAACGGTGGACCAATCCAAGTTGGTTTGACTGCCGAGGATGTCTTCTAAGCGGCGTTCATAAGCGGAGAAGGCTTCATCCACTTGCTTCAGAATCACCGGAATGTCTTGCTTCACCCGGTCGCAGGTGATGGCGCCAAATTCAGGGAGACCTTGTCCTTGGAGAAGAGGTGAGGAGGTTTGAGGCATATCAATCAGCCGATGAGGAGAGGCAGGGCGATGGCATCCGTTGATGCTTCGTAGAGGTCCATGGCGATTCGGGGCCAAATACCAATCACGAGGGTGGGCACAAGCAGGCTCAATCCGATGACCAATTCACGGGGACGCATGTCTTCAACACTCGCGAGAGCTGGAATCCGTGGGCCAAAGAAGATGCGTCGGCACATGGACAGCAAATACATCGGAGTGAGGACCAAGCCGATTGCAGCAAGAAGCACTGTGATCGAGCGGAAAGTGGAGGTAAATGCTTCCTGGCTTGTGATGCCTAAAAACACTGTGATTTCACTGATGAACCCGCTCATGCCTGGTAGAGCTAGAGATGCTAAGGAGCTAGCCAGGAAAAAAGCAAAGGTGATGGGTAGGGCTTTCGCCAGGCCTCCCATGTTTGGAATGGAAAGGGTTTTGGTGCGTTCGTAAAACACACCAGTGACGAAGAACATTGCAGCTGCAATGAGCCCGTGACTCACCATTTGGAGCATTGCTCCACTGATCCCGAGCGCATCAATGGCACCTATTCCAACCAAAACAAAGCCCATATGGCTGACGGAACTGCAGGCAATGCGCCGTTTCACGTTGTCTTGGGCAAACGCATTGAGTGCGCCATAAACGATGTTGACGATGCCCAAGATCACCAGGGCCGGCGCCAGGGTTTGGTGCGCTTCGGGCAACATCTGAACGTTGAAACGGAGAAGCGCATAGCCACCCATTTTCAGCAATACACCAGCCAGCAGCATCGACACCGGGGCATTTGCTTCCCCATGGGCGTCTGGTAGCCATGTATGTAAGGGAAACATCGGTAACTTCACACCGAATCCCACCAAGAATCCGAGATAACAAAGCAAGCCAAAGCTGCCTCCCGCAGAACGGGAAATGAGCTCACTCAGATTCAGCGTGAACACATCCCCCGATAGCGCTAGCGCGAGGCCACTGATCAAAATCAGTAGCGATGCAACGGCGGTGTAGAGAATGAATTTTGTCGCGGCATATTGACGGTTTTGACCTCCCCAAATCGCAATAAGCAAATAGACGGGGACAAGTTCCAGCTCCCAAGCCAAGAAGAAAAGAAGAAAATCTTGTGAGAGAAAAACAAGACCTTGTGCTGATGCTTGGACGAGCAGTAACGCGAAATACAACCGTGACTTGCGCTCAATGGTCCAGCTCGCCCAAACCGACAACAGGGTGACTAAGCCACTTAGGACAACCAAGGGCGCTGAAAGACCATCCACACCAAGGGACCATTCGAGTCCGATCGATGGCACCCAGCTGACGCGTTCCACCAGCTGAAGGCCGGACTGCGTTGGGTCAAATCGGGTGGCCAGAACTCCCATCATCAGGAGTAGGTCCACCAAAAGAACGCCGAAGGCGACATTCCGAGGCCATGGAGATGGCTTGTTGTCTTCAGCGGGCAACAACGGCAGGAGAAGAGCTGATGCAGCTGGCAAAAGCACAATCAAAGACAGCCATGGGAAGGCAGCCCCTGTCTCGGCCATTGCTGCTATCCCATCACCCATGCCGTGTCCGCAATCTTTAACAAATCTAACAGGGCGAGAATCGTTTTCTGGGTAGTTCTACTCATCGTCTGCTGGTTGCCAGTGGCTGCCGGTGGTCTGCACATTCAGCACCGGTGCCCTGCTGGCGACGCCTGCCGCCTCCCAGGCTCTCACCATTGCTCGACTGACTGCCATGCCCTTGTCTTCGGCGCATAGGGCCAAGACACTCGGACCGGCTCCGCTGATGGCACATCCCCACGCGCCAGCATCCATGGCGGCTTGTTTCACCTGGTCGCCGCCCTTGATTAAGCGCCATCGGTAGGGCTCGTGGAGACGATCGTGCATTCCATCGGAAATCAGATCCCCATTGCCGGTGCGAAGTCCTTGCAGCAAAAGGGTGAGGGCACCGAGATTGACGACCGCATCACTGACGGGGATGGTCTTCGGCATGGCACGTCTTGCTTCGCTTGTGCTCAAGCGGATGGAGGGGATTGCCACCACAGCCTTCACTGTGCTGGTCCATTCGCATCGCACGACACGCCAGCGTTGAGAGGCTGCTTTCGCCGTCATGCAAAGGCCTCCGAGGAGGGACGGCACCACATTGTCTGGATGCCCTTCGATATCGATTGCGAGTTCTAAAAGCTTTTCCTTGCTCAGGGGTTCTCCCACGAGAGCATTGGCTCCCATTAATCCCGCCACGATCGCCGTCGCACTACTTCCTAGGCCTCGAGCCGGTGGCACGGCAAGCCGCACGCGCGCTTCGAGGGCCACTGGTTCTAAGCCCGCTGCTTTCCAGACCCTCTGAGCAGCTCGATACACCAAGTTTTCAGGCCCGCCGCGGAGATGACTTCCCTCACTTCCTTCGATGATGAGCTCAAACCGTTCCCCGCCACCTTCAATCCTCCGCATGGCAAAGCGGTTGTTCAGATCAAGTGCCGCTCCAAGACAGTCGAAGCCGGGACCCAAGTTTGCGGTCGTTGCTGGTACGTCGACCACCACTCTCTGGCCGATGCGCGGCTGCGCCATCGCTGATCCTCCACTCAGGACAGTGTCCCACTTGACTCAGCCAAGATTCTTGCCCGACAGGCTGCGCTGAAGAGACCTGCTTCAGGGTCGATGACGGCGGTGACCCTTAAACCTCCCAAAAACTCTTCAAAACGACCCTTTTGACGCATGGCCTTCAGAAAGGTTGCTGACTGCAATCCTGCAAGTTGTTTGGCCGCAGTTCCTCCTCCAACCCAAAGTCCTCCAGTACAAAGTTCCTGGAGTGCAAGGTCTCCTGCTGCCGATCCATAGGCTGACAGCCAAATCGTTTGGGCCCGTTGCATTAACGGGTCTCCTTTTGCGGCCGCCATGCTCACCTTGGCCGGTAAGTCATTGGATTTGTTGGTTCTCCACTCCTCTGCGACTGGTCTTAGTGGGTGTTCATTGGTGTCGGAGTTTTGGAGCAACCAGGTCGCGATGTGTCCCAGTCCGGTTCCGCTCACGATCCGTTCCACCGACAAACGATCCACTCCGAGATCGTCTTTCAACCAGCAGGCCAATTGCCATTCCTCTTCGGTTCGCGCGGCGAATTCCCGGTGCCCTCCCTCGCTTGCAAGGGCTATGAGCCCTCCTTCATTGCGGATCCCGCGGGCCATTCCTAACCCCGTTCCAGCCCCGAGAATGGCGATAGGACCGTCCTGTGGCCCAGCGGCCTGGAGCACAACTTGTTGGGTTTCATCGAAGTGAGGTAGCCCGTAGATCAAGACGCCGAAATCGTTGACGAGTTCGAGTTGGCGTATCGATGCTGCAGCGGCCAGTTGCTCTTCTTTTAATTGCCAAGGAAGATTCGTAATGCGTGCACTGCGGTTGTTCACCGGCCCGGCTACGGCGATACATCCGTGTTGAGGCGCTTCGATGTCGTTTGGTCGCTGGTTTAAAAAAAACTCCAGCATCGGTTCCAGCGACGTCCATTCGCTGGAGATGAAGCGCTGCTGGTGAAGCTGCGCGAGCCGACCGTCCTTGATTCCGTAAAGAGCCAGGAGGGTTTTGGTTCCTCCCATATCACCGGCCAACAGGGTGGAGCAGGCCATACAAGGCGTCTGGTGGAATTCATTCCAGCCTGAATACATCTCACAAGACAGGCAACCAATCGCCTCGCGCGAAGCGTTTAGCCAAAGAAATCCAGGGGAAATGGCCCCCAAGTTGTGACTGGCTGAGCCACATCGTCACCATGACCACTGATCAAAATCCCTGAACCCAAGCCATGTTCGATCCTGATTCGAACAGTGCCGCCGCGTTGGTTGGCTTTAAGGAAGACGGGCCCAACATCTGTTGTGGCTTCTGTGACCTCGAGAGATGTCCATTGTTGACTCTCCTCAAGGGATCGAAGACTTGATAAAGCCTGATGGGTGGAGGGGGCCATCACGCCAATGGTGAACCAACTTGATTGGGACAGTGCGAACTGAAGCTCCTCGCGAAGTTGATCCGCAATTCCCTGATCGAGGGTTGGGGCCTCCCGCAGTCGACTCAAGTCTTTGAGGGACTGAATGTTCGGGGAGCTCATGGGTTCAGTCCGAGTCCTGGTTGCCGCTCGGCGTTGGCCAGTTTTGCGGCTTGGAGTAACGCGTCCACGGAGTGGACCCCGAGATCGCCATCACGGCGGCTGCGCAGGCTGACAGCGTTTTGTTGGGCTTCTTTGGCACCAATCACCGCCAGAACGGGAATCTTCATTTGTTCCCCGGTACGAATGATTTTGCCTAAGCGCTCTCCGCTTCGATCGATCGTGGCGCTAACCCCAGCTGTTTTGAGCTTGTCAAGGAGTTGTTCGGCATAGGGCTGAACATCATCAGTGACGGGTAAAAGGCGAATCTGTTCCGGGGCAAGCCAGAAGGGAAAATCTCCTGCATAATTTTCAATTAGGATGCCAATAAATCTCTCAAAACTGCCCAAAATCGCCCTGTGGAGCATTACTGGGGTATGGCGATAGCCATCTTCTCCGATGTAAGTGGCGCCTAGCCGCTCGGGCATCGA
>Ga0257110_1001019_pt1 | contig 13160 bp, 12 predicted proteins | sample LP_taG_7_FD_190184 | JGI IMG/M metagenome (GOLD analysis project Ga0257110, IMG submission 190184) | Marine microbial communities from Northeast Subartic Pacific Ocean, Canada - LP_J_2015_P26_10m | ecosystem: Environmental > Aquatic > Marine > Oceanic | place: Canada: Northeast Subartic Pacific...
GTAGCTGTAAAAGAAGGGCTTCAATATTTTGAATTTGGCCTTCCAGACGGACCTCTTGTTCTCACAACAGAAGCAGCAATTACAGGTTTAATTATTGGAATAACTGTAACTATTTTCTCATCCTTACTCCCAGCAAGAAAAGCATCACAAGTTAGTCCAATGGAGGCAATCCGTGACAGTGTTTCTACTCCAAAAAGAAAGTCGCTAGTCCTCCGACTCCTACTCGGTTCAATAGTCTCAATATTTGGTTTTGGTATGTTATTTGGAGTTCTTTATGACTTCCTAGATCTCCCAGCACTGTCCTCACTACAACAGGTTGGATTTGGAGCTGGAGTAATTTTTATAGGAATTTCTGTAATTACCCCATCAATAACGAAGCCATTTGTATTTTTATTTGATAAAATTTATGAACTTATTTTTGGGATATTAGGAAAACTAGCTACTGAAAACTCTAAACGAACTCCCAGAAGAACAGCATCTACAGCATCTGCTTTAATGATTGGCTTAACGCTTATTTCATTGGCAAATGTAATTACAACATCTTTTAAAGCCCAAGCCGAATCCCTTATTGGAGAAGTTATCCTTGCCGATTATCAAGTTGGAGCGGCTAATGTATTTGCCTCCCCAGGTATTCCTACTGGTTTGTCAGAAGAATTGTTAGCTTTGGATGAGGTAACAAAATTATCAAGAACTAGAGCAACAGTAGTTGGATATAACGAGAGACCACTTATTTTAGGAGCAGTAGATCTAACTGTTTTCGATCTTGTAAAAACTGATGACATTGCGGGTAGTAGGGAAGATTTTATTAATAAAAATGCTGTAGGAATTCTCAAACGAACCGCAGAACGAGAAGAGTTAAAAATTGGTGATGAGGTGTTATTAACCATTCCCGAAGAAGGACAAGTAACTTTTATCGTTTCTTATATTTTCGATTGGACTACTCAACCTCCTGCAGAATTTTTTGTCCTTTTAGAAAATAACACTTTCTTTTCAGAAGAATCCCTAGATACCGAACTTTATTTCAATGTAGATGTAAAAACTGATGAACTTGAAGAAAAAATAAATACAATTGTCGCAGGTTATCCTGGTGTCGAGATTAGAGACGAAGAAGGGCTTGTTGAGGAAGCTAATAATCAGATTCAGTTATTGTTAAATGTAATTTATGGCTTTTTGTCGATATCAGTTTTTGTAGCTCTCTTTGGTATTACCAATACACTTTCACTTTCTGTTTTTGAACGAACTAGAGAAATTGGACTGATGCGAGCAATTGGCACCTACAGGAAACAAATTAGAAGAATGATTTTCATTGAATCCTCTATTATTGCCATATTTGGAGCCGCTCTTGGTACAGGTTTGGGTATTTTCTTTGCCTGGAGTTTGATACAAGCACTAGCTGATGAGGGATTTACAGTTTTTGCAGTTTCAATTTCACAAACATTTATGTGGATTGGAATAGCTATTATTGCAGGAATAATTGCAGCCATACTTCCAGCTATTAGAGCATCTAGACAGAATATATTGGAAGCAATATCTTACGAATAACAATTAAACTATAACCCTATAGAATTATATTTATGGAAAACAATAAAACGGTTGAAATATTAAGTGAACTAGTACGTATAGAGTCAATTAGTTCAGATAAAAAACATGTAGATGATGTATTAAAATCAGCAGAGTTCGTAAAAGGGTTATTTTCAAGCTTAGGTCTAGAGACAAAAATTGTAACTTCTGGTGATAGCCGCCCTGCAGTTTTGGCCCAAACAGAGATGAATCCTGAAAGGAAAACGGTACTACTTTATGCCCATCATGATGTACAACCTGTAGGAGATATTAATAAATGGAATACAGAACCTTTTACACCTGAAATTATTAATGGAAGATTATACGGAAGAGGTTCTGGAGATAATAAAGCAGGTGTAGTAACCCACTACGAAGTTGTTAAAGCTCTTATGGATGACCTTCCAGTAAATATAAAAGTGTTTATTGAGGGTGAGGAGGAAATTGGTTCACCTTGCATGGCAGAGTTTTTAAATGAGTTTCAGGATGACTTAGAAGCAGATGTTATTGTGATTGCTGATTCTGGAAACATAAGAATAGGAACACCTACAGTCACCACCTCTTTGAGGGGTCTTGTAGATGGATTTATTGAAGTAGACCAACCTATGCGTGCCGTACATTCAGGTGTTGGTGGAGGAGTTGTTCCGGATGCCTTTATGGTTTTAAGTAAAATTATCTCCTCATTTCATAATGACAAAGGAGAGCTTCAGATAGAGGGATTGACACCAAGCGATATGGAAGTGTTGGAACTTGAGGAAAAAGATATAAAAGAAATTTTTGGATCAGAAGAGATTAATTTATTTGAATTAGAAAGCATCTCCAAGAGACTGTGGCTCGAACCTGCTTTAAGTATCTTGGCAATTGATGCTCCTTCTACAAAAGAAGCTGTTAACTTAGTTATTCCTAACGCGAAAGCAAAAGTAAGTTTGAGATTACCACCTACCGAAAATCCTGAACATGCAATGAAAATGCTTGAAGAACATATTATGAAAAATGTTCCATGGGGTGCAAAAGTTAGTTTTACTCCTGAGGCTATGGGCTCAGGGATTGTTGCAGATCCAAATAAAGAATTCACCACAAAATTAGTTCAAAACTTTGAAGAGGTATTCAATACTGATGCAGCATTCATGGGTGTTGGAGGTTCTATACCTTTTGCAAACGATTTTGTTGAGAAGTTTCCCAATGCAGAGTTAGTACTTGTGGGTGCTGGAGATGAAGAAATGGGTAATGCTCATGCACCAAATGAGAGCGTTCAAATTGAAGATATTGAAAATCTCATTAAAAGTTTAATAAAAACGCTTAAAGACTTTACTTAACTCCACAGGATATCTTTTAGAAACCTAGAGAATATATGGAAATTGGAATAGATTCATTTGCAAAAAAGACCCAAACTAATGAAGGTGGTGGGGTTGAGAATAATGCACAAGCAATGAGTGAGTTAATCGAAAGAATAGTACATGCTGACCAAGTAGGCCTTGATGTATTTGGTATAGGTGAACACCACAGGGAAGAGTTTTTAGATTCTGCTGCTCACAATATCCTATCTGCTGCAGCTGCTAAAACTAAAAATATAAAACTCACAAGTGCAGTAGCTGTTATTAGTGCAATGGACCCAGTTCGATTATTTCAAAACTACGCGACCCTTGATTTGATTTCAAACGGAAGAGCAGAAATTGTGGCAGGTAGAGGATCTTTCACAGAGGCCTTTCCTTTATTTGGATTGGATTTTGCAGATTACGACAATCTTTATGCTGAAAAGTTAAATTTATTATTACAAATTAGAGACGAAGAAGAAGTTACATGGTCAGGTAACTTCCGTCCACCATTAGAGAATCAAAAAATATATCCACGCCCTTTGCAAGAAAAACTGCCTATATGGGTTGGTGTTGGGGGAACTCCTGCATCTTTCGTAAGAGCTGGTGAATTAGGATTACCTCTCATGGTTGCAGTCATTGGTGGAGAGACACATAGATTTAGACCATTAGTTGACCTATATTATGAAGCGGCAGAAAAAGCTGGTCATGATAAATCTTTATTAAAAGTTGGCTTACATTCGTTAGGGTTTGTAGCCAATTCTAAAGAAGAAGCTATAGAAAAATACTATCCTGGTTATCGAATTTGGTTTAATCAAATTGGTAAAGAGCGCGGCTGGCCACCTGTAACCATGGAGAGATTTAAACAACAAATAGATGATTTAGGAGCATACGTTATTGGTAGCCCAGAGGAAGTAGCAGAAAAACTAGTTCGACACAGTGAAGCATTGGGCGGAATATCACGTTTTACTTTTCAGATTGATAATGCCGGACTTACTCATAAAGATTTACTGGATGCATACTCACTTATTGGTGAAAAAGTTAAGCCATTGGTGAACTCACTAATAAGTTAAATTTTTAAAATATCGAATAAATTTATTAACAATTATTTAACATATTTCTCTACAAGCAATATAAATTTTTTGTAAACTATCCTTAACAAATAAAAATTAGAGATAGGAAAATTTATGGACACTTTCATGGATGAAATAAAAAATATTAAAATGCTCACGAGAGTCGTAGCTGTTGCAGTGTTGATCAACTTTGTAATAATCGCCGTATTAGTGGGACCTGATGCTGTTGGCTTTGATCCAACTTATTCTCCAATTACTGGGATATTAAACTTCGTAATAGCATTCTGTACATCAGGTGTTCTTATGGGGATATATGTTGTATTTGATGTAAAAAAGACATTTGACCTAGCTCACATGCACAACGTATTATTTGTAGCTGTTTGTGCTCAAATGCTTTTTGCGTTAGGTGCTGTCTACAATTACAACAGTGTATTCGAAACAGCCTTAGATACTAATACAATTTGGGCAGTTTCAGGGTCATTTAACAACACTGCATTTATCCTCTATGGACTTTATGCGTATCTGTTAGTTACACGTGATCACAATAACTTACTAAGTAAAAGAACTCAGAATGTTGGTAAAATTTTTGCTGGAATAATAGTTCCAGTACAAATTCTCACTTTATTCGGACTAGTTCCTCAAGTGGTATTTGCACCTTTATTTGTTTTAGGCGGAGTTATTCTCTACCCACTCTTCATGATTGGAATAGGGGATGCGATAGGTAACTACCAGAAAACAGAAGGATAATATATTTACAGAAGAGAGTAGAAATATGTACTTTAGAATAACTATCCCATCCTTACAAGATGGAAAAAAAGATGAAGCAATTTCTTTTGTAAGAGACAAAGTAATGACTGAGTTTGACGGGACACCCGGCCTACTTTCAATGACAGCTGCTATTACAGGAGAAGTTTCTACAATAAATATGGCTGCATGGGAAAACAAAGAATCAAGTGAAGCAGCTGCAGAAAAAATTCAAGCGACCTTAGCTGAGGCAGCTTCTTTTATGGCAGCACCACCTGTAATTTATGAGGGTGATGCAGTATATGGAAATGTTTATAAAGGTATTACTGTAGGTGAGCAAAAACCAAGCTACATAAGATTAGTTGTTGGTGTTGCTAAAGACACTGATGCAGTCTTAAGCTTTTTAAAAGAAAAGGTAGAACCTATTTATGAAGATTCAGACGGTCTTCAAATAACAGGAGCAATCTTTGATGGTAATAGTGCTATTAGTTGGAACTTTTGGGACTCAAAAGAAGCTATGGATGCAGCAGTTGAAAAATTACAATCAGCTTTGGAAAGCGAATCAGAGTCAGATTTATTTGATGGAGATACATTAGCTTATATGGGTCCCGTGTTTGCAGCTAGTCTATTTAGAGATTTTAACGAAGGAGACTCCCCATTATAGAAATGGATGACTACATAATAAAAAGGTTTGAAAACCCTGATGAAGTAAGAGAATTCGATAAAGGAAAATACGAAGTCATTAACTTACCCGGCATGACGATAGGTAAAGCTACTTATTACAAAGGGTGGAAATGGTCTGTGGACGTCTCTCCACTCTCAGGCACAAAATTTTGTGAGACTGAACATTTAGGAATGGTTATTTCAGGCACTGCAACAGTTGCAATTGAAGGTGAACCCGTGAGGGAAGTTACAGCAGGAGATCTTTTTTATGTTTCACAAAAACCACATGATAGTTGGGTTGTTGGAGATGAAGATTATGTATCAATCCATTTTGCCGGTGCCGAAAAGTATGCCGATTAGTAAAATATAAAACTCAATAGAATACGCTTATATGCCTAGCCAAAGAAGATATGATATTGATGCATTGCGATCTATTGCAATGTTCTTACTTATTTTTTATCACCTTGGAATTTCTTTTACTTCTATTGCTCCATATATCGCATTTGTTCAAAACAAACGAGTCACAGATAGTTTATGGATTATTCTCAGCTTTCTGAACACCTGGAGAATTCCCCTTGTTTTTTTGATAGCTGGAATTGCCCTCCGTTTATCTTTTCAAAAAAGAGGTAAATCTCAAATCTTAAAAGAAAGATTAAAAATGTTGGGGCTTCCTTATATTTTTGGATCGCTTACCTTTGGAGCTGCCTCTGTCGCAATAGCTGCAACTTATTATGAGGGGTGGTCGGATGAATATCTTTGGATAGGCATGTATACAATTTTTGATGGCATTCATCTATGGTTTTTAAAAAATATTCTTTTTTACTGCTTGGTGCTTATTCCAGTACTGAATCTAATTTCAAATAAAGATTCAAAAGTAAATATTATTTCAAAGCTTTTAGACAAACCTGCTGGGGTATTTGTGTTTTCTATCCCAGTAATTTTAGAGGGACATTTGTTCAACAATATAGACTATGCTTCATACGCAAATACCAGTCATGGTTTTGTCTTAGGATTTATATGGTTTTTTATGGGTATTGTCCTTGTTTCTCAGGGTGATAGTTTCTGGAATTCAAATAAAAGAAATTGGAAAATACATCTATTTATAGGATTTGGTTTGTATTTTTATAGATTAATAAATAGTTTTGAAAGTGGCCTAGCCCTTGATAATCGCTTAATTGCATTTGAGTCATTTAATTTTATACTCGCAATGCTCGGATTGGGTGCGACCTATTTAAATACAAATTCACCTCAGCTCACCTACTACAAGACAGCTGTTTATCCGGTTTATATCGTACACCTACCCGTCCAGATGGCATTAATGTCTTACTTTGCAGGCGTAAATATCCATCCAATTATTAAATTCCCTCTAGTTCTATTCTTAATAGTTTTTTTAAGTTTGACGATTTACCATGCTATTAAAAATATAAAATTTCTAAGACCTCTTTTTGGACTTAGAAATAAATAGAGAGCTATTTATGAATAACAGAATCTTGATGAGGATAATCATAACTGCAATATTCATTATTTACTTATTTGTATCCGATGGTTATCTGGCAAGAAGACTCGTTCAGCTACCAGAGCTATTATTAAATATCTTTTAACCTAAGGTTGTTCTATGACTTTAAATGATTTTTCATCTGTGCAGTACATTAATCTGATTACCTACAGGCGTGACAACACACCTGTATCAACAGCAGTTTGGGTCGTTGGGATGGAGGACGCTTTATACGTAACAACAGGTAATGTTTCTGGAAAAGTTAAGAGAATTATAAATAATGGTAAAGCAACTATTCATGAAACCAATCAATCAGGTTCTCAAAAACTTTCAGAGGATTTAGACCTGCATGCAACAATTGTTGAAGATCAAGCAGAGAAGCAGGAGGGCATCAAAGCTATAATGAATAAATATGGACTTATGGCAAAAATGATGATGCGTGGTCCAGACGAGGGAAGAGCAATCATAAAGCTAGTTAACCCTTAGTAATCAATTTTTCACAATATATATTTATATGTGAAAATAAAATCACAAACTTCAATTATTGTGAAGTTATTTTATAAAATTTAGAAAAAGTGTGCCTGCGAGCAATAAACAGCCAAAAAGTCCAAAATAAGCAATAAAAATACTGTAGAGTCTTTGAGATTTTTTAAGCTTTATTACTGAATAGTTTGTTAAGGAGTAATACAGCAGGATAAAAAAAGAACTCATCTTTATTGCTTCAACAACATCAAAATACAATATTCCCATAACTACTACAACGGATATGAGAATATCTGCAAAATATGCTGAGTTGTATTTCTTATGGATGGTACCTAAAAGAGTTGGTAGATAATTATCTCTAGACATTGCGACAATAACTCTACTTATTCCAGGTATCAGAGCTAATAATACTGACCCCGTAGCAACAGTCGAGGCAATAGAGATTAGGAATGAAAAACTTGAGAATCTTGATACATCAAAAGCTACCTTGAGGGGAGTTAAAGAATTCTGAATTATTACTGGATCAATAATACCTAATGTTGCATAAGTAGTTAGGAAATATATCAGTACTGTGATTCCAAGACCTGTAAGAATGGCTTTTGGAATAATTACCTCTGGATTTTTAACCTCTTCTCCAAATGTAGCTAGACGAGAATACCCAGTAAAAGCAAAAAACCAAATACTACTACTTAGAAGTAGGGACTCAGTAGTTAATCCTTCCGTAACAGGAATAGCAAAATTAAAATTTTCTGAAGAGACAACGGAGAAGATATAAAAGAACAAAATACCAGACACGGAATAAACAAACCATTTTGCAACAGAGGCAGTTTTTGTAGCCCCAAAGTAACTTATTATTCCAACTCCAGCAACCAGAGCTATACCGGCAAGTCTATGTGATGATGGAAATAAGTAATTTCCAAATGTCAAAGCAATAGCAATGGAGCTAATTACCTTTCCAGTAATAAAAGAAAAACCTGCAAGAAGAGAAGCTTTATTACCAAGTACTTTTCTAGCGTACAGATAAGTACCTCCCGTTTCAGGGTAAAGATTTGCGAGCTGTGCTGATGAGCTTGCATTTGAAAAGGCCAAAATACTTGCTATGAATAAACCAAAAAGTAAAGAATAGGAGGAAACAAAAGCTGCAGGCGCGATATTCACAAATAGACCGGCACCAATCATTGAACTCAAGCCTAAAAAGACCGAGTTTCGTAAAGTTAAGGTTCTTTTAAAGTTATTCATATTAAGTATTCGTATTACTATCTAATAATATAGAAATTAAAAATATGTTTGATAAATTAGCACCAGTACCAATAAAAAACCCCACACATAGAAAACTTTTAATTTTTTCAATGACATGGTTTTTAGTAGGAACTTGGATTGATTCAAGTGCTCATTCTTACCTCAATACAGATTTAGAGTCATTCTTTACTCCCTGGCATGCAGTGTTATATTCTGGTTATGCTTTTTCAGTACTCTCAACAGCGTATGTTAAAAACTCTATAAAAGACTACAACATAGATATAGGGATTCTAGGTGCAGTTATTTTTGGAATTGGTGGTGGACTTGATCTTCTCTGGCATACTTTCTTGGGAATAGAACAGGGTGTTGAGCCACTCGTATCTCCTTCACATTTAATGCTTTTTTTAGGTGCATTTTTAATGTTGGCATATGTATTTGCCTCACGACCAAATCAAGAAAGTCTGGATACTCCTGCAGTAATAACCGCAGGTGCTGCATTTAGTTTAATTACATTTATTACACAATTTTTACATCCATATTTGCATGTTGGAGAATTCTTTTGGTATGGCGGTGAAGAACTTGCTGCAGGATCACTATTTTTTCAGGCACTACTTGCAAGTATGGTATTTGTATTCATCATAAGATTTAGACCAACTAAAAATCAAATATTCATAATGTATACCGCATCTTTTGGGTACCTCTCTTTTTATGAAGTTCTCGGGAATATAGAAGATATGGTGGCAAAAATATTGTGGGGCATTTTATTTGGCTTTCTAGCATCACAAGTAACTAATTGGTACTACAACACTCAACATAAACAGAAAATGCAGATCAGCACCTCATTGATAGCGGGTTTATACGGCTTTCTTTTTGTTTTGTATTTATTCAGTGTAAGTATTTACTATGAACAAGATATGGTCTGGAGATTCTATGGTCTGGGGGGACTTGTTACAGTACCACTACTTTTTGGCTACATGATTGGTGGATTAGGAGTGAGCCCAGTTACTAAAGAAATTGTAAGTAATTAGTACGTTTTTAGTTCATCACTATTCATAAATGAAACATTATTAAATTCTTTTAATCTAAAAAAATGACCTGACGAAATTTGTGAAGATTTCAAAATAGTATGACCTGCGTGTCTAGGCAGAAATTTTTTCCAAGTCCATGGATATAACGGCATATTTAAAAAATAAGAAATAAGTACAGACATTGTTCCAGCATGGGAGATAATCATAAGCTTTTCTGTCTCATTATTTTTAAGTTCAAAAAGTCGATCATATTTGTTGTCGAGGCTTACTACCCCTAGTTCATTTAGGCTTACGCCAAGATTTGTAATGATATTATCGCTGAATTCTTTCATATACTCACCATGATTAGTTACCAGCCATTCTTCAAAGGATTTACTATTTCTTTTAATAAAAAATTCTTCAATTTCGTTATTTGGCTTACCTATTAGGTCTACCTCTTCACTATCTCTCATTTCCTGAAGCCATTCGTGGACAGTAATATCTTCTGAAACACCTGCTTTTTTAAATGGTTCAAGTGTTTGTTGTGCACGTAAAAGTGGTGATACCCATATTTTGTCTACTTCATTTTTTTGAAAAATACTTGATGACATTTCGGCTTGCAGAGAACCTTTTTCAGTTAAATTAGGATTAAGATTATATTCATTATTTTTTAACCATTCAGGCTGGCCGTGTCTTACGAGTACAATTTCCATTACAAAAACAATAGCCAAATTGCGTTATTCTGATAGCAAAAGAAAAAAAAATGGAAAAAAAACTTTATCGATCAAAACGTAAAATGTTGAGAATATTCCTCACAGGTTTTTCATTGTCCTATGTTTCTATAGACAATATTTTAGATGGCCCTTTTAGAGAGTTTTTAAAAAACTATATTACTTTAAAAGAATTTGGATCCAATATTCGTGAAGAAGTTTTGTACTATCTTATTTTAATTGTTGGAGGATTCCAATTATTTACAGCAGTTCAAAGTTTTTTTCAGCCAATTCTCGAGCTTTCAGAATATAAAATAGCAATGAGAACATCAGAAAAACTATTAACTGTTGTTCGAGACATTCAAGACTTGAAAAAAGTAACTTTAGAAGAAGAGTATCTAAAGTTTATTTTTGATGATGAAACATATTCAATACTTATAGAGAATACCGAAAAAGAAGAACTTCAAAGTATGTTGGACCATATAAATGTCTAAAATGTTCGCGAAAAATACATTAACGATTCTCTTGCCAAACTGTCAATTATTAGGTAAATTTATTAAACACTAAAGAAAAAGAAGTCGCAAGACCGAAAATGAAATAGTGTAGAAAATCCCGGAGGGTCGCAAGATCAACTGGGATTTTTGCTTTCTGGAGTTAATTTCAATTTTTTAGGATTATTTATTAACTCGAATGTATCTTATTTTTATAAATTCAATGTATAAAAGTTCGCGAAAAAAACAATCTCATTTCTCTTGCCAAACTGTCAATTATTAGGTAAATTTATTAAACACTAAAGAAAAAGAAGTCGCAAGACCGAAAATGAAATAGTGTAGAAAATCCCGGAGGGTCGCAAGATCAACTGGGATTTTTGCTTTCTGGAGTTAATTTACTTAACATTACCAATAGATGATGACAAAACCACCTTTAGATAAAGGAAACCTTTTATTTGGTCATTCTATAAAATTTAACAATAATGCCCTATCAATGGTGAAAAACCTTCAAAAGAAATATGGTGACATCTTTGAGATTTCTATTTTACACAAAAGAGTAACGATGTTCATGACCCCTAATGCAACTAAACATATTTTTTTAGATGCTGAAGATAATTTTTCATCCAAACATGGGTGGGAGTTTTCTTTAGGGAAAACGTTCGAAAATGGTTTGATGCTAAGAGATTTTGACGATCATAGGTTCCATCGTGGCTTACTTCAAGATTCATTCAGAAGAGATGCATTGGCCAATTATTTAGAGCTTGTACAACCTTTACTCGATACATGGATTGAGGAGCTTCAAGAAAGTAAATCAATTCAGCTGTATGCAACCATGAAAGAGTTAATGTTCAAAATCTCACTTGAATTATTTTTTGATGAAGTCGATACCTCACGACAAAAAGAATTAGAGAAATTGTTTACAGATGCAATTAAATCTGCAACTTCTGTAGTTAGAGTTCCACTACCTTTTACAAAATTAAGAAGAGGCCTTAAAGCGAGACAGTCCTTACTAAAGTATTTTGAAAACAAGGCTGAAAATCTAAACACAGAATCAAATACATTATTTGCAGAATTAGTTAAAACAAATAAACATGAGGCTGGCTTGAGTAACTATGAAATTGCGGAGCATATGATATTCTTGCTTCTTGCTGCACATGATACGACAACTAGTACTTTGACTACTGCTATTCACCACCTCTCTACAGATAAAACCTTTTACGAAGAGTTAAGAGAGGAAGCAAAGGAGATGTCCCTTACGGATACTTCAGATTTAAAAAATGGCATCAAAGGTGAATCTTTATTTTCAGAGACTATGCGGATGTATCCTCCCGTCCCCTTTTCTTTACGATATGTCATGAGGGATACGATTGTTGAAAACTATAAACTAGACGCAGGAACATATGTGGCTATTGGTCCATTAGTGTTACACAATGATGCGAGATATTTTGATAACCCTACAAAGTGTGATCCACGAAGATTTTTAAATAAAGATGAACCAAATGAAGCTTATTATCCATTTTCAGGAGGAGCCCACACCTGTATAGGAAAATTCTTTGCTAGTTATTTGTTTAAGAATGTCGTATATAAGTTGGTTACTAATATTGAGGAGATTTCATCAACTGAACCATTGATAATTAATCCAGCACCAATTCCCTTCCCTAAAAAAGACGTAAAAATACACATTACTCCTTAAAAAATAGAAAAAAATGCAAATGACTCCCCGTGGCTGTAATTTTTGGTTTATCGTGCCCTGCTTGAATGGTTCAAGACACAAAAGGAAGTCTTAATATAAGCCTAGTTAAAATCTTTCAATCTTTCTATTTTGATACAAATTAATTGATTTATACTTAATTTAATGAATATTGGTTCCCACATTCCTTCAAAAAATGCTGTAGAAGAGATAAAACTAAGAAAAGGTGATACTTTTCAGATTTTTGTTTCCAGTCCTCAAATGTGGAAGAGTCCAAAACCACGTGAAGACATAGATGTACTGCAAGAATACAAAGGGCCTATATATGTGCATGCCCCATATTTAATCAACGTGGCTACACCAAATAACAAAGTTAGACATCCTAGTAGAAAACTACTCAAAGACACTTGTAAAGTAGCAGCATCATTTGGAGCAAAAGCCGTTATCGTTCACGGAGGTTCTGTTGGTGAAGGTGGAGATATTGCAGAGGGATACGACAACTGGAGAAAAGCCATTGAATTTGTGGAAGGCACAGGTATGCGAGTATTGGTAGAAAATACTGCCGGAGGAAAAAACTCTGTTGCTCGTTATATGGACTCTATTGAACGACTTTGGGAAGTGATTGGAGACTTGAATGTTGGACTTTGTTTAGATACTTGCCACACATGGGCAGGAGGTATCCCCACAGAGAAAGC
>Ga0257110_1001020_pt1 | contig 13151 bp, 11 predicted proteins | sample LP_taG_7_FD_190184 | JGI IMG/M metagenome (GOLD analysis project Ga0257110, IMG submission 190184) | Marine microbial communities from Northeast Subartic Pacific Ocean, Canada - LP_J_2015_P26_10m | ecosystem: Environmental > Aquatic > Marine > Oceanic | place: Canada: Northeast Subartic Pacific...
ATAAAAACATGCATTTCCTTAGTTTTATTAAGATTAACAAGCAATGCTGCTGCTGATCTTAATTCCGAAGGACTTTTTGTTTTATTTTTTATTTCTTCAGTTAATAATTTTAACGCTTCTAGGTCTTTTTCTACATCTTCTTTTTTTGCATTGAAAAATCTATCAGCAGATTTATTAAATTTATCCCATAGCTTATTATCATTTTTTCTGCCAGCTGAGCCAGCTAATTTCCATTGCTGCTTGAGATCATTAAATTTCTTTATACAAGTATCGTTATCCTCATCACTAATTAGATCAACTTTTGCAATTAATGACTCTTTTGCTTTTATAACTATATTTTCTTGTCGTTCAATTTCTTTAGAAATAGGTTTTTTAGCTTCGTAATATTCATCTCTTAACTTTTTAAGATCTTTATCTAAGACAGGAGCGTGTTCTTTCCATTGATTAAAAATGGAGTTAATGAAATTAATTAAACTTCTGGCATCAGTCCACTTACCGGAATTATCTTCAACATACTGGTTCATTTTAGTTATTAATATTCTTCTCTGAACTGCGTTATGAATTTTTTTCTCTTTTAGCTCATCAAAAAACTCTTTACATGGCTCCCATGCTTTATTGGTTAATTCATTAAAAGCTTGCCATTGCTCTCTACCCGCAGGTCTACTTGAAAGGTCCAAGAGTTGCCATTTTGCCTGCAAGTCATGAATAATATTAGCTTGCTTTTTAGGAGTATCTGAAGGATTCTCGACAATATTTTTTATAGCATCAATGAGCTCATTCCTCTTAGGATTAGCTGCAAATGATGAAACATCATCATAATATCTAGATTGTGCTAGTGCAGCATTAAACTTATGACGTAATTTATTAGGAATTTTTCCAGATTTTCTAATCTGATTATTAACATCTCTTACGATCTTTTGGGCTTTTTTAATAGCACCGTCAGAAAAAAGCTTTTCTGCCTGATCTAAATCTTTAAATAAATCTTTACTAGTTTCCACATTAACCCTTATGAAGTTTATAATTAAAAAATGAAAAAACGAATTCTAACAGGAATTACGACAACTGGTACTCCTCATGTAGGAAATTATTTAGGAGCAATAAAGCCAAGTCTTCGTTTAGCTAAGGAAAGTGAAGAGTCCTTCTTCTTTTTAGCTGATTACCACGCCTTAATTAAAACAAATGATTCTCAAAGCATTAAAGCTTCAGTCAATGATGTTGCACTGGCCTGGTTATCATCAGGATTAGATACAAATACCTCTTTTTTTTATAGACAATCAGATATTAAGGAAATTACAGAACTCAACTGGATACTAACTTGTATAACAGCAAAGGGTTTAATGAATCGAGCCCATGCATATAAAGCTGCTACCTCAGAAAATAAATCTGAGGAAGATAAGGGTATTAACATGGGTTTATTTTCGTACCCTATTTTAATGGCTACAGATATCTTAATTTTTAACTCAACGCATGTCCCTGTTGGCCCAGATCAGATGCAACATCTTGAAATGACTAGAGATATAGCTAATAGGTTTAATCATTTGTACAAAAAAACATTCAATATTCCTGAGGCAATAATTCAAGATGATGGAAAAGTGGTGCCAGGTCTAGATGGAAGAAAGATGAGCAAATCTTATAATAATATTATTCCTTTATTATCAGATGAAAAAACTTTAAAAAAATCAATTGCTAAAATTATTACTAATTCTTTAGAACCTGGCGAGCCCAAAGATATAGATGGTTGTAATGTTTTTAATTTATATTCTCATTTCTCAACTAGTAAAGAACAATCTGATTTTGCAAACGAGTATGCTGATGGAATTTCATGGGGTGAAGCTAAAAATAAACTCTTTCAAAGCGTTAATGCTGAACTCACTCCTATAAGAGAAACTTTTAATACATTACAGCAAGATAAAAGTCTTGTTAATGATTTACTTGACGCTGGAGCTGCTAAGGTTAGACCTCTTGCAGCAGAAATGCTTGGTGAAATCAGAGAGCTTGTTGGCATTTCTAAGATTGACTAAGATAATTCCTCTAAAAATTTCAAGACATAATCTTGATAATATTCAAAGCATAAAAGTGCGATTAAGTAATCATGCAACTTTTGCCTCACTGCAATGGGATATCAAAAGCAATCGAAATATTTCTTGGAAAAACCTATTTTCAGAAATTATATCTTTTAATGAATACAACTTTATTCATCTAAATCATAATTCTTTTTCATTAATGGGATCACATGGGCCCTATAGTATTAATAATGTAAATGATAAGTCTTACGACTTAATCGATTCAGAGTTTTTTTACTCTTCACTGAACAGTATTTTAGAAAAAGATCATTGGTTACAACCACCAATAGACAATAGTAAGGTTTCTATTTTATTACATAGAGCCAAAGATTTAAGTAATAGTGCATCAGATATTTATATGCTCAACTCGTCTTTTTATAAACCCACTCAGCCTTATGATCATGAGTGGAGTCATGCATTTATAGAATATTATGAATATTTTGTAATTACTCCAAACAAGGTATTTGTGTGGAGTCTGGTTTATGAATAGTGGTGGCTTTTGGTTAAAATTTGGACTTTTTACAGTTGGCCTAGGTCAATCATTTGTATTTGTTTTAGTTCCACCTCTAGCAAGAGATCTTGGACTGTCTGAAGTTCAAACTTCAATAATCTTTGCAATTTCTGCGGTGGCTTGGGCTATGACTAGTGCGGGCTGGGGGAGGGCTAGCGACAAATATGGAAGAAGAAATATAGCAATACTGGGTCTTGTAGGTTATGCAATATCTATGGTCGCACTTATTACCCCATTATTTTTAGTTGAAAGGAATGTGTTAGACGTAATTTATTTATTTCCTTTATTGATTTTGGGCCGTCTTATAAATGGAATTATTGGGTCAGCAACTAGGCCTGCTTCTTTTGCTTATGTTGCTGATACAAGCTCAAGAGAAGAAAGAACATTAGAATTTGCAAGAATGGAATCAAGCTTTCTTGCAGGAACAGTAATGGGGCCGCTTCTTGGAGGAATTCTATTCTTAGTTACAAAAGAAACTCCTTTTTATCTATTTAGCGCATTAGCTTTAGTAGGATCCATAGGAATATTTTTTAATCTTGAGCAGCATGACATTAAACCAAGAGATCCCGAAATATCTAAAATTTCATACTCCTCTAATAATGTTTGGCCTTTTTTATTTTTAGCTGCACTAACTAGTTTGTGCCAAGCTTCACTTCTTCAATCTATTGGTTTTTTTGTAACTGATACATTTGGAAGCCTAGATGATATTGCTATTCTTATAAGCGTATCTTTCGCTCTTATATCAATTTCAGCTATTGTCAGCCAATATCTATTTACTGATTTAGTTGCATTAAATAATTATAAACTACTTATATGCGGTGGTTTATTAATGGCTTTATCTTACTATGCCATGAGTTATTCAGATACAATTGCAATATATTACTTAACGTTAATATTTAATGGCTTTGGTGTTGGCATGATGCGACCTGCAACAGCATCAAGCTTATCACTAAGTCATTTACCAGAAAACCAAGGCTCAGCAGCCGGATATTTAGGATCAGTTATGCCAATAGGTCATATGATGGTACCAGTTGTAGCAATGCCGATTTATGCCATCCAACCCAATCTTTTGTATGTTTTTAGCTCAGGATTATGCATTCTTATCATTTTCTTTATAATAGTTCATCCAATCTTTAAGGAAAATTTAATTGATTAAAACGAAAGCATTATTACTAGTAAACTTAGGAACACCAGATACACCAACGTACTGGAGTGTTTATAAATTCTTGAATCAATTTTTAATGGACAAACGAGTCCTTGATTATCCTTTTATATTTAGATTTATTCTTGTGAACTTTATAATTTGCCCACTTAGATCTTTTTCATCATCAAAAATATATAAGAAATTATGGAACTCAACTACTGGCTCTCCATTACTTCACAACACGCAAAAACTAACAGAAAAAATAAAAGAATTATTACCAAACTATGATGTAGCTTATGCAATGCGCTATCAAAAGCCTTCGATAGAAGATAATTTGAACAAGCTTTTAGAAAACAATCCTGATGAATTAATAATATTACCTTTGTTTCCTCATTATGCTGCTTCAACAACGGGCTCAGTTTTTGCTGAAATATCTCGAGTCCTAAACAAAAGATGGTCAGTGCCTGAAATTAAATTTATTAATCAATTTTATGATGATGAATCTTTTCTTGAGGCTTGGATAGATCAAGCTCAACATTTTGATGTCCAAAGTTATGACAAGATTGTCTTCAGTTATCATGGTCTTCCATTAAGTCATGTAAATAAAATTTATTCAGATTCACTATGTTCAGACAATGATTGTGAATTAGGTATTACGGATGAAAATAAATTTTGTTACAAAGCTACAACCTATGAAACCACCAAACTTCTTGCAAGCAGATTAAATATTAGATCATCTGATTACGTAGTCTCTTATCAATCTCGACTTACCAAGAACTGGCTTGAGCCTTTTAGTGATGAGGTTTTAGAGGATCTAGCTAAAAATGGTTCTAAAAATGTCCTTGTTTTTTCACCTGCCTTTACAGCAGACTGCCTTGAGACGATTATCGAGATAGGAGATGAGTATAAAGAGCTTTTTATAGACGCTGGTGGCGAAAAGCTAGATTTTGTTCCATCATTAAATTATTCAGATAAATGGGCAAATGCTATTATTAAAATTATAAATAAAGAGGATAAAAATGTTTAAAGACGACTTATTAAAAGATAAAAGAATTCTTGTAACAGGGGGTGGAACTGGACTTGGAAAAGAAATGGCAACTCACTTTGCAAAGCATGGTGCTGAGATATTTATATGTGGAAGAAGAGAGAATGTTCTTGAAGAAACTGCTAATGAACTTAAAGAGAAATATGGATCTAAAGTACATTTTTCAACCTTGGATATTAGAGACTCTAAAGATGTCGATAGTTACATACAAAGCATTTTTGATTCTGGTCCTTTAGATGGCTTGGTCAATAATGCGGCTGGAAACTTTATATCTCCTACTAAAGATTTATCACCAAAAGGTTTTGATGCTATTGCTAATATTGTATTTCATGGAACTTTTTATGTAACACATGCAGTTGGAAAAAGATGGATTGAAGCAGATCATACAGGTTCAATAATATCTATTTTAGCTACATGGGTATGGACAGGTTCACCTTTTGTTGTTCCTTCAGCAATGTCTAAAACAGGTCTTCATGCTATGACTCAGTCCTTAGCTGCCGAATGGGGTCAATATGGAATTAAGGTTAATGCTATTGCACCTGGACCTTTCCCTACAAAGGGAGCATGGGATAGATTAAATCCAAACGGAGATGACGAGGAGTCATTAGGAGCAACCCCACTTGGAAGAGTAGGTGAGATGAATGAATTACAAAACCTAGCTACCTTTTTAATGGCAGATGGCTGCGATTTCCTAACTGGACAAACAATTGCTATTGATGGAGCACAGTATCTAACTGGTGGAGGTACGTTTTCTGGACTTGGAAAGTTATCAGATGATGATTGGGCAGAAATACGAAATATGATAAGGTCGACTAATAATAAAGATAAAGCAGATAGAAAGATTTAATAATTTTTTAAGGGGAAACTAATGGAATCAACTAATCAGGATATGGAAAGAATATTACTTCTTCAAAAACAATATTTAATCAAACACGGCCCACCTTCAAATAAACTTAGAATAGATAGACTTGAAAGGCTTAAATCTATGATTCATGACAACAGATATAAGTTTGCAGATGCAATGAATGAAGATTTTGGAGTAAGAGGAAGAGAAACAAGTCTTTTAAGTGATATCTATACTGTTATACCTGCCCTAAGCAAGGCTATAAAAGAGTTGCCTAAATGGACAAAAAAAGAAAAAAGAAAAGCTAACTCTCCATTTAATTTATTTGGTGCTAAAGCATATATCCAGTATGAACCTCTGGGTACAGTAGGAATGATATCTCCTTGGAATTTTCCAGCCTTTCTAGCTTTTGCTCCATTAGCAGGAGTTTTCTCTGCTGGAAACCAAGTTATGCATAAACCAAGTGAACATAGCCCTATCACTTCAAGTTTAATGAAAGAGTTGTGTGATGATGCTTTTGATGAAACTGAATTTGCTACTTTTTTGGGAGGCCCTGAGACTGGGGCAGCTTTTACTGAATTACAATTTGACCATCTCTTATATACAGGTGGTGGAAAAGTTGCTCGACATGTAATGGAAAGCGCAGCTAAAAATTTAGTCCCAGTTACTTTAGAGTTAGGTGGAAAATCGCCAGTAATTATTGGAGAATCAGCAGATGCCAAAACTACAGCAAAAAGAGTAATGTTTGGCAAAACTTTAAATTCTGGACAAATTTGCCTTGCACCAGATTATGTAATGGTTCACAAAAGCAAAAAAGATGAATTTGTAAACTCAGTTAAAGAAGTTGTTAATGAATATTACCCGTCAATAAAAGATAATAAGGATTACACATCAATTATTAATCAAAATCATTATGATCGTATTCAAGGTTTAATTGCTGATGCTAAAGAGAAGGGTGCAACAGTAGAAACAATCAATCCTGCAAATGAAGATTTTACCCAACAAGAATTTTATAAAATTCCACCTACATTAATATTTAATGTAGATGATAGTATGGATGTAATGAAAGAAGAGATTTTTGGACCCGTCTTACCAATAAAGGAATATGAATCACTAGATGAAACTATTAGTTATGTAAATAGTAATGATAAGCCTCTTGGTTTGTATTATTTTGGCAGTGACAAAAATGAGGAAGCAAAAGTTATAGATAAAACCTCTTCTGGAGGAGTTACTGTCAATAACGTTATTAGCCATATTCAGCAAGGAGATCTTCCATTTGGTGGAGTTGGTGGTTCAGGAATGGGTCAATATGACGGACATGACGGTTTTAAAAATTTCAGTAATCAAAAGTCTGTATTTAAAGATATAAGTTTCAGGCTTGATAGCTTATTTTCTTCTATAAGACCTCCTTATAAAGGAGATATTGAAAAAATATTAAAATCACTACTAAAATAAATTATGGTTAGTTTACCCATTCGCCTGGGTTACAAGTATTTTAGATCCAAGAAAGGTGGATTAATTTCTTTGACATCCGGTATCGCGATTGCTGCTCTCGCTATCGCTGTTTCCGCATTAATTATAGTTACATCTGTAATGAATGGTCTTGAAAAAGAATTGCAAGATAGAATCTTGGGAGTCGTACCTCATGTTTTAATTCATGCAGATAAACCAATAAACGATTATGAGAATCTAGTAGATAAATTAGAAAATAATCCATTGGTTGTTAAAGCTTCTCCTTACATACAATTACAAGCTTTAGCCTCATATGGAGGGAAATCAAGAGGGATTATGTTAACTGGCATAGATTCATATAAAGAAGAGGATATGTCTATATTGCCCAACTTTATCATTGCTGGATCACTTGATAGCGTTAATGATGGAAATAATATTGTTATTGGTAACTGGCTTGCCTCGTTTCTTGGAGTTTCATTAGGAGACACAATAACAGTAACAACAACAAACATAAGAACAACATTAATAGGATCATTCCCTCGCTCAATTAACTTAACTGTTTCAGGAATATTTGAGCTTAAGGCAGAATTAGATCAGTCCTTGGTTATTACATCTCATCAATTAGCTCAAATCATAGATAATAAAAAGGATGCAACTCAAAGTATTAGAGTAAAAGTCAATGATCTTTTTGAAGCTCAAGCAATTGCTAATGAACTTTCGTTCAATTTAACTAGTGAGAAGCAGTATTTTGTAGGGTCTAGCTGGAAAAGAACACATGGAACTTTATTTAGAGCTGTTCAAATGGAGAAATTAATAACTAGCCTACTTCTATTTCTAATAGTAATAGTTGCTTCTTTTATTATTTTATCAACTGTCATAATGACCGTGAAATCTAAGGAAAGAGAAATCGGTATCCTGAAGACTATAGGGGCTTCTAATAAACAACTTGTCCTTATATTTATCTTTCAAGGAGCTCTAATAAGTTTTATTGGAATTATATTGGGAGTTGTATTTGGATTAATTGGTACCTGGAATGTAGCTAATCTTGTAGCTTTTATTGAGTCTATTCTTCAACGAAATTTACTTGATCAATATTTTATTAATTACTTTCCATACAGTATCGATGTTGGTCAAATATTATTTATTTGTGGCGTATCTTTTGCCTTAAGCATTCTTGCTACGCTAGTGCCTGCATTTAAAGTTTCAAAATTAGATCCTAGTGAGATTCTAAGATATGAATAATATTAACTGTAAAAATATATTTAAAAGCTTTCAGCATGATAATGAAGATATGCCGGTGCTAGAAAATATAAATTTATCTATAACAAAAGCAGACAGATTAGCAATTACTGGAGCATCAGGGGCAGGTAAAAGTACCTTACTGCAGCTTTTAGCTGGGTTAGATAAGCCTTCAAAAGGTAATATTTTTATTGATGACATAGATTTACAGTCTATAAATCCCATCGAGCAATCAAAAATTAGATTGAATTCTTTTGGTTTTGTTTATCAATTTCATCATCTTCTTGAAGATTTAAATGTTTATGAAAATATTCTTATTCCGCAGCAACTTAAATATGGAAGCAACTCTAATGATTCTGCTGGTAAGGTTATAAAATTATTAGATCAATTGGGCTTAAGTTCTAGAGCAAAGCATTTACCATGGAAATTGTCAGGTGGAGAAAAGCAAAGAGTAGCGATAGCTCGAGCTATTGTAAATAATCCCTCCTTCCTCTTTCTTGATGAACCAACTGGAAACTTAGATGATGAAAATTCTAATTTAGTTCAAGATTTAATTTTACAAATAGCTAATGAGCACGACATAGCTCTAATTTTATCTACCCACGATACTAATTTTGCGAATAAAATGAATACAATATATAAAATCAGCAATAGAAATATTAAAGAGGTTTAAATGAGCGAGTTAATTTCATCAGGCGGTGTCTTCATGTATCCACTTCTGATTTGCTCAGTTTTAATATTTGCTATTAGCATAGAAAGATTTTGGTTTCTCCAAGAGCGTTTAGTCTCACCTATAGGACTAAGATCCCAAGTAACTAATTTATTAAATAGATCAAAGCTTGATGATAATCAAAGACAAAATATTTCAGATATATCAGCATTAGGTCTTCTTCTTATGACTGCTTACAAATATAAGGATCTTAATAGAGAGGGTCTAGAATCAAAGTTAAATGAAACTGGCTCAGAAGTAAAATTTGTACTTGAACGAAATCTCACTATGCTTGGGACTATAGCTACCATAAGCCCTTTACTAGGTCTTTTAGGAACTGTCGTTGGCATGATAGTAGCTTTTACAGGTCTCACAGCAACTGGTGGCGCGAATTCAGATGTTCTGGCTCTTGGGATATCTCAGGCACTGATTACTACTGCATTTGGTTTATCTATAGCAGTTCCAGGTTTAGTCTTACATAAATATTTCGAACAAAGAATAAGTCACTTATTATTAATTCTTCAATCAGAAACTTCTGAGTTTATAGATTTTATCAATAAATAAGTAACATGAATTTCCTGAAATCTGAAAAAAAGCCTCTCACCATAGAGATAACCCCATTAATAGATATAGTTTTTCTATTAGTAATATTTTTTGTAGTTACTTCCAAAGTTGGAGACTCTCAATTCTTAGAATTAGATTTACCAGAAACTGAATCCTTTGAATATAATTTTGTCCAAGAAGGGCATGAAATAACAATTTTAGAGAATGGGAGTGTCCTGATAAATAATAAATCTTTTAATATGAACAAATATGATCAAATTGAAGATGCTATATTAAACCTAGATAACACTACTCAAATAGTAATATTAAGTGCTGAATCATTTTCATACCACACATGGGTAGTGACTATGATGGATTCATTGCAAAGAAACGGATTTAATGAAATTCAAATTAGAACGATAGAGAAATGAAACCTAAGACATTAAGAAGATTATTTGCCTACACTTTAAGATATAAATGGTCTTTTATAGTTAGTGTATTTGGATTTCTAATTTTTGCCGCTGCAGATATTGCTGCAGTTGAATGGCTAAGAAGAATCATTGCGTTCATTAATTCAGATACCGATGAACTACATACTATTCTAGCTCTTTCACTTATTGGAATTGCTATTGGTAGAGGTTTTGGATTTTTTGTTGGTAATTATTTTATGTCTAGAGTTGGTTTTGGAATTGTCCATGATATGCGTTCTGAGTTATTTAAAAAATTACACTTACTTCCAAAATCTTATTTTGATAGCAATCAATCAGGACAATTAATTAATAGGATTACTTTTACAACGACACAGGTCTCAGGTGCAGCTTCTAGCTCAGTTAAGACATTGGTGAGAGAAGGGTTTTTATTAATTGGATTGGTTGGTTATATGACATTTCTTAATTGGAAATTAACTTCTTTGTTAATTATCACAGCTCCAATCATTGCCTTAATAGTTTATATAGCTGGCAAGCGTCTCAAAAAATTAGCTGCAGCTATTCAAACAGCAATGGGCGATGTAACTCATATTGCCTCTGAAGCAGTTGATGGTCATGTTGAGATTAAGTCTTTTAATGCAGAAGAATATGAAAATAGTCGTTTTTTAGTAGCTAATACAGCTAATAAAACTCAAAATTTAAAACTTGAAGCAACAGGGAATATGGCAACGCCTATTATTCAAGTTTTAGTTTCTATTTCTTTAGCATTAATAGCTTATTTTGCGCTAGGATCAAGTCTAGGGATTTCCCTTGATGCTGAAACTTTTATTGCATTTTTTACAGCAGCAGGTTTGGTAGCAAAACCAGTTAGACAGCTATCTAATATTAATATTGTTATTCAAAAAGGCTTAGCTGCAGCAGTAGAAATTTTCGAACAGCTAGACTCAAGTGATGAAGTTGATGAAGGATTAGCTGATTCAAATATTACAGGAAAAATCGAATTTAATAATGTTTCCTTTAGTTACGATGGATCAAAACAAATTTTAGATAACATTAGTTTTTCAGCTAATAATAATCAGACTGTTGCTATTGTTGGTAAGTCTGGCTCTGGCAAATCGACAATTGCAAATTTAATACCAAGATTTTATTCAAGCTATGAAGGCAGCATTTTAATTGATGGTAAATCTATAACCGAGTACAAACTTCAACATCTTCGATCTGCTATATCTATAGTTAATCAATCACCTTCTTTATTTAATGACACTATTGAAAATAATATCGCCTACGGATCTGAGGCTATAGATCAAGAAAAGCTTGAGGAAGCATCTTCTTTATCTGGATGTGATGAATTTATAAAAAATCTTCCAGAAGGCTTTAAGTCAGAAATTGGTGATGATGGTGTGCTGCTCTCAGGTGGTCAAAGGCAGCGTATAGCAATAGCGAGAGCATTTTATAAAGACTCGCCTATTATTATTTTAGACGAGGCTACCTCAGCGCTTGATAATGAGTCAGAGCTAGTTATTCAGGAAGCTCTGAGTAGACTAATTACTAATAGAACAACTATTGTTATTGCTCATAGACTCTCAACAATAGAAGATGCAGATAAAATACTAGTTCTTGAAAATGGTCTTGTAGCAGAAGAGGGGACACATGCCGATCTTCTTGATCAAGATGGTTTATATAAATCTCTTTATAAAAATAAGTTTGAAGACTCGGGTATTAAAGCTAAATCTTCATCAACTACTACTAAATATCTTCAAACCTATCAACAAGAAGAAACCTCAAGCAGCATGGTTGTTGATGCTTGGTATAACAAAAGTTTATGGCTTTATTTATTAACTCCTTTCTCCCTAATCTATTCATTTGTTGCATCAAGAAGAAGAAGAAAGTTTTTAAGTGGAAAACGCAACTCATGGAAGCCTGATACACCTATCATAATTGTTGGAAATATAACAATTGGAGGCACTGGAAAAACGCCATTAGTTAAATATATTGCAAATGAATTAAAGGATTTGGGTTATAAGCCTGGAATAGTTAGTAGAGGTTATGGAGGCAATTATTCAGGAACGCATGAGGTAAACTCCAAAAGTACATATAAAGAAACTGGTGATGAAGCGCAAATACTTTCTAAACTTAATATGCCATTTTATTTGGATAGAAATCGTCCAAGAGCTGTAAAAAATCTTGTTGAAAATAATGATTGCGATGTTGTTATAGCAGACGATGGGTTACAGCATTATCAACTGGGTAGAGATATAGAAATAGTGGTCATTGATGGTGCTAGAAGGCTTGGTAATTCATTATGCTTTCCAGCTGGACCTTTAAGAGAGTCTTCTGCCAGATTAAATTCTGTAGATTTTATTGTTAATAATGGCGGCCCTACTGGAGAGGGAGAAAGTTTAATGACTATTAGTCCAGCTAACTTTGTCCATTTAAATAGCAATAAGTCATACTCAGTAAATTCTTGGCCTATGCATAATCAGGTTCATGCAGTTGCAGGATTAGGTAATCCTGGAAGGTTCTTTGATACCCTTACGAGACTTGGATTTGATGTTATTAGGCATTCATTCCCAGATCACCATAAGTTTAATCATAAAGATTTATATTTCTTAGACAATCTGCCAATTATTATGACTGAAAAAGATGCTTCAAAATGTAAACATTTTGGAAATACAAAGATATGGTATTTAACTATTGAAGCTGAACTACCTAATGAATTTATAGCTGAAATTGATAAAAAATTGAAAAATATCAATTAGGTCATTGTTTTGAATAACTCATTTGTTGTCATTATTCCTTCTCGATTAGCTTCCACAAGACTGCCTAGAAAACCACTTGCTGATATTGAAGGTAAATCTCTTATAAGAAGAGTTTATGACAGAGCAATTCAATCAAATGCAAGAAAAGTCTATATAGCTACAGAAAGTAAAGAGATTTTTGATCATATTAAAGACTTTTCTGATGATGTTGTTATGACTTCTGAGACCCATTTGTCCGGAACTGATAGGCTCCAGGAGACTGCAGAAATACTTTGTTTAAAACCTAACGAAACAATTATCAACCTTCAGGGTGATGAGCCTTTTGTGCCTATAGAATTAATTAATAGTCTTTCAAGCACATTTATTAATTCTAATTGTGATGTAGGAACAGTTGTGACTCAATGTAACAAAGAT
>Ga0257110_1001021_pt1 | contig 13143 bp, 4 predicted proteins | sample LP_taG_7_FD_190184 | JGI IMG/M metagenome (GOLD analysis project Ga0257110, IMG submission 190184) | Marine microbial communities from Northeast Subartic Pacific Ocean, Canada - LP_J_2015_P26_10m | ecosystem: Environmental > Aquatic > Marine > Oceanic | place: Canada: Northeast Subartic Pacific...
CTTTAATTCGTCACGATCATCACAACTATCTATCTGTGATGCCAATTTAGTGTAGGCAAATTGCTTTGACAGATTGCTTAGTTCAATGCTATCTGGATCCATTTAATAACTCCTTAAGTAATGACTTGATATCGTTGATATCATCTTTGATGGTAGCAACCTCATCTTCAATTGTCTGCATCTTTTGATTCTTTACATTTTTAGCCTGACGACTAGAAATATATTGATCATATGATACTTTATTTACATTAATCACTGTATTAGTTTCAGGATCTCTTGCAAGATCCTGGTGACCTTTTACTGTGTAAATTTCCATATTATGCTAAAGCAATTACTCTAAGATTTTTCATTTGAGGCACTAATGTTTGATTTGTTGAAGTCATTACAATTTTAATTCTGTAAGATCTAAATGTTTGTAGGTTATCTACTGTAAATGTACGTTCTACAAAATCAGTATCCTCAAGACTAAATCCTCTCTTAGTTGAGGGTGTTACAAGAGAATCAGATCTTCCATCATTATTTTCTTCATTGAGCACCAATCCATTAACATCAAGGTTTAAATATCCTGGGAATGGAGTAAATATTGGTTCAAGTCCTGGATTAGCACTAATGGTATAGAATGCCCTAATGTCACAATCTGCTGGAATGTGGGTATCAGCAAAAATCTTAATAGATGTTGCTGGATTCTCAAGAGTTATTTCTTTAGAAATATATTGACATGCACTAGGGTCATTAAAGAAAGTATTTACTCTAGAATCAGTAGCGTAATTAGTAACTTCAGAATTAACTCTATTTGATACTGCATAAACACTACATCTTTGAAGTTCAATTTGAGGACTTAGTTTAGAATTAGTGGTTCCAAGGAAAAGTCTCATTTGCATAGATTTATTACCTTCAATAAAGTCCAATTTACGATCTTCATTTACCTTAGAGAAAATTGCCCTAGGAGTATCGAGATAATTATTGGAGTTTAAGACAACATCTTCAAATCCTGCATTTACATAGGGAATTTCATTTCCACTTATACTTTGTGTAGTAACAGTTCTTATCTGACCAGATAAAGAAGTTCCCTCTACAGTAATATTATGTATTGATGGTTTAACAATCTCGAATGGAATGTTTTTAGTAGCCTTCACATTGCTTCCACCTGTAGACTTGGATCCATTGATAAACAATTTAGGGAATGATGTTCCAACAGATCTATCTGCATTATCATTTGACCCAATAGTTCCAAATTTTTCAGACATATCAAGTTTTACGTGATACGAATCTAGTGTTATTGGATTTGCAACAGTTACTTCACTTAAATCGTGAGTTTTATTGATTCTAGCAAGACTTACTCCTCCCAATTCATACTTATAGACTGGAGTATCAACTGGATATGTTTTAGGAGTTGTTCCTCTAGAAATAGAGCCACTAATAGTTGATGATGTGGTATTAGTATATTCTATAATTTCTTCACCGATAATAATTAATCCAGTATTAGTCGCAGCAACACCCACATTTTCAAATGTCGAGAAGTTATTTCCAGTTCCACTACTTACTTGTATTGGATCTGTAGACGATTTGCTATATTCTGCAGTCAGTTTGGTTGGTTTGATATCTGGAAGAATACCTGAAATTCTTACAAAATTATCATCAAAATTCATTCCATGATTTACATGGTTGACTTTAATGTGCAAACCATCGGTAATAGATTCTATTCCATTTGAAGGAATTGTTACATCTCCACCATTACTACTATTTAATTCCCTTTCAGTACCATTATTATCAAAGAATCGAATAGTTCCAGCTGCCCCGGTAATAAATTCACCCTGAACATTACCAATAATTAATTGTGAAGTAAGTCCAATACCAGTTAATGTAAATCTTGCATTTGTACCAACACTTAACCCAGATGGATCTGAAGACGATGGTAAAGGTTTAGTAGCACTAATAGTAACTATGTCACCAACCTGATAACCATTTCCTCCACTACCAGTGATTGTTGCTGCAATAGCAACACCATCTAGAATAGTAATATTTGCAGATGCTCCAGTTCCTTTTCCAAAAGCTGAAACTAGATTTATGTTATTATAACTAAGTCGCCCGTCAGCTGGAGTATATCCAAGACCAGGATTAGTTATTGACATTGTTCCAACTGCACTGGCAGCAACTCCAACTAAATCTCCCTCTGCAATTCTATTAATAGAAGTTCCTTGGAAGAAAGTATTACCAAGAGAATATAAACTATCGGCAACTGTTGTTCCAAGTCCGACACGAATTTCGTTTGAAAAAATATTCAAAGGATTTTCTTGAAGAGTAGCGACTTGCTTATTACCTTGAGACAACTCTGGACTATAAAGATCAACAGATCCAGACTCTACAAAGTCTGCTCTATACATGGTAAATTTAAGATCTTCCCACTGACTTGCTTCCCAAGTAGATGCATTCTGGGATTTGAATAGTGATCCGAGAGTTGGTTGATTGGAAATATATGAGTCCGTAAGGATATCATTTTCACCAACTCTAGAGATATAAACACTATACTTAGTTGAATTTGAAATCAAACATATTGCATATTCAGTACCACCTTCCAAGTAGACTGGTGCTGCAAACTCAAAAGTAGTCGCTACAGAACCATCAGTAGAAGTGTTAACATTTTCTGGATAGATGAGAACTTCTGAAAGATCAAAATACTTGGCAGTTGGGAAACCATTACTCATTGTTCTGATTTGCATCCTAACAGGAGTATTGTCATCATCTTTTGTGCGGAAGAACACATCACACTTGGTTATGAATACACCTTCAGGATCCTCTGTTTCATCGATTAAGAACGACTGTGCTAGCGGGTCATACCAACCAACAATTGATTCACTAGTTTGTGCGCCACCAAGATTTCTAGTAGCAACAACTTCGGTGTCAACAGTTCTATTAACTAATTCATCTTCAAATAGTTTCTTCTGTTCAATTTTAGCATTTCTAATTGAGAGAATTTGATCCTGAACAGTTTCAATAGTACCAGCAGTTTGATATGCTTCTTCACCAACAGTGGTAGCAGCATCTTGATCATTATCTGGATCATTTGTTAAAGTAAAAACATTAGTTCCTGTTTTAAAATTAGGATTATCACCATTGTCTGGGTCTGGAATAAAGAAACTTCCTACTAAAGCAGAAGATTTGTCTGTTATAAGTCTTACATTAGTTACTTCTGCCTCTGCACCACTAGTTTCTCCACTTAAAATCATTCCAGTTTGAATATGACCGAAGAAATCTCCTTGTGGTTGATTTGCAAGAGAATAAGTATCTACATTTAAGATGGTTGAAGTAGATGAATATACCTCAGGAATCGTTTCACCGTTTGTATAAGGATTGTCTGGATAAATCTCTGTTGGAGAATCATAATCACCTCTTCTGTGATTAGATTGAGCGACTCTAAAGTTAATTTTCGGATCAGTATCTTTCCCTTCCTCGCCAAGTCCTGTAGAAAGAACTCTACCCTGTACAGTTTCTCCAACCTGGAAAGTTCCAGATTTCATACTAATTTCAATAATTTTAGGTACACAATACTTGCTTACATCTTTTCCATCAAAGAATGCATAGATTCTAGTGCTTGGTTTTAAGTTTGCTCCATAGAATTCAACATTTCTAGACCTTACGGTAGAAATAATTTCAGTACTTATAATTTTATCACCAACAGAAACTTCGTCAAAAGTTTCAACAACCTGATATTGAGTACCACTTCTTGACTTTACACCAGATTCATTAGTGTTAACAACATCCTGTTCGATTGGTTGCGTAGTAGTTTGTTGGACCCATGCAGCAGGTCCACCACTGCCACCATTAATCCATCCACCACGACCAAATGTATTACTAGAAGTAGTCGAACTTTGTTGAGTAGTAGATTCTGTAGAGGTTGTTCCAGACCAATTTGTTTCCCAAGAATTCCATAGTTCTGAAGCAAATCCAGTTTCTGGATCGACACCATACTTTTCTTCAGCCTCAGACATAATCTGAGAATAATTACCAATAGTATCAATCGTTCTTGCTTCCATTCTATTTTGAGTAACCCAATTATCTGAAGCAGGTGTTAACACTAGAGTCCCTTGCCAGAAACTAATCAAGAAAGGAGTTACACTTTCAGTTCTAGTTGCAAAGGATTGCTTAATAAATTCAATATCTGAGTAATCCAAACTCAGTATATCATTCTGTTTTCTAACATTAGTTCCTTCTATGTTTGAATTTCTTTCATCGGCTGTTGGATCAACATCAACAACTGGACCAGTTTTTAATGTAAATGAATTAGTACTATGCTTCGGTCTAAGAATCTGATTTGTTTGGTCAATACTATTTTTTCTACTCAATATGTAATCTTGCGTAGAAAAAGATGTGAAATTATCTACAAAAAATCCAGACTTAAATCTATTCAGTCCATTGTCATCAGAAATAAATTGATTTGCTGTAGATGATTCCAGCATAGAAAGTTGAGTATAATACTCTAAATTTCTAATTCTATCTTCTAATTTCTTGATATCTTTCATTTGATATCTCTTGTACTTCAAGAATCTAATAGATGATTGTTGTACGTTATGAAGATATGGTGGATACTGAATTTCTGCAATTTCAATAGCATTATCTGGAGATTCTGGTTTCGATCTCTTTGGATCATCTGAAGGAGTTCCAAACTTCATTTGGAACTTGCCATCTTTATGTAAATATAGTCTATCAATTCTTCCTTGATAGTATGCATAATCTAAGAAAATAGTTTCATTAGATGCTAAAATATTAGGAACAGAATTTCCTGCAGTATTAAATGATCTACCAAGAAACTCTAAAGGAGACCTAGAACCTTCCGCTACGGTATACTCACTAACTCTAGGGCGCAAATCAATGATATCAGTATTTAATATACCATTAATAGCTTTGACTTCTGTTGAGTAATTAAAATCATTATACGATTCTACGGTAACAATATCTCCAGTATCTGAAGAATCAAACGAAGCACTTTTATAATATATTTTTATTTTATTTTTTGGTGCTTCCGAATCAGTTTTTCTTGTTAAGAATCCATAATTATAAATTGTATTTCTTTGTCCTGATCCAAATGTATAATTTGAAGAAATATTAAATGACGTAGTATTTAAACTAGCAACACCCCCAGAAATAGAGGACTCTTGGAAAGTTACAGTTTCTCCTTCAATAAATTTAAAATTATTTTTTGGAAGATATCTTAAAGTTCCAGTATCTTTAACTTCTGCAAATACAGCAACAGCACCACTTGTTTGACCAACAATTAATTCGCCAATGATCATATCTCCAGTTGAGGCACTAGGACCATTTAATTGGGTCACAGTCATTTCTGGTGCGCCAAAATTAGCATCCGTTAGATTTACATCAGATGTCTCATATATGGAATGAATTTGTATAACATCAGGAACATTTAAAGAAATTATATTATCCTGAAGTCTTGTCCCAAAAGGATAATTTCCATAAGATAATCCATCATTTATAGTTGTTGAACCGATTCCAGATGCTGGATTTATAGATTTGTCAACTATTAATGTTTTAACTCTATTTTTAATTTTTTTCTTAGACTTTACAGTAGATTTTCTTACTGTAACTATAAGTTGGGCATCTTCATCATTACTTCCAAGTCCTCTAATTTGAAGTTCTCTTAAATTTGCAGAGAATGCAAATTTATCAGATGAAAGAGGTTCTGTTGTTCCATCAGATCTAATAAGAGAATATCTTTCATCCGAATATGAAAGATAAATTTCCCCTTCTGGTAAAGTAATTGATGCAAGACTTGTAGAATCTAATCGATTATTTAAAATAGTTACCGAATATGATTTTCTAATTACTATTTGTCCATCAGTTAAATCGACAGTAGCAATATTATTTTTTGGCAACTCTGTATAGAACGTATCATCAGAAGATGAATCTAGTTGTGTACTAACAACTTTAAGGTCAGATGTTGCAAAATCTGACGTTGGGAGTTTTCCATTAACAACACCAGCAACAGTTGTTACTCCAACTACTGTTACTTCAGTTGCAGTAACGCCTACAACTCTTGCCAGAATTGGATCTTCAGATGTACTAAGATCTGAATATTCAATCAAATTATTAACTTTTACATTTCCTGGAAATAATTTATCGGTGCTGGAAATAGTACTAACTCCACTGAGAGCGGTAACCGACGCAACACCTACAAGTAATGATGGAGTTTGTATGACATTTGCACTAAACGTATTGATTCCAACTACATTGGCACCATTGGCTCCATCTGCAATCCCAGTATTTGAATAAACTGATTTTACATCTGAAATTTTATGAGAAATGACATTTACTACTGATCTATTAACACTGGTTGTTTGAGTAGAAATTCCACTTCTAAAAGTTAAAGTTTCATTTTTAACAAATTCTCCTTTTTGATCATAAACTATTAATGCTGTTCCAGCACTAACTGGACTTCTTAAAAATGCAGTTGCTCCACTACTATTACCCTCAACGTGTGAGGGAATTGATAAATCTATAGCCTGGTTAACTGTAATATTAGTAAATGGTTGTAGGTCATACATTGACATTCCCCACTCATTATCTTGTGGGAATGACGTGTTATACGACCCAGATTCTAATCTAAAATCAAATACTCTTGCAAAACCAATTTCATTTCCTGGAGCTGCTTCTGAATTTACTCCAACTCTTTGATCTCTTAGACTTAAGATAAACGTGTTACCTACACCAACTGTCGGTGATCTATAAACACTATTGAGTTTTAATGTTGGTCCGGTATTATATGGAAAAAATTCATTCTCAATAGTTCTGGTAACTCTTGGTTTTGGTACATCAATAAAAGTTGGGCTTATTGTTTCAATTTCATATCCTTTTACGTATGCTTTACCTGGGGATATTCTACAAACCGATAAATCTGGGTTAGGAGTAGATCCTCCTGCAGTAAACTGACCCTCTTCATATAAACCTTGATTTCCTAAGTTATTGTTTAGGGAATTTACAATAGATACATTAAATGGTTTTACAATATAATGCCCACTCTCATCATATGTCCTTCTTGCCAAAACATCAGAAAGGTCATCATAGAATACTGCTCCATCACCTCTTGCACTTCCTCTTCTCGTTGGCGTTTGAAGAACACCATCAATAACAGTCCCTAAAAGAATAAAATTGTCATCATTAAAATCATCAAGAGATTTTTTAAATAAACTTGCAGTAATTTTTAGTCTATCTGCACCAGGGGCTCCATAATTATTAAATCCTTGAGAATTGTCATTCAATGACTCATCAAAATTTGAATTTACAATTTCTTCAGAAATAAACAAACCAATTCTATAATTGGGTTTATTTGAATATTGATCCAATATTATCGATTCTTTACTTACATTTACAAAATATCCACGAATAAAATATACTCCATTTTCAATTTGAAATACAGATCCAGTTGAAGTTGCATTTGATACTAAAGTATTTGCAAATGGAGCTCCGACTGAAATAGTGGAATTTCCTAATAATCCAGAAGTTATAATTTGATTACATGTTAAAGACTCGCCATTGGAAAATGTTTGAGTAGTATTATCAACTTTAGAAGAACCTGCATAAGAAACATAAAGAGTTACAGTACCTCTCTCAGAATCTTCTGCTGATAATACATTATCAACTACCGCAGTAACACCAGAAGTTTGTCCAGTAATTATTGTGCCAATTAACTGATCTGCATATGCTTCAATAGGGACTCCCTGAAATGTATTTGCAAGTTGAACCGAGTAGTAAAGTTGAGAATATCCGGTATTACCTGGAATTACTTTAGCACCCTCTTTAAAAAAATGCTGACCAAACTTTTCTACTTGGTTCTGTAGAATTGACTGTAGAGTTGTTAATTCTCTTGCCTGAACAGGATATCCGGGCTTAAAAAGTACCTTGTGGTAATCGTTCGTTGCATCAAAATCGTCAAAATATGGTGCTACGTTGAGGTTCGTTTGTTGTGGCATAATTCTTTAGAACTGCAAGATAACTTTTATGTCTTCTTTTTGGTTTGACGATCTTGTTATAGAAGGTCTATTATCTACGTATATAACATTTCCAGAATGCTGTTTTACCTCTGGGGACGCAACTCCTGTAGTGAAATCCATTCCAAGATAATATGTACGATTATTTATCGTTGTTTTGTTATCGCTAAATGAACTATCAATACTCAACTGTAATCCTGTAGATGGTGTAATAGTAACTGTTCCATCTCCAGTAGGGTTACCAGTAAAATTCCTTAAAAGGAATCCATAAGTGGGATTAGTGACTCCAATTCCTGCTGTGGTAAATCCTGCAACAGTCCTATCTTGCCAAAGTTTTAAAACACCAGTATTGTTATCATAACTTACAACCCTACCTACTGCTGTAGCACCAGTTCCAACTGTTTGAGTAACAAAAGAATCTGATGTAAAACTTGCTTCACTATATCCAACTCCAGTTAGTTTTAAAGCAGTAACTGCACTTGCCTTATCTATTGATAAAACTGATCCTCCAGCTGGAGAAAGTGGGTTTTCGATAACTCCAATCCTAGCAAATTGATTTCCTGTGATAAAATCGGGATTTTCGTTATCACTTTCAATTCTAGAATACATTAAGACGCTATATGCACCAAGTTCTCTATAGATATCTGCTCCATGCCCTCCCTGTGGAGGAATGATAACATTAAATGTTGGTCGAGTACTACCTGCAGGAACACCACCAGACTCATAATCTAAGGTTCCAAATGTATATCCAGATCCCTGAGATGATACTGTAACTTCGTTAATTTTTGAATCTCCGTCAATAGTAACAGTACATTCTGCTCCAGACCCATCTCCTTTGATTGGCACTCTTGTATATGTTACATTTGCTGTTCCTAAACCAACTCCGCGATTAGTTGTTGTGACAATTTTAATAGAACCATCTACAGCATTTTCTCTAACTAAACTGGTATCGTTACTAGTGCTCCAGTCTGTCGGAACTGGTTGAAAATCTGTAGAGTCAAATTTAGTAATATCTGCAGGTTTAATGGTATAGAGATACTTCCACACATAACCATCACCACTAGTTCCGGCTGCTCTTGGTTCTAAATCTGTAAACAAAGGTTCATCTAAAGATGGTCTACCAAGAGTATTTTCTGGGTCTGTTCCATTTTGAAGGCAGATGTAAACTCTAAAATCACTATTCAAAACGTAAAAGTTTGAATTATATAAGTTAGTGGATCCAGAAACAGGAGCCGTATTTGATCTACTATAATCATGGCGATACATATCATAAGTAGTTCCTGAAGACCAATTTCTCTTTGGAACAACTTGTCTGACATCAGTTGAATTAATTCTTTTCAACGCAATCATTGTATTCCAATAATCATTTTCCTCATCAAAATTATCTTTTGGTGAAGGGGGATTATCGTTCCATGTAGTAGAGTAATCCGTTGGATTTGGAAGTCCAACAAAAGAATAATAGGAATTGTTAGCATTAGCAATTCCAGCGACAAAATTTTTCGCGTTTAATATTCTAATTTGATCAGTTATAATTGCAGCCATTTTGACAGACTTTTTTTATTATTTATCCTGCAAAAAATCATAGTTCTTCTAGGATAAGTTGTTATCAAGTTTTCATAATAAATGCAAGAGCATAATATGGAGGTCTGTTTTCGTGTGACTGACCACCACCTGTGGATCCTGAATCAATCTCAGCTGCATAAGCTGATCTGGGTGATGAGTCAGCGCCGGATGGCGATCCATCATTTTTGGCAGTAATTGCGTGAGTATGAGCAGGAATTTGATCTACGGTGAGAGTAACAGAATTAGCACCACCAGTATTTCCAATAGAATATGCACTTCCAGAACTAACAATAAATCTATCTCTTAAATCTGGAGTCGAATTAGTTCCATCACAAAGTGACCACCCACCAGGAACACTAGCACCAGACCACATAATAATACCACCAGTTGGAACTCCACTACCCACAATATTTAATATTCCTCCCATATTCGCATGAGAAGTACACTGATAATAGAGAATATCAGGAGCATCTTGTCTAACTTCAATAGTTACAGTTCCGCTTGATGTTCCATTATTTGTAACTCCATTATTATATGCGGTTCCACCCTGACCAGAAGTTAATTGAATCTGAAATGGATGAGCACCCATTCCATTTACAAATTTATAGGTTTTACCTCTTTGTAGATAAAGAGACGGATCATTTTGTGCTCCACTTAATCCAGGACCAGTGAATGTATAGTCGCTAGTTCCATTAGCACCAAGAACCCATTGACCTGCTGTCATATCAGAAGCATTACCCTCAAGTGAGGTTGCAGTAATGATACCAACAACTAGATTGGGAGTTCCCGTCAATCCTGTTGCATTACCATCAAAATTGTTAGTACTTAAAGTACCAGTACTTGAATTGAAGGTAAGATTAGTTCCACTTTTAGGTGGTAAATTTCCAGTAGCAGCAGTTGCAAATAGTGGGAAGCAAGTTGTGTCACTAGACTCATCAGTAACTGTAATATTAGTGCTAACTGCAGCAGTTCCTGATGTATTTTGATTTCCTGCTTGATTGACACCTGGAAGGCTAATATCTGCCGACCCATTAAAAGCAACACCACCAATATTTCTAGATGACGCTAAAACTGTTGCAGAACCTGCATTACCAGATACAGTTCCTGTTACATTACCGGTAAGATTACCCGCAAAATTATTGTTTGCTGTAATCGTTGTACCCGTAATAACTGCCGGTGTATTTTCACCAACAATGCCGTCCAGATTACCAACAAATCCACCTGTTGATGTTGTTATACCAGTAACTTCTAAGTCATTTTGTATCTTAACTTTCTTTGTGGTTGTAACACCAACAGTTCCACCAGTAGTGTAATTACCCCAAGTGCCACCTACACCTGTTGATCCACCACCAGAAGAATTAATTGTTATTCGTCCAGTGCTTCCGGATAAAGTAATATTTGAACCAGCAACAAGTGAAGTAACACCTGCTCCTGTTAACGTTTCTCCACCAATAACTACTTGGGTGGCAGAAATTATTCCAGTAACTCTAGCATTACCGTTAACATGCAAAGAAGTTCCTGAAGCACCTACTGCACCTACTTCAAGAGTAAATCTAGGATTAGTGGTTCCGATACCAACACTAGAAAGAGTGTTAATACCAGAACTAACTATATCCCATGTACCACTCGATAAAGCAGTTCCGTCTCCAAGATAATTATATAATTCGGTAAAGTTATCATTAATTTTTGTACCACCGGCTCTTAAATTATCACCTGAACCATCATTTGGAGATGAACCCGTTCCTATTACCTGTCTTGCCATTATTTTTTGGGTTTAAATATATTTATATTGTATTGGTGTTCTTTTTAAATCTAAGATATCTTGTTCGAGTTAATGTGTCCGAAGTTGATAATCCTGAGAATCCATTTAAAGTTCTTGCTTCATGCGATAGTTCTTTAGTTCTAGCATCAACTATAACTTTGCCCCAACTAAATTCACCAAAATAATTGGATGCAGTAAATCCGCCAGTAAAGGATTTTAATCCAGAATTGTCAAAAGTGAACAATGTAGTATCAAAAGATTCTGTAGTCGAACTAAATCCAACAGTTCCTATTCCAGTGGCTAAAGAATTTACTCTTACAATATTAGTGGATATTCCACCAATAGTTCTGGTGACTACTTGAACAGATTTTGCTTGGAATACTGAATCAATGAATAATGTTGTAATTCCTATTATGTTATTAGACGCATCAAAAGATGTAAGTGTGCCACCTAGTGCATCACCAGCATTAGAATTGAATACAGTAAAGTAATCTCCAACAGATATTCCACTTAATGTTATCGCAGCACCTACTAGATTCGTATTTCTTAATTCTGAGTTATATGGAATGTGGAAATCTAAACCAATTTCATTGGCCAATGTTCCAACTGTTGTTATTCCAAATCCAACAATAACACCTGAATCTCCAGAATAAGAAGAAACATCACAAGTTTCTGTTTGTTGTGAAGGAGGACCGATAAGAACTAACGGTGGGTTAGTTTGATTGTATCCAGCACCAGGATTGGTAATAGTAACTCCAGTGACAACTCCATTAATGATTGTTGATGTTGCTGTTGCTGTGATAGACCCGATACCAACACTAACGTCTGGTGCCGCTGAATAACCAACTCCACCGTTGTTTACATCAATTGAAGCAATCGTACCTGTAGATGAAACAACAGCGGTTGCAGACGCTCCTACAGTTACTTCAGATGAAGAAATTGTTATTTCTTTTTGAATGGTTTCTCTAAAGTTAGCGTCTATATTTTCATTATTAGGATTAAATAATGGTCTCAATCTATCAACATAGATGATTGTAGAACCAATACCAACTGAATTGATTATATTTGCAGTTGGATTGATAACAGGTTCGTAAAGTTCTCTGTCTTTACCAACTCCTTGACCATTAATAATTTTGTCTTCAGTTTGCCTACACCAGGTAATTGGTCTTTCAAATGTAGTATCTCTAGTATTACCTGGACCAAAGTATGGTAAAGTATTTGCTTTATCAACATTAGTTACTGTACTAATTGTCCTTGCATTTTCTTGATGATAAAATTTCTGTCCTAAATCTGGATCGTAATTTAAAGTAACTTCGTCTCCATATTTGATAGTTTCAAGAACTTCTCTATCAATAACATCAAGATCACTTCCACTTCCTTTATAGAAGTTAATTGAAATAGTATCACCAACCTTTAATGGTTCTGTAAACGTTATTTGGGATCCTCCATTAAATTTATAGGAGTTTCCAGGAATTTGAAGTATCTCATTTACAAATACTAAAAGTAATTGATCAAGTTCAATCTTAGATCCTTTTGATTTATTAATGGATACTGGAATACCTGCCTTGATTAATGGGAAGTCAATTTTAGTACCATCAATAAAGTTAGTAACATCATCAAACGTTTCTATAACACCTAAAGACCATCCGGTAAATTCATCACTAATAACTTTTTCAATTTCAATTTCAAATTGATTTGATGAAGTAAATGCTGATGTAGTTGGAATTCCAGTAGTTCCTCCAAATCCAACAGTAAGGGTTTCTCCATTACCATATCCATAACCAGTGTTTTTAATCTCAAAATTAATAATACTGGATC
>Ga0257110_1001023_pt1 | contig 13132 bp, 9 predicted proteins | sample LP_taG_7_FD_190184 | JGI IMG/M metagenome (GOLD analysis project Ga0257110, IMG submission 190184) | Marine microbial communities from Northeast Subartic Pacific Ocean, Canada - LP_J_2015_P26_10m | ecosystem: Environmental > Aquatic > Marine > Oceanic | place: Canada: Northeast Subartic Pacific...
AATGGTCGTCGGCACTCCCCGTCCGCGCGTAAACTGCCTTGTCGGGCTCAGCGCGCGCTCAAGATTTATGATAACATCGCGAAGCCTTGCGGCCTTCTCAAAATCCAACTTTATCGCTGATTGCTCCATTTCTACCTTAAGGCTCTTGAGGCGCTCCCCCTTTCCTTTCCCACCTAACAATTCACAAGCCTGCTCCAATTGTTCCAAATATTCCTCACGACTCACCTTCGCGACACAGGGCGCCATGCAATTACGAATGACATCGGCATTACAGTGTTTGTAATCTTTTTCTCCCGGATTTCGAGGCCGACAACTGCGAAGTCCAAATTCCTTGTTTAACCAGGCAACAGTAGCTCGTAACGCCCCCGAATGTGCGAATGGACCGAAATATCGCGCACCATCACCTTTCTTGAGACGCGTTGTTTGAAACTTTGGCCACGGAGCATCGAGATTAACCTTTACGAGTAGAAAACGTTTATCATCCCGAAAGCTTACATTGTAGCGGGGCCGATACTGCTTGATGAGTTTTCCCTCTAACAGCAGAGCTTCTTGCTCGTTTCGAACTTCATGGACTTCAAAGTCACAGATCGAGTCCATCAGTGCTCTGGTCTTTCGGTCTGCCCGCTTTTTACCCGATGGCATAAAGTAGCTGCTGAGTCGTTTTCGAAGATCCCGAGCCTTCCCAACATAAATGATCGAGCCCAACCGGTCTTTATGCAGGTAGACACCCGGCTTATGGGAGACCTGCGAAAGCCTTGCTCGAAGTAAAGGAAGGACAGACATCGCTCTAGATTCTAGGCACAAAACACGTAATTGATATCGCTTATTTACGGAATCATTAGATTACGGTGGGTTTTCCTGCACTTGCACCTGAATAATCTCCCGCTAAACTTCGATTAACAACTTCATGAAGACCACTTTTCTGCTCGCTCTTATTTTGACGCTGATTCCATCCGTCGCATCTGCTCAAGAGGCGGCAGAGTTGACTAAAGATATTACCTTGGTCGAAATTCTTAAGAAAGGCGGGTGGGTCATGGGAGCGCTCGTCGTTCTCTCGATCTTCACCGCGATTCTCATCCTACTTTATTTCCTAACCCTTCGTCGCAGCTCAGTCGTTTCAAATCGCTTCATGAATGCCTCGGAGGCCATGATCCGAAAGCGTGATTATCTTGGGCTCGTCGGCTACTGTCACGGCCGGAGAGAAGCCGTAGCGCGAGTCACCCAAAAAACCCTCGATTTTCTGACCAAAAACCCAAATGCAAGCCACCCTGAAATACGCGACGTTGCAGAAGCCGAAGGAAATCGTCAGGCCGGGATCTTAACCCAAAGAATCAGCTACTTGGCTGATATTGGAGGAATCGCCCCAATGGTCGGCTTGCTCGGGACAGTAATTGGAATGATTAAATCCTTCATGGAAATTGCTAACGGCAATATCGAGGGGGCTAAGCAATTGGAACTAGCTCAAGGGGTCTGGGAGGCCCTGATAACCACTGCTGGCGGTCTCGTTATTAGCATCATCGCTATGACATTTTATTCCTATTTCCGAGGCCGAGTCCAAAACCACACTGCTGAATTAGAAGCGGCCGGAACCCATATTCTCGCCTTGGTTGGCTCCCAAATCCAAGAAAATCATGCTGGGTCGACGAGTCAGCCTCTCCACGATGATTTCCCGATGCGTGATCTCTAGAATTTAAAGAACGCTTCAACCTCATGCGAATTCGCGATAACAATCCACCCCCCGCTAGCTTCCAGCTGGCTCCAATGATTGATATCGTCTTCCTTCTTCTTATTTTCTTCCTTGTCACCTACCAGATCACAGAGCAAGAGAAAGATCTTAAGGTCGCTGTCCCCACCACCAGTGAAGGTTCTCAAAAAGCCCGTGTTGCAAATAAGATCGTAATAAACCTCTCCGCTGATGGTGAAATTACCATCAGCGGAGAGGTTTATTCCAAAGACCAACTCAGACAAAAACTTAATCGAATAGTTAAAGCCGCCGAACTTGCTAACGAAGATGGCGCCGATCAACAACCAGTACGAATCCGGGCTGACCGTGATGGCCGGAATCAACAACTTCTCCAGCTTGTTGATGAAATACAGAAAGCCGGCATTTGGAATATCGATTTTGCGACCCGTTCACCAAAGAACCCTTAGTTTTTCCGATGAAGATCCAAGCCTTAATCGCTATTCTAATCGGGCTGTCACTTCCTTCTTTAGGACAGGCCCCAGATCAAAAAAAGGATTCTCTTCGTGTCGATCCAGCCCGCGATCTTTATGACCTCGCCACCCTTAACTATAACGATGCCAAAAAGGGTAAAGATGCCAAAACAATTAAACGGGACTATCGGATCGCAGCTAAGAAGTTCGATCAATTCCTAAGGGCTTTTCCCCGCGATGAAAAAGCAATCGAAGCATGGTATTTCCTAGGTATGTCCTATCGTGAAATTGGCGAAGACGAGGCCAGCCGTATCTGCTTTAAATCCGCCGCTACAAACTGGAAGACCGGAAAATTTGTGGAAGCCTCTGCCCTCTTCCTAGCCTCCGACGATTACAAGGCAGAGAAATGGCGGGAGGCAGCTCGGTGGTTTCAAATCGTCTCTGACACGACCAAAACCGAAGAGATTAAACATCAATCGCTTTATCGACGATTCCTCTGTTTTTATAAGCTCGCAGACAAGGCTGGCATGCTTCTCTCTTTAAAAGCGGTTATAGCAGACGCAAATAGTCCCTATTCCGAGACAGCCCGCCTCGCCTTGGCTAGGCTATATCGCGATTCACAAAGCTCCAAACTAGCCCACCAGCAGTTTGTGATTCTGTCGAAATCAAAGGACCCTGAAATCCGCGCTGAAGCCACCTTCCAGGCGGCCCTTACCGCCCAGATACTTGGCGAAAAAAACCTCACTAAAACATGGTTTCGGAAGACCCTCTCGGAAGAACAGTCGAAAGACGTCAAAGGTAAAACCCAGCTTGTTCTCATGAGCTTACACTACAAGGACATGCAATGGCAGGATGTCGTTGACGTCTTTCGTATCGGAAACTTCGGACTCGAAAAACAATCCGAGCTTCAACGCCTGATCATGGTTGCAAAATCGCACGATGCTCTTGGTAAGGAGGAAGAAGTAACGAAAATCTACAAACAGATCGCCACTCTCTCTCCTGGATCTGCGTCAAGCTTTGAAGCCACTTACAATCTCCTTGTTCGCGAACATAAACGAGATGCCATCAACTTTCTAAAAGACGCCGAAAATTTCCTAAGCAGCTACACAGCAACTAAAACAAGGGACCCAAAATTTCATTCCATTCGCCTACTTCTCGCCGAACGCTATTACGCAACAAAGAGCTATACAAAAGCAATTTCACATTATCGTTTGCTTGATCTCTCCCTTGTTGATGATTCGAACGCCCTTGGAGTCAGATATCACGTTGCTAAATCTCAGCTCTTCCTTAAAAATGAAAAAGGTGCACTCGCTGCTATCGCCGCATTTATCGCTCAATTTCCGAAAGCAACTCAGAGCACCCAGCTTCGCCTGGATCGGGCTGAACTCCTAAATGCAGCCGGTCGAGAAGGCGAAGCAGTTGGTGACTACAAGATAATCCTTCAAAAAAGTACTGATCATAAGATGAAGAGGAGCCTCATTCTTCGCCTAGCATCTATCTATCAGGAGCAGGAAAAATGGGAGGAGTTCGTAGGCATGCAGGAGCAAATTCTTAGGCTTCCAAAATCTGACCAAAAAACCCAAGCCTCCGCTAACTTTTGGCTCGGATGGAACCAACTTCGCCTGAAGAACAGTACCAAAGCGGAACCTTTCCTTCGTAAAGCTCGCGCTCTCGACTCCAAAACTTTCGCTCCTAAAGTTAGCCCTGTTTTAGTCAGAAATGCCTTCAAAGCAGAGGATCTTGATCTCCTTGAAGATGAAATCAACCTTGCGCGCCAAGACTCACCTAATACTAAACTTCCGTCCGCCATTCTGCAATGGTTGGGTGCCACTCTTATTAAAAATGGTGAAGGAGAACGCGGATGGCCTTTTCTCCACGAAGGACTTGAGGACGAATCTACACCCGCCAAGTATCTAGTTTGGAAACTTTACACCAAGGCATCGCTCAATCTCAAAAAGCAGGCGGAAGCGCTACGCGGGGCCAAAGCCATCCTAGAAATTGAAGGAAATGCTTATCGCAAAGCCGAAGCACTCTACTTCAAATCCCAGGCACACAATGGCCTCAAACAATTTGATGAAGCTCGCGAAGCGGTCTCAGACGCCCTTGACCTCCGCCCAGCCGGAGCACTAGATATCCAGCTCCGCATGTTTGCTGGAGATATCGATATCACCGCCGGAAAGCCCGAGGCCGCAATCCGGCATTATATTATCGTTGAAAGCACCTTTGCAAAATCTACCTCCGATAAGAGGGAGGCCCTCGCTAAAGTCATTTCAACGCTCAAGGTCATCGGGACCCCAAAAGCGTTGGAACTGCTGAAGGAGTATCAAAAATAAGAGGGTCCCTACTCCCACTCAATGCTCGCAGGAGGCTTGGTCGAGATGTCGTAAAGAACACGGTTAATGCCGCTGACTTCATTCAAGATTTCCTGACTTGTCTCACGAAGAAGTTGGGCCGGCAAGTCAACCCATTCGGCAGTCATGGCGTCTTCGGAGATCACCGCCCGCAAATTGGTAGCCCACTCGTAGCTCCGTTCATCTCCTTTCACCCCAACTGTTTTAACTGGAATCAATCCGGCATAAGCCTGCCAAACCCGATCATACCATCCATGCTGTTTTAGCTTTCCGATAAAAATCGCATCGCATTCACGAATTATATTGAGCCGTTCACGATCAACCGCGCCCGGACAACGAACAGCTAATCCCGGCCCCGGGAATGGATGACGTCCAAGAATATCTGGGGCAATATCCAACGCCGCACCTAATTCACGAACCTCATCTTTAAAGAGTTCGGCCAATGGCTCCAGCACCTTACCCTGCTCTTGGAGTTCAAGAATTTTGGGAACGCGGTTGTGGTGTGTCTTTATCACCGAAGCTTTTGACTTTGCATTTGAAGCACTCTCGATGATATCGGGGTAAAGGGTCCCCTGAGCCAGCATCTCGGCATTCCCAACGGAATCCCAAAAAACCTTAATGAAAAGATTCCCAATAATCCGCCGCTTCTCCTCCGGGTCTTCTTTTCCAGCCAAAGCACCTAGAAATTCGTCGGAAGCATCCACTGTTTCAATCTCTACACCCATGCGATGAAAATTGTTTTGCACCAAAGTTGCCTCGTCTTTTCGGAGGAGTCCGTTATCCACGAAAATGGCGCGAACATTCACCCCGGCCTCTTTTAGAAGCACGGCCAAAACCGTGCTATCAACTCCCCCGCTCACACCACAAACGACTTGTTTCTCACCAACAAGTTCACGGATTCCATCGATCATTTCGCGCTTAAAATCCTCGATATGAAAACGCTGCAGTTCGCCGGCTTGCTGCAGGAAATTCTTAAGAATTCGTAATCCTTCGTGTGAGTGCGTGACCTCGGGGTGAAATTGAATTCCAAAAAAACCACCGGGCCAGCGCAGACTAACTGGAGTCCCATGTTGGTTGGTTGCAATCACTTCAGCTTCCTCATGTAGATCCTGCACCGTATCCGAGTGACTCATCCAAACCTGAGAGTCTTCAGAAACTTCGTCATAGAGATCCTTGTGGCAGATCGGAGTAAGAGCAGCTGCACCATATTCCCGCCTATCGCTCTTTTTCACTGAGCCCCCAAATTTGATATTTAGAAGCTGCATCCCGTAGCAAACCCCAAGAACGGGCACTTCAAAGGACTTTAATTTCTCGAAATCGATGTCCGGAGCATCCCGCTCGCTGGTGCTCTTGGGGCCACCTGAAAGAATGATTGCTCCAGGCTGGCCAATTTCAGCAATATCTTCTGGCGAGTAAAGCTTAGCTAAAAATCCTAGTTCGCGTATTCGGCGAACAATGAGCTGAGTGTATTGCGAGCCAAAATCGAAAACAGCAACATGTTGAATCTCTTGCATCTTAAAACTAGGAAGCGGGTTGGTAGTTCGTAGGTTCCTCGGTGATTGTGACATCGTGAGCGTGACTTTCACGAAGACCTCCTGGCGTAATGCGGACAAATTCGGCTTTTTCTCGAAGCTCGGGTAAATTTCGCGCTCCAACATATCCCATTCCAGAACGAAGTCCGCCCATTAGTTGGAAAACAACATCCGCCAATGGCCCTTTATAAGGGACGCGACCCTCTACCCCTTCGGCAACGAGCTTACCACTAGAATTTTGACCGTAACGATCACCCGCACCCTTTCGCATCGCTCCAATCGAGCCCATACCGCGATAAGTCTTAAAGCGACGCCCCTGAGAGTGTACGGTCTGTCCTGGACTCTCTCTCGTTCCAGCAAGCAGAGAACCTAACATGACGAGATCGGCACCGGCAGCAAGCGCCTTAGTAATATCGCCCGAGTATCGAATTCCACCATCGGCAATAACCTTTACGCCACGCTCGTGAGCAGCATCGGCAACATTTTGAACAGCCGTAAACTGAGGCATACCCACTCCGGATATTACGCGCGTGGTGCAAATCGACCCCGGACCAACCCCAACTTTGAGGCAACTTGCTCCTGCGCTGATCAAGTCCCTTGCACCTTGGGCAGTAACGACGTTACCAGCTACAACTGGAGTATCACCGAGCCCGCGGAGCTTCTCAATCACCTCCATAACACGCGAAGTATGCCCAGTCGCGGCATCAATAAAGAGAGCATCTGCACCAGCTTCAAGAAGAGCTTTGGCACGATCTAAAAATTCAGGACCCGGTCCCACCGCCGCACCGCAACGAAGTTGGCCATTTGGATCTTTGGACGCACTAGTAAAAGTGATTCTTTTCTCAATATCAGCACCAGTAATCAATCCAGCTAAAGTCCCATCACCATTCACCAGAGGAAGCTTTTCAATCCTGTTCTTATAAAGAATCTCCCGAGCCTGGCGCTGATCCATATCGGCCGGCGCAGTCACCAAACGATCAATCGGCGTCATGACATCTTCGACCAAAGCTTCCTCACTTGGAATGTGACGAAGATCGCGTCCAGTGACCATTCCCTCAAGGCGACCATTTGGATCAACCACCGGGAATCCCGAGAACCCCTCCCGCCCCATGATCTCACGAACTTCGGCTACCGTCAGCTTCCTAGAAACTGTCAGGGGCTGGTAAATAACAGCGTTTTCGGAACGCTTCACTTTTGCCACCATCAAGGCTTGGCGGTCGATCGTACAAGCGCGGTGGATAACTGCAATGCCACCCTCACGGGCGAGAGCCATCGCGAGCTCAGTCTCAGACACCGTATCCATGGCAGCTGAGACGATTGGGATATTTAATGGCACCCCTTTGCACAACTCGGTGCTCACATCGGATTCGGAAGGGAGCAGTTCGCTCAGACTAGGCGTCAGAAGGACGTCGTCAAAAGAAAGGGCCAAAGGTGGATCCGCCATGGACGAATCAAGGGAATTTGGCCTCCGAAAGCAAGCGCGATTCGGCTAGCATCGAAAAAAGCCCCCGGAAACTGATGACAATCGATTGCCAGAGGCCCAAATTTTTGGGCTAGCTGATAGCCAGAGATCAGTCAAGAAAGACGATTTTGCCAGGCTCACCGTTAGCAGTAGCCTCGGCCTGAGCCTGTTTCTCATGCTGTTCGGGTGAGCAGGAAGAATCGATGGGGGCGTCTGGTTTTTCTTGATTTGCCTCAACGAAGCCCTTCTCGAGTAAAAATGTTTCCACTTCTTCCCCGCTAACATCCGGAAGCATTTCACCGTTCACCTCAACACAGGGGCTAAGAGGTTGGCCGGTTTTCTGTTCCATTTCCCAACGAAAAGCGGGATTCTTGATGATATCTTTCTCATCAAATTCCAATTCATACTTTCGCATAATAGCGCGGATGCCTTCGCTCCAGCCGCAAAAAGTCTTGAGATAAGCCGTAATTTGAGGTTCTTGATCGCTCATTGAAGGGACTATAGCGAAGTCTGGAGGTCTTGCAACCATGCACCACCACCTGGAGTTTCAATACGGACCCGGTCCCCGGTTTTGACGACAAGCTTCTGAATCCCTTTTAACTCCTGCCACTGCCCGTCACGCAAGAGTAAATTACGCCCAGGAAGACCATTAGGGCGCGGAATAAGCTCACGCCGCTGAGTGAGAAGCGACACAGTGGTTTCCTCCAAAAACTCGATCTCCCTGACCAAACCATCGCCACCCATCCACTCACCGTGTCCACCGGAACCTCGACGGATACCGAACTCACGAACCCGCACAGGAAACCTCTCCTCAAGAATTTCTATATCAGTGATAGCTGTATTAGTCATGTGAACGTGACATCCACTTCTCCCATGCCAACCCGGACCAGCCCCCGCTCCGCCACCGATTGTTTCATAAAATCCAAAGTGCTCATTTCCAAAGAGGAAATTATTCATCGTGCCCTGCCCATTGGCCTGTAAGCCAAGAGCTTCTAAAAGAACATCGACAACTCTTTGGCTGGTTTCAACATTACCACCAACTACAGCTGGACACGTTTTAGGGTCGCGCGTGAGCGGTGGGTCCAGAATACCCGATTCGGTTATGATCTCGACTTGATCAAGAAGCCCTTCATTTAAGGGGATATCCGTCTTCACCCACAGTCTTAAGGCATATAGCACCGCACTTCTAACAATCGCCGGAGTGGCATTCAAGTTACCTGAATGGACGCCAGCCGAGCCCGAAAAATCTACCACTAACTTTTCATTCTTAGATATCTTCACCCGGATTAGCGAACCGTCATCCATTTTGTCTTCCGCGCTTGTCTCCGCAAATCCCTCCAAGGCCCTAGCAAGAAGTACGGAGGATCGGCCATAAAGACCATTCATGTGAAAAACCATAAGCTCTGCCGAAGACTGCCCAGCAATTTTCCTCAGCGCTTTCACCCCATACCGATTAGCCGTAACTTGCGCCTTTAAGTCCGCCAAATTATCGGCAGGCGATCGAGATTCTTTAAAAAAATCATCTCCAATGGCTTCTATTGAAGTCGGAGGAATCACGATTCCTTCCTCAGCAAGGCAGCAACCATCCGGAGGCATCGAACCCGGAGTCTTTCCTCCAATTTCAGCATGATGGGCCCGATTAGCAACAAATCCGAGTAATTGATCTTTAACGAAGACTGGGCTAATCACAGTCACATCAGGCAAATGAGACCCTCCAAACGCTGGGTGATTAACAACTACTGAATCACCTTCCTTCCACATTCGGCTGGCAGACACCTTTCGAACACAAAGTCCAAGGGCACCCAAATGAACTGGAATGTGAGGCGCATTTACTATCAAACGGCCTTCAGCATCCAAAAGGGCACACGAGTAATCGAGTCGCTCCTTGATATTTGTCGATAGCGCAGTCCTCCTTAACAACTCCCCCATTTCTTCCACCACACCCTCAAACCGACGCCGGAAGAGTTCAGCTTCGACAACCGCAAGAGCCCTTCCTTCTGATTTATTCCGACCTTCCCAATCCAAGCGTATCGAGCCACGTGTCCCCCGATAAACCCGCCAACCCTTTTCGAGTAGGAGGGTGGAAAACCCATCTTGCTCAAGAGTCAATTTCTCCACTAATTCTCCTCGTTCAAAATATTCGAAGTCCAAATCGGCCGATCTACCCACCAGCTCCAATCTCAAGGCAACCCACTCGATTTCGCGGTCAACCGGGCGATTATCACCATATAGTTCGCGATATCTCGTCTCGAAAGCCTTTCTCAGTTCAAACTCAGAAATATCCTGACCGGCCTCAATTTCGATACTAGAATCCTGGCCTTTTAACCTGAGCTCAAACAAACTTCGATGAACTCTTCGACCTTCCCTCAACTGGTCCAATTCCTCACCAACCGAACTATCTAATATTTTTAGAACTTGCTTTACTTTGATCTCTCTATCCGCGGCTTGATGCAATCCCCAAGCGCTAAGCAGACCCGCGTCAGCGGGAATAAGAATCTTCTTCATGCCAAGTTTTCTAGCCAGTGCACAGGCGTGTTGAGGCCCGGCGCCTCCAAAAGCTACGAGAGTGTGATCTCGGCAATCATATCCCTCCCGAGTTGAAACCTGCCGAAGCGCTTCCGCCATGTGGCCAATCGCTATCTTTCGAAGACCCTCCAAAAGTTCCACCCTATCTACTTCTTCTCCGACTTCCTGAATTAATTCCTCCAACCTTCCTTCAGCCGCAGTCCGATCCAGCGGAATGTCAGCGCGGGCTTCATCCATGAACCCCAAAAGCAAATTCACATCGGTCACCGTAAGTGGACCACCACATCCGTAACAAGCTGGCCCTGGTGAACTTCCGGCACTTTCCGGACCTACTTGCAGCCCACCATTTTTCCACTGACAAATTGATCCACCTCCGGCTGCCACGGTCTCAATCTTCACCGCCGGCGCTAGAACCTTTACTGGACCGATCTCTTGTTCGTAACGAAACCCAGGTTCGCCAGCAATCCGGGCCACATCTGTACTTGTCCCACCCATATCAAAAGTCAGAACGTGCTCCAGGTCACAGGCCCGCGCAAGCGCCGCCGCCCCAGCGATTCCACCCGCCGGTCCGCTAAGTAAACTATCCACCGGACGAAATTTTTCGGCAGATTTCAACTGCCCGGAACTTGTCATCAGCGAGAGGGAAACTCCAGGAAGGGCATTTTCAAGAGACCGGAGAAAACCTCCCATCACCGGCGTTAGATAGGCATTGGCCACAGTAGTTTCCATTCTGGGCCATAGCCGAATCATGGGCGCAATTTCGTGGGATACACTTACCTCAGTGAATCCGCTGTTGCGTAGAATTTCAGCAACCCGTTTTTCATGATCCGGAGCCACATCCGCATGAATCATCGCAACCGCCAAAGCTTTTGCCGCCCCAAGATCATCAAACTCTGATTCATCAAGAGGTTCCAATTCCCGACCCTCCCGGTCTAAACGTCCGGTCACCCCAATCACCCGCTTGGTCACTGGAACCGAAAAAGAAGGTGATAATTCAAATAGATCAGGCCGACGCTGATCTCTGACTTCCAATAAAGACTCAAAACCCTTCGATGTATAAAGATCAACCGGAGTTCCTTTCCCCTCTAGTAATGCATTTGTTCCTCGAGTCGTCGCTACCCTCAAATCGCCTTCGGGGAAATCAGAACCTGGCGCAGTACCGGTCAGAAGACGAGCAGCAACCACCGAAGCGTCTTCACCGGAGACTAACTCAATAATTTGACCCAATTGGAACTGACCTTTGACCTTAATCTTCCCGCGATTGGGCACCGACTCAGTAATCAGGGCCCCATCAACCGAAAAGCCCTCAAGTCCTCGATCATGATCAGAGAGAGACCGATCACAAACTAACCAGCCGTCCTCGATGGAAACCACCGAAGTCCGAAGAATCCCGGAAGAAAGAACCTTGCATCGAATCTGTAACCCTGCCGGAGTTAATGCCCACCCGTCGGCAAATGTTCCACCAACGTCGATCCGAATCTGCCAACTTGCCATACCTCAGTTTTGTTCCCCAAAATCAGCTCAGGAAAGATCAATCAATTTGCAAAATTTCCCGTGCAACAATTGTCAAAATCTCACGAACACCCGGGTGATAATCACCCTTATAAAAAACAACTAGAGTCGTCGCTTGACCATGAATCAATTCAACAGAAGCTTCCTTTGAGACTACAAGTAAATCAGCACTATGGCCAAGGTCGTTCAGTCCATTACGCAGAACGCTGAGAGCAGCACGCTCGGCCCGTCCAAGTAATTTCACACTCACGATCCCGGCAAGCTTTGATGCCCGTCTTAGAATCTCATTACGATCCAAATCATGCGCAACTCCGAAAATTGCTCGTAAAACCAATCGTCGCTCCTCAACAGATTGGGGCGGCGAAACTAGATCTGGCGATATTGAAATATCGGGCTCAGTAGCACGCTTGGGTGCTGATTGTCCGAAAGGAGCAGGCATCACAAGCGGGTCATGCTTATCTCGCTTAGAAATCTTCGAGACAAATTTCGGAGCACCACCCAATTTGCTTGGAATTGCAAATCCTTCCATGGGCTCTAATAAACGAATTGGGGAATCTTGTCCCTCTTCTATAAGAAGATCAATATCTTTTGAAAAAGCTGGCAGCGAGATCTTTTTCCGTTGCCTCTCCTCCGGAAACCGATCTCCTTGTATTTCGCTCGCTTTTTCCTGCTGAAACGGCGGCAGGCTCTGCGGCTCCTCAAATCTTTGCTTGAAGGGAGTTTTTAACAGCTCGGATGGATCACCCGGCGCAGCTTTGAACGAATTGGAGGGATCAGATGTCATAGTAAAAGAAAGTTAAGTTTCACACCTCTACACAACCAAACGCTTGAGCTTACGCTTAATTGACAACTTGGCTGCAGTCGGCAAACGGTCTACAAAAAGAACTCCATTTAGGTGATCTGTTTCGTGCTGAATGGCACGAGACAACAAGCCATCGGTTTCCACAAGAATCTTGCGACCATTGAGCAACTCAAGAGTTGCTTTAACCTGAGCCGGGCGGCGAACCTCCGCATTGATCCCCTCAATACTAAGACAGCCTTCAGTTAGCGACTCTTTCTCACTCCCAAACTCAAGTGATGGATTAACAAAAATCAACGGCATAAGATCATCGAGAGAACTTTCTTCTCCGTCGACTTTCAAAAAGGAAATGCACTCGGGATCATGGGATACATCCACCACAGCCATTTGAATATCACGATTGACTTGAGGTGCAGCAAGCCCCACGCCCTGAGCCTCTACCATCGTCTCAATCAAATCTTGTCCAAACTCTTTAAGTTCGTCGGTCACCTCGGTAACCTTGCGGCATTTTTTACGGAGAACCGGATTGCCGTATTGGGTAATTTCAAGAATCATAATCAGGGATTTTTAGACGAAAAAGGAGCGCTTGTTGATTGAGGTCTTTCGACCAAGTAGTAAATTTCTTTCTCGGTATAACCGGCGTCAATAGCCGCACTATGAGCCTTTAGAATCGACTGGAATGGGCAGTCTTTATCTACTCGAAGAGCAAGTTTCAAGCCAGCCCTCTCCTTAAGATTGGCAATAAGGTATTCCTTTAACAAGCCAGGAACCACCTGGGTCCCATCAAGTTCAGCAC
>Ga0257110_1001024_pt1 | contig 13127 bp, 17 predicted proteins | sample LP_taG_7_FD_190184 | JGI IMG/M metagenome (GOLD analysis project Ga0257110, IMG submission 190184) | Marine microbial communities from Northeast Subartic Pacific Ocean, Canada - LP_J_2015_P26_10m | ecosystem: Environmental > Aquatic > Marine > Oceanic | place: Canada: Northeast Subartic Pacific...
GGAGGAAAAAAGAAAGACATTACCGAATGATTTCTAACGATATTCCGACCAATACCATCAAATTCATAATTCATATAAAACATTTCACAATTATTTTTTTCCGCTTTCTTTACGAACATATCATAAAGATTTGTCATACTCCCTACAATGCGCATGTCAAAAGCTACGTCTATTTGATATCCCATTTACATTTGCTAAAGAAAATTAAAGATACAAAAAAACTAACCCTTTACAAACTTGTAGGTAGCAAATATTATAATAATATTATTTTTTATAATATTTAGTAAAATCATTTTTTATTACAGTGGTAATATATAATGTCTAATTTAAATGCCAAATCAATTAATGTAGGAAGATTAAATGTTACTGAAAATGTTATGTATCATCAAGGACGTCCATTTGATTTTATAAGTGCTGCTGCTGGTGGACAATGGATAACCAGTGGTAGTAGTATTTATTATGATACCGGAAATGTAGGCATTGGTACGACTTCACCATCAGCTAAATTAGAAGTAGATGGAACTATATCCTTTGCTGACACATTTGGGGCTAAATTAGATATAAGTGGAATTGTAACCTTACAAGATTCATCTGGGGCTGTATTAGATATGAGTGGAAATGTAACCTTACAAGATTCAGTTGGGGCTGTATTAGATATGAGTGGAAATGTAAGCTTAAAAGATTCTGTTGGAAACGGTCTATATATATCTAATACTCCTGCTTCCGGCGCAGGAACACTAAACAATGTATTATTAAGGGCCCAACCCGAAACAGATGGTGCAAGAATAACGTTTGATGTTAGCTCTGTTATGATTGTGGGACCGCCTCTCTCGCCCGTATCGACCAATACATATTCTAACTCTACTGGTGAAAATCCTGTTGACAGCGGTGGCGGACCAACTGCGGTAGAGTTTAATTATTCAAGCATTAAAGGCAGGGTTTATATTGCCACTGGAACGAAATTCTTAGCAGGTACCTCCCCTGGTTATTATGTAGCCGCTGTCAAGATGTCGCCAAACTCTCCTTATTCTCATAATTCTTCGATTGTTTTATTACAGAAAGGATGTGATAATAGTGGCTCCCCGGACCCACGGAAGGGAGGGGGCGGGGCGACTTCATGGCCTGCTAATCTCCAAATAGAAGTAGTTCGCCATAACACTATATCAAAACTATTTTATATTATGGTTAAAAACATGACTGGTTCGACCGGAAGTTCCATCACAACGGGTAGAGAAGTCTGGATTGACTGGTTAGTATTATGTTAATAAATATAAATAAATTGATTAAAAGTATTCCATATTATTCATTTATAAACAATATGGAACCACCCACATATCTAGCAAAGAAATTCGCTCATGAACGCGATTCCCACATTCATTTTGACGAGGGACCGCATATTTATACCATCGATGGTGATTCTGATTTCATGTCCGTAACAACTTGGAATCATTCACATTTTGGGCATTTTGACGCCGATGCGATTATTACAAAAATGATGGCTTCCAGAAATTGGCACAATAGTAAGTATTTTGGTCAAACTCGAGAGGAAATTAAAGCCTTATGGGACAAAAATGGCAAAGAAGCATCAGAAGCTGGTACTAAAATGCATTATGATATTGAATGCTTTTACAATGACGAAGATGTCGAAATAGACGAAGATTGTGTTGAATTTGACTATTTTATGGCGTTTGAAAATGATATTGGCTCAAAACTAGAACCTTATCGCACGGAATGGACGATTTGGGACAGGGATCTTAAAATGGCAGGCTCTATTGATATGATATTTAGAAATCCAGATGGGTCACTATTAATTTATGATTGGAAGCGTTGTAAGAACATTAAAAAAGATAATCGATTTCAATCTGCCATAACACCCTGTATTGGTCATCTTCCAGATACGAATTTCTGGCACTATTCTCTCCAATTGAACACTTATAAATATATTTTAGAGAAGAATTATGGAGAGAGGGTAGTGGGAATGTACCTTGTTTGCCTACATCCAAATAATGCTAATAAATCCTATATTCGCTTAGAAGTACCACACCTGCCATCAGAAATGGCAGATTTGATGGCTTTAAGAAAAAGAATGGTTGAAAAAATTGAAGATAATGAAGATACTATTGAAATAGTACACAACTAACTACTTCTGTAATATGTCTCAAACACGAACTATTTCGAGCCAAGCCACGCATCTTTCATGGGATTCTATTCTTCTTATTCTTTTTGGGGCATTTGCCCATTGTATTATAGGTTACTTTTCTAGTAATTCGCTTTATCGTTTATATTATTATGGGTGTGCTACAGGTATGATACAATGTTTGATCACAAATGAGGTTGCGGTGTATTCGATTTATTTCCTTGAGAATTATGCTCGCGTTGATTTTAGTGTGTTATTTGGTCATATTCAACTAGCGCCTTATACACCACAGGTGGTAAGCAGTTCTGATGATGATGGTTACAGTGAGGGTTCAGAAGATGAAAAAGAAAAGGATAATTAAACAATTTAAAAATGTATGTTTAGAATATAATATAGAAATGTTAGAAGCACATGAATTAAACTTTGGTCAAATTTTTTTTATGACACTTGGATTTTTACCGGTTTTGGCTTGTTTCCCTTGTTGGGTCGTAGCTAAATTTATATATGAACCATATGTCAAACAGTTAGAAGAAGAAGCTAAATATATTGTAGATGAACCTTTGCCTTTCCAGTATCAATATCCGATTGATAAGGCAGATAATACAAAAGATAAAAATAGTGAATTTTCAAATTGCGTAGTTATTTCTAATACTCCAAAAGGGGTTGTTTATATGCGTTATCATAAAGAAGATGAGGGATTTGAATATTGGGCCGATAAAGACATTGATTATAAATACTTGGAGACCGTTGCTCGGAAGTATGTCACTGTATTTTCTTGTCGTGATTTGTATATCGATCGGTTTGGTTTGTTAAAAGAGAAAGTTAAAAATATAAAAGAACAGATAGAGGAAAACAAAAAAAAAGCGGAAGAAAAATCAGAGAATGAAGAAGAGAAGGAAGAAGAAACAGATGATGTTTTTGCTTCTTTAAAAACATATAATCAAAGTTCTAAAGATAAAGTGGAAAAAGAAAAAACGAAGCTTACTAGAAATGATATAGTATGTGATCAAGCTAATAAATATTTAAAGCGTGGCAAGTTAAAAGAGGCAGATTTTGGGTTAAAGAAAGCAAGAAAGGTAGAGTCAAGCACAAGTTCAATGTCATTTAGTTCATGGAAATTGTGGAAAAGTAGTGAGGATAAAAAAGATAAACAAGTTTAATGTTTGTAATGTCGTCTTTTTCGTCGTGCCTTTTTTTTAGTGCCTTTTTTTCTGCGATATTTTTTACCTCCAGCTTGTTTTTTTTTGGTTTTGCCTTTTTTTCCTTTGCCTGCTTTTGCTACTTCAGCATCAATATTATCTGCTAATTTTCCGATATTATTAGCTAATTTATCTACAGGCTTACCAACTTTACCAAAATCTTCTGCGGCTTCGCCAAATTTATTGACAGATTTTCCAGCTATATTTACTGCATGTGGAAAAGCTTTCCAGCCTGCCCAATAAGATTCCCAAAAGTTTTCATTGCCAGAATCTAAAACTTGTCCTGCTGTTGAGAAAAAATCTCCTACAACAGGAACAGTGCCAACAACACCCATTGCAGCATCAAAAATAGTATCTTGGATCATATCACTACCAGCAAAAACCCATTGTTTAAACGCAGGTCCAAATTTTTCTACCATGTCTGCTGTTATTTCTCCTGAATTTTCTGCTACTTTTGCGGTGGCATTTCCAACTGCTTCAATTGTTTCTGACAAGCTTTTCATTGCTTCTGGATCTTGAGCTACTTTCGCAAGGGCTTTAGAACCAACTCTGATTTGGTTTGCTGTGGCATCTACTGCTGCGTCTAATACTTCACTTGCTCTTTGTTGTTGTTTTGTTAATACAAGTTGGGAAGCATTTATTCCTTCAGCAGTAGAATCTATTTTTTGTAAGCGACGTTTTATATTTCTACGTTTTATATTTCTACGTGTTTTATCTGCCATTTTTCCTCCTTTTCTTTTTCTAGTTGCCATCTACTTATATACTACTGGGAATTTTTTTTTATCCATTTCTGGAAACCTATACTTTTCTCAAGACTAAATGAAGAACCTAAATGTTCTTGGGCTATCTTTAACGCGTGTTTTTCACGCGGTTTTAATTGTGCAATATATTGCGCTTTTTGTTCGTCTGAATACGGCATCTTTGTTAAATAATAATACTATCTATTATTATTCAATTTTTATTTACTTATAAAACAAATTAGATTTTTGATTTGAACAGAAGATTTTAGCATAATTTTTGTTACATCTGTGTTTATGTTATAAGCATTTTGATTTAAATAAGAAAACAATAGTGCAATATCATTAACACATAATAATTCACATTTATTATGTGGATGAACAAAAGCATACATACATCTATCTCTAGGACAACAAGGAGATATATCATCAAATGGAGAAAGTTTTTCACGTGTTATGGGTTTAGTTATAGCATTTAAAGATGGGTCTTTTGGTTTTGGATAAATAACAAGTATATTTTTATAACATTCATTGTATAAATCTAAATAAACTTCACTGGTAATTTGGTACATATTAAAGTAGTAAGAGATAAAATTGAAATGCTAATAATGGAATAAAAATAAGTATATCAAACATGTCAGAAATCGCATCACAAAGCCAAATCTTTCGTTATAAATTTTCAGAGCAAATTCACGATCTTATCGGTGAATTTTCCTCCACACACAAGTTCGATGAACCAATTCAGTTTAGAGAGGAATGGGACCTCTTTATTATTGAAAATAAGGAACAACTTGACAGAGAAAAGAACCGTTTAGTTTCAATGGGTTATAGCAAGAACGTTGATGAAAAAATGTATAAAAGTGCTAGATATTATTTTAAAAACAAGTCAACCGCGAAGAAAGAACCAAAGAAACGTCGAAAATATGTTACTATTGATAAACAATTTCTAGGTCAAATGGATAAACATATTAACGAGGTTGCTTTTGCACAGGATTTGAAACCAGCACATGCTTACAATAACTTTATTTCCGATGATAAGTATTCGATCAAAATGGACGAAATTATTCAAGATTTGATGGATGAAAATGATTTGGAAGAGGTGGCTGTTGAAAAGAAGATTTGTAAGACTTATAAAAATAGATATTTTATTCAACAAAAATCTAAGGGTAAAAAAGACAATTAATTTAATATTTGTATAATTTAATATAAATGGATAAATCCGGCGGTGGATTCTTAGCTCAAGGAGGTTATGGATGTGTATATTATCCTGAAGTTAATTGTCAGGGTAAAGACACGAATAATAAAAATTTTTTATCAAAGATAGTTCAAAGAGATTTTAGTGCTGATAATGAAATAAATATTGGTAAATTAATAACCACAAAACTTAAAATGTGGGTTGAAAATCCATTACAAAATCATTTTGCTCCTGTTTTATCAAGTTGTAAAGTAGATATTAGTAAATTTACGATGGATGAACATGAAAAATGTACTTTATTTGAAAAAGAACAAAACAGCGATTTTGTTTTAATGAAAATTAGATATATTGATAATAAAGAATTAGACAGTTTTATAACGGAAAATACAAATAGTTCTTTGATTATGTTATTATTTACCTCAAGTTACAGTCATTTATTGAAATCATTGACTTTATTAGAGAAAATTAAGGTATGTCATTTTGATATTAAAGCTCAAAATATCGTTTATGATACTGAAAAATCGCTTCCTATTATTATTGATTTTGGATTATCCATTAATTTCAATACTTTAAATATGAAGGAATTATATAATTATTTTTACATTTATGAACCCATGTATTATATTTGGCCATTAGAGGTACACCTAATTAATTATATATTACATGTGAATAGTGACATAAAAGAGAAAGACATGAAAAAACTAGCAAAAGATTATGTTTCAAATAATGTTGTATTACGTGCTTTTTCTCCAGCTTTTCAAAAGAAATTTGAAGCAGAATGTTACTATGAATTAAGCAAATACATAGGAAAAGATAGTGAGGCTATAATTCAAAGAATATTGAAATATTGGCATACGTGGGATAATTATGCGTTGTCTTTATTGTATATAAAATTACTGTATTACTTAATAAGAAATGAATCCGGTAAGGTAATTAAAAATGAATTTGTTAGATTTTTCATTGAATTATGCCTTAATAATATACATCCAAATCCAAAGAAAAGATTAAGTGTCCAAGATACAATTAAGTCATTTAATGTGTTTTTGTATAATGAACAAGTAGATAAAGAATCTGTTTTTGAGGATATTATTAAACAAATTGGAGAGAATAAAGGTTCTGTGGATGAATTAATCAAAGCTGATAAAAAATATATGAGCATGATATCCCGTAAATCAAGAAGAGTAGAAGTATAAATACTATTTATGAATTAAATATTATTTATTTATTTGCGGCGGCGGCGGCGACGTGACTTCTTGCGAGTCTTGTGACGACGTTTCTTGTGCGATTTCTTGTGCGATTTCTTGTGTGTTTTCTTGTGTGATTTCTTGTGGTGTTTTTTGTGTGCTTTCTTATGTGCTTTCTTGTGAGCTTTCTTGTGAGCAGCAGGACTTTTTTTGTATGTTTTCTTAGCCATTTTCAAAATTTCTTTGAAACTTTTACCTTTGTTACCAGAAGCTTTTTTTGTGTGCATAACATGTTCGATCCAAGGGTTTCCCATTATGATATAATGGTAGAAAATAAAATTGAATAATAATATAATAGCTAAATATAACGCAACAAACAAATATGCCACCACAACTCACACGGTATTTATACTTTATAGATGAATGCTTATATAGTCTCATGTTTTCCTTAATCCGCGCTCAACAAAGTAGTTTAAATGAGGTTATTTTCTGGGCAGGTGAAATTTATTATAGTGGATTCAAAGAAGAACTTTGGGAACACATATGGAAAATGTACTATGACTTTTATGCTATTAAGTATCCAAAATATGAAAAAAAAATAAATAAACTTTCTAGAGAACCGGATTCACTTAAAAATATTATCTATATCTTAAACCTTATGTTTTATGCTAAACCTAGTTATGATGTATTTATTCTTAGGATGATGAATCCTGAATCACCATCGCACGCTTATTTGGGACGGTCGCCTTCTTGGTTAAAGAATTTGGAGCTTGAAAAAGTTAATAGAAAACTGGTTCGATCAATTCATAATAATAAAACTATCAATATAGCTTATTACATAAATAATATTGAGGATTGCCAAAAAACATATAATGCTATTAAAAAATACTATTCTATTAACAAGGGTTATAAAATTAAAAACAATAAAAAATTAGAATCCATAAATTATGTTAATAAGAATCATATTATTTTGGCGCTTATCTGTTATTTAAAAAGAGATGAGTCAGAAATTCAACAACGAACAATATTTAAAAAACTAGATGATAGTTGGTACTCCGAAGAAGTTAAATTTAATAGTGATAAAATAGAACCACTGTATCGTACATTAGTACATAAAAGGCGTTTTAAAGTATCGCCACTAGTAGGAGCGTTTAATTTAGCTCGCCATTGTACAAAAATAAAGGATTACAAAGATATTTTAAGATTGCATTGGGATTACTTTGCTTACCAGACTCCAATATGGAAAGAGCGAATTAAAATGTGTAATGGTGTTATTGATCATAATAAACATGAACTAAGCTTTAAAAATGACGATGATCATGAGTCTTTCTATGAAGCTTATAATTATGAACCAGATGAACAATCAAAAGAAGTCCAGGACAAAAGTATTATGGAAATAGATGTTCAAAATGGAAAAGACTGGTTGATTGGAATTGCGGGTAAAACTAAATTAAATATTAATGAATATTAATTAATTTAAAAAAAATTGAAAACCATCTAAAATTTTTAATATAAATTATATATAACATGGTAAAGAACAAAACAGGAGGCTCAAGACATAAGAAGATGGCGCGTAAGAACGTCAAAGTTCCTCAAGCAAAGACAAGACTAAGAATTGCTAAGGAGGAAGGCGAGATTTATGCAAAAGTTATAAGACTAAATGGTAATGGTATGGCGGATGTTAAATGCGAAGATGGAAAGACTCGACTATTAATAATCCGTCGTCGTTTTAAAGGTAGAAACAAGCGTGATAATTCTATTGCTTTGGATAGTTTGCTACTGGTAGGTAGGAGGCTCTGGGAGGTAGTGGCGGCAAAGAAAAAACAGAAGGTAGATTTGCTTTACGTTTATTCAACCAGTCAAATTCACGAATTACGTCAAAAGGTAAATATAGATGACTCAATATTGCCTGATTCCGTAGAGAAAGAAGAAGAAGAGAGTGCTTTTGAAATTACATCTAAACATGATTGGAAGAATGAACAAAATGAACAAAATTTATCAACTATATCTGAGAATACGGTAAATAAAAAAATATCTACATTTAAAACTAAAGATGAAGAGGAGATTGATTTTGATGATATTTAATCAACTTGGTCCATTTCATCAGAACTAGATAAGTCATCTGCTGAATATAATTCAGCGTCGTCAGAATGTTTATTATTTGAAATTTTTTCATTTCCGGGCATATATACGTCTTCTAGACTGGCCAACAAAGCTGCTTGTAATTCTTCTTCTTCTTCTCTTTCTTGCCTTGACTGCATTAATCTTCTAAAATGGGCTATTCTTCCTCTTTGTGGTAATCTAGGTGGACCAAAGGAGTAACGAATATTGTTTCTTGGTAATGGTGGAGGTATTGTTTGTGTTGTTTGTTCAACTATATCTTCTTTTTTTTCTTGTGACTTAAGTTTGGCTCTACAGATGGGGCATTCTGCTTTTTCTTCTTTTAACCATTTTAAAATGGCTGTTTTATCGAAGGTATGATTACATGGTAATTGTGCTATAACATCACCATCTTTAAATTCTTTCATAGTAATTGGACAACAGGTAATATCGGTATGTATTTGTGAATCAAAGTTAATATATTTAATAGATTTTTCTCCTTCAACAGATAAAACTTGTTTAATAGGATTTTTATCTGAAACTAGTGTTTGTCTTAATAAATCTCTAATATTAGGTTGATGCGAATGTCCGCCTCTCAAACCAGTAAGAGGTGGTAATTGTAGTATATCTTCTAAAAATCGAAAATACAAATCTCTTTCAGCATTTAGATTGGTTTGGTTGGATGAACTATCAAATATATCATTTATATTGGTTGTTGTTTCATTGCTGGAAGTATCTATATTTGATTCAATAGGCATGGCATTTCTTCTTCTAATTGGAGCATATAAATTATTTGTACTATTTATAAAATTAATCGGAGAAGCTCTATTGTCTCTGTCATGTGTAGCATCTGTTCCCAATAAGTAAGAAATAAAATCAATCCCCTCCACAGATGGAGGTATGGAATTTATAGATTGTGTAATGTTATTATTAGATAAATCTTCTGACATAACGATTAGTCTTATAATACTGTTTTATTTTATTTTTATTTCCATTTTTAACAATATATTTTGAAAGTATTTGAAATATATGGTTATAAAAAAATTTATTATAATTTTATAAATGTTTTAAAATTAATGATAGTGAGTAATAATATCCTCCTCCATCACAGCATAGCGAGGATTGGCAAGCAAGTCTTCAAGCATTTTTCTTGGAGTAAATTCTTTGAGGGCTTCAATTCCCTTGTCGCAAAAGACATTTAGAAGAGCACTACTGTAACCAGAGAGAGCGGTACAATTATTTTTACTTGAAAGAACTGGAAATCCAGTTGTTTTTCTAAGATTCCAAAACAAAAGGTGCGGAGCTTGATAGCCGTGATTATTATACATTTTCTCGATTTCTAAGGACAAATCATCATTTCCATAAGGACAATCATTAATATAACCACAATCGATCTGCATATCGGAGAAGATGGCAAGAACCATACCTTCGACTTCCTTTGGAGGAACCTTATTTTCAATACATGCATCCAAAATCATTTTAAATGCGAGATAAATTCGAGTACTCGTCCCCCAAGCAGCACGCTTCAACTTCCAAACCTTACTGTGAAAATCCGCACAATCTTCAAATGAAATCCACTGAGGAGTATGGTCAAATGACATAACCATATTGCGGAATGCTGGATGTGTAAGCTCACTTACGCGAATACCAAGACCAATAGCATTATTGAGAGGAATACAATCATCCATCTCCATAGAACCAGAAGTATCAACCAACGCAACAATTGGAATCTTTTCTAGCCCCTTGTTATTTTTACGATTATCTTCCCATTGAAGATTGAGCGTATCAATATCAGTTTGATTCTGGGCATTTTTGTATGGGTGTTGAAGCGCGTCCTTAACAAGTTCATAGACATTACACCGCTTTCCGTGTACCTTATGTCGAGTAGGGTCTACCTTAGCAGCCTCAATGTGATTTGTATAATTAATAGCACATTGTTTCCTGTCTTCTGCTTCAGAACGAGCTTCGCCGCGTTTTGTAAGATTTTGAAATGCTCGCTTTTGACGACGAGTAGTTTGAGTAGTGAGTGTATTAAAATCAATATTAGACCATTCTCCGTGACACTGTTTAATTTGAGGCGTATCTAGGAATTTATTCATAGCGGTAATTCGCTTTTTCAAATGAATACGGCATTTGGTCTTTGCGCGCTTCCATGTTTCTTTATCGTTCGGTGATGTTGAAGCAAGAAACTCTGGAAACATTATATTAGCCATAGTTTGGTATATAAATCCAAATTTAACATTTTTCTTTTTCTTATAATTTGGCTCACGAGGACACCATCTCGCAGCAAGTGAAATATTTACATTGTTATTTTTTTCTTCTGGATTTTGACATGTAAATTCTGTCCAATCCTGGTTCAATTGACTACACATAATTCTACACGCATGTAGAATAAGAGGATGTTCTGAATCAGATGTTTTATCTTTTACATATCTAGCCAAATACTTAATATCTTTCCACGAGCCGTATGGATGTTCGGAATTTTGACGCTTTACCAAATGAACGATGGAATTCATAGCCAATTCAGGAACATATTGATACCAAGTAAATATTTGCATAAATGTAAGCTGTTGCTCCCCCTTGCCTGCAATAATATCCCTTGTTTGTCCAATCAACTTATAAACAATTGTAAGCCTATTAATGGCTTCTTGTGACGGATTTGTTCGCATAATATAAGTCAAATTACCAAGAATATCGTGTAGATGCCGCTCTAAATCAGAATGATTTTCACATCTTACTAGTTGAAAGAAGAATTGTGTAATTTTCTCATCAATATCAAAAGACCATGCATTTTCAGCATGTCCTTTCTCTCCAACCTGGGTATTAGTAAAAGTCTTAAGAGCGTTAATGAAGTTCGACATTGGATGTGTGTGTATATTACGAGTGGGTATCTTTAAGTCGTTTCTTTCTTGTTTTACCCCGTTTCAATTTTTTCGATTTAATAAAAATTTTTTTGGTACCATTGTTGTTTTTTCTCCATTTTTCTCGAAAAACGATATACAAACTGTTAATATCTTGTAAAAATAAAATGGAATCATACCAAGTAATGTCGCCTATGCTATTTTCAGATGTTAAATATGATTTGTCGTATTTGTCATAAATAAAATCTCTAATATTTTGGGGTTGTAGGGTCAAGTTATATTTTAAAATAGAAAGTGGAATATACTCTTTGTTTTCATAATTTCTATATTTTTTTAGTAATTGAACAAGTTCATTCTTAGACAAAGAAGAATTTGTTAGTTTAATTTTATTTTTTTTTACATGAAACAAAGAATGCTTTTTGTTAACATATAAAAAATAAACCTTTACTGTATCTACTTTTTCTTTATAAAATTGTTTATAATCTTTGTCTTCTAATTCAAAGTCTGAGATCCAATCGGTAGACAATTCCATTATATTAGTAAAAAATTAAATTTATACTAATATAACTCATTAGCCTAAAGGGGGAAAATCGTTTTCTTCCATTTTAAATTTTTTTGGTGGAGGTGTTTTAGGTCTGGTTTCTTTTCTAAAACGAGAACCTCTATAATTACCATATCTGTCTGTATCTTTGCCATACGGTCTTTTATCAAAATTATCCCTGCTACGTTGTCGGAAAGAATTTTTGGGTGAACGACTTTCTTCATCTCTATATTCGTCTTGAGAAAGATTGGACCATCGTGTGTTCTGTGGTTGTGTATTCTGTGATTCTTGATTTTCAAATTTTTTTTTCGATAGAAAGGGATTCTTTTTTGTTTCTTTTAGAGTATTAAAACGATTACTGGAACAATCTTCTTTTGACATGTATATATTTATGCTTTACATCTTTTTAAGTTGATTTACAGTACGAATTGAACTTAAAGATAATCCTATATGATAATTTGTCCATATAGGATTATAACATCGGTTGTTTTAATCTATATGACTTTCTCCTCACAGCTAGATTTTTTAAAATCTTAAATTAACCGTCAATGCATAGTTGAATATATATTTACAGGAGAATGCAAATAAATTGAAGTTTAGAAAAGTTTAGTTTATATAACAAAACTCTTCTAAAATGAAAGCACTCAGTCTTTGTATTCCACGCCTAATGGATAATTCAATTACTAAAAATGATATCTTTAAAATTTTCAACCGCTACAATTGGGGTCCTATTTCCAGAATTGATATTGTCCGAAAAAATGGAAATGCTCGCGCATTTGTTCACTATAATTACTGGTTTACAAATGACCAAACAAAAACCATTAAGCAAAAGCTCCAGGGCGGAGAAGCCATTAATATTATGTATGCTCAACCTTGGTTTTGGAAATGTAGTATGAGTAAGATACCTAAATCTTAAATTGTTTAGATAAATGTTCATAATCATAAAATTTTTTATTAGCAGATTATATAATGCCATATTATGGAAGACAAGTAGCTAGATTAAAAGGCGTAGGAAAATATATAAATTGGAATCAAGGAGGAGGTCCTAAGAAAGCAGGGTTGGGTCCACAAATCAACGTTAGTACATGGGGTCGTCGTGTTATCGCACGCAGAACGAATAACTGTTGCTGTGATCCAATTGAATTAACAAGTGTTCAAATGTCTTTACCAGGT